>Ga0193703_1000053_pt1 | contig 12584 bp, 7 predicted proteins | sample U3a2metaG_FD_143062 | JGI IMG/M metagenome (GOLD analysis project Ga0193703, IMG submission 143062) | Soil microbial communities from a riparian zone of the East river system, Colorado, United States - U3a2 | ecosystem: Environmental > Terrestrial > Soil > Riparian zone | place: USA: East River...
TTAAACATCTTCTGTGCAACAGCAAAATCAAAAATATTTCTGGCTTTTACTTGGCTTATCTGCATTGCTTTTATTTCCCGGACTTGGTAAAACTCCTTTATGGATCTATGATGAAGTTCGAAATGCTGAATGTGCCAGAGAAATGTATGAACGTAATGACTGGATCGTTCCCACTTTTAATGGAGGCTTGAGAACATTGAAACCGCCATTGCATTATTATTTTATGTTCGGAGGTTTTAAAATTTTTGGCGTTAATGAATGGGGAGCAAGATTTTTTTCAGCAGTGTTTGGAGTGCTTACAATTTTCATCACCTACTTTTTTGTAAAAAAATATTCTTCTCAAAGACAGGCATTCATAACATCTCTTGTCCTACTTGCATCATCACATTTTCTTTTTGAATTCAGAATGTCAGTACCTGACCCTTATCTTATTTTCTTAAATACAGCTTCGCATTTTACTGCTTATGCCTTTTTCAATGAGAAAAAAAATTACTGGCTCTGGCTTTGTGCGATCACAATGGCATTAGGAACGTTGGCTAAAGGACCCGTAGCGATCGCATTGCCCGGTGCTGCAATATTTATATGGTTGACCTGGGAAAAAAGATTGAAAGAAATTTTATCATGGAAAATACTTGTTGCAGCAATCATCATGTGTGCTGTCGCTCTTCCATGGTATTTGCTTGTTCATAAAGAAACAAATGGCGAATGGACAAAGGGGTTTTTCCTTCAACACAATTTCGGTCGCTTTTCTGAACCAATGGAAGGCCATGGAGGTCCTTTTATAATTGTACCTGTAATAATTTTATTAGGACTATTACCGGCATCCATTTTTATAGGAGAATCATTTAAAAAATTCAGAACCCGTTTCCAAGATCCCTTTTTGAAACTTGCACTCTCTGTTGTTGGAATTTTTGTTGTGTTTTACTGTATCAGCAGCACCAAACTTCCAAACTATGCAATGCCATGCTATGCGTTTGTAGCAATATTGCTTGGCAGTTTCATAAACAAAGCATGGGAAGAAAATAAAGCACGCCTCTACCCTTTTATTATACTTCTTGTAATAAATATTTCTTTACCAATTGCAGCATATTTAGGAATAAAGAAAGAAGTGAATACAGCTGGTATGGAGAACACTGCCGGATTTCTTTTAATACTTACTATCGCGGCGATCATCGCATTTTATTTTATTCTTAAAAAGAATTTTAGAAAAGCGGCGATCAGCATCTTTGTTTTTTATTCTTTGTTTCATATAGTAATGTTCAACTGGCTCTATCCAACTATTTATAAGCAAAACCCAATGTCAAAGACGATTGACATGCTAAAAAAATATGACAAGATAGTCAGCTACCAGATCTTTCATCCCTCCTATACTTACTATTTACCGGAAAGAGTTCCCGTATTTAAAAACCTGGATTCATTAAAAATGTTCATGCTTCAGAACAAAGCAGCAGTGATTACCCGTAAAAATTTTGCCGAAGAATTAAAGTCAATTGGCCTGCAGGAAAAAGCTTCAGTACATGATCTGTTTGAAGGAAACACCACAGTGATATTCGTAAATCCCGAATAAATCATCCGTAATCTTATTTGTTAATTTTCATAAAAAGCCAAAATAAATTTTGTTGATTACGAAACTTCCGTAGCTTTACGAAAATTTCGTAGATATGGAACCTCTAACACATGTTGAAGAAGAAACCATGCAAGCTGTATGGCGTACCGGCGAAGGCAATGTAAAATCATTTATGGAACATCTTGATGAAGCAATTCCTTATACAACCGTCGCTTCTACTATCAAGAATCTTGAAAAAAAAGGCTACCTCAACAGCCGGCTTGTTGGCAATGCGTATTTATATAAACCAATAGTTACAGAAGCCGATTATAAAAAGAAATTCATGGGTAAAGTAGTGAAAGAATATTTTGACAACTCTTATAAAGAGATGGTGAATTTCTTTGTTGAGCAGAAAAAGCTTTCGGCAAAAGAATTAAAAGAAATTATTACAATGATCGAAAAAGGTCAATAGGGTTTTAATCCATTTAAAGTCATTATGTCTTTACTTATTCAATACCTCATTAAGCTATCGATAAGTCTCGCAATTGTGTGGCTGTTTTACCAATTCATACTACGAAAGCTTACTTTCTATAATTCAAACAGGTGGTATTTGCTAGCATACACTTTACTTTCATTTTTGATTCCTTTTATAGATATTTCTACAATTCTTGGAAATAACAGTGGCGTTAATAATGAGTTTATTCAATTTATTCCCTCAGTTCATCAATACACCATTGCACTTGAAGAAGCATCGCAATGCCCTGTTCCTATTTGGTCTACAAGCTATGACAAATGGGATTGGACTGCTTTTATTTTACTGATCGGAGCTGGAATTTTGCTGCTACGTTTTATTGTTCGCTACATATCATTTATCCGTATCCGGAATAGATCAAAACTCATTTCTGCAGATGGTATAAAAATTTACCAGGTTGATGAAAGCATCATTCCATTTTCATTTGGAAAGTCAGTTTTCATTAATTCAAATCTTCACACTGAAGATGAACTGCGTGAGATAGTTCGTCATGAGTTTGTACATGTAAGACAAAATCACACAATAGATATTATTTGGGCAGAATTGCTTTGTATAATCAACTGGTATAATCCTTTTGCATGGCTATTAAAAACATCTATTCGCCAAAACCTTGAATTCATTGCAGATAATAAAGTAGTGGGAAATGGGATAGATAAAAAACAATATCAATACCTGTTGCTGAAGGTGATCGGCAACAATCAATATAGTATAGCTACTAAATTCAATTTTTCTTCATTAAAAAAACGTATAGCCATGATGAACAAGTTAAAAAGCGCAAAACGACAATTATTGCGAATGCTGTTTTTACTACCAGCAACAGCAGTACTGTTATTAGCCTTCAGAAATGAAATTAAATTTCACGGCAAATCCGATTCTTTTCTTTTCACAGGATTGATCATAGATGCAAAGACAGGCATTCCCTTGAAAAACGTAGCGATTATTGAAAAGAATTTTGGCATGCAAACCACGTCTGACGAAAAGGGTTTTTTTAAAATCGAACTCCCTGCCAATAAAAAAGGGCTGGAATTAATTGTAAAATTTGAAAAAAATGGATTCAGTAATGTTTCGCTTCACTTGAGAACGGACAATCCCTCTGGAAGCAATATTGAATTTGTATATATGCAAAACCTGTCAAATTCTACACCAGGTAGTAGTACACATTCTCATCATTATAACGGGGTAGCAGATTACAATCAGGTAGCCGCATTGTTCAACGAATACAAAAAATCTTCAATCGAGTTGGAAACTGTCGATGAGATTTCACGAAATTCTTCCGACCCTATTTTGATACACAATGGTGTTCCTTATGTCATTGGTAACGGAGTTAAAGCATGGTTTGACGAGCTTGATCTTAAAGAGTCATCAGAGTTCAAGATTCTGGTTGATGGTCAAATAATGACTATGGAAGAAGTCAATCGTACTATAAATAGAATAGATATAGACCAAGCAGGTACTTTATCCCAAAAAGAAGCCTTAAAAAAATATAATATCAATTATAACTTGATCATTTTAGGGTTGAATAAATCCGGCTATAAGCTCATCCCATCAGATACAATTCCTGATGTAACAATAACTAATAGTAAAGGTTATTATATTGACATCAAAGACAACAAAGGAAATTGCATGGTGGTAATAAAAGACAAAAACAAAAAAGAAGTAAAACGCCTTCTGCTTACCGAATGGAATGAAAAGTCCGGGTATTATGAGAACCAATATGGTGAAATTCTTAACCCGACAAAAGTAGAAATAGAAAAAATGATCAAAGCTTCGAATCCTGAAATAAGAACAGTAGCAGTGATAAATAATATTGCTACTGTGACACTAAATAATGGCAAAAAGGAAGTTTATACTCTATCGCTTTCTCCAGAGAAAAAAGCATTCGAAAACAAATACTGTTTGCCTAATTCCGCCCTGGTCCCAACTGAATCTTTACAGAAAGTACAAGTTGAGAGTGAAGTTGAAAGCCTTGCTGAGATCAAAGAAGAGCCAATAAAAGAAGTGGTTGTCAATCCTGCAGAAATCGAAGTGGTAGAACAAGCTATAACAGTTACAGGTGTAAAATCAACGGTTAGTCCTACAAGTACAAAACCAGAATTGGTCGAAGTAACTGTGGTTGGCAAAAAATCGATGAGCCCCACAAAAGCAACAACCTTGGTTGCAACCACTAAGCCAGAAATAGAAGAGGTAACCGTTGTTGGCAAACCCACAAAAGCAATGACAGGAAATATTGTTGAAGAGCCGATCGTTGCTGTTCAAGAAAAAAGAGTTCTTCATCTTGGAGGCTTAACGATCCTGGATGAAGGACAATATATCTTACTTGATGGAAAAGAAGTGCTGCCAGCCACTTATGGAAAACTAACCGGCCCTTACCGGATAACTTTTGTTGATGGGAAAGATGCTGAAAAAAAATACGGCTCAAAAGGAAAGAATGGAGCAATCCTTCTCAGTACGATCAGATAAGCATTTCTGTTTTTATGAGATAAAGGCTGTAAGAATTTGCGGCCTTTACTTTTATAGATAATACCAGGGATTTCTTTTTGTCGCCCAGATATATCTCCTGATGTTTCTCCAAAAAGCAAGAACCATGTAGATGATAACAGGTGAACCCATTGTAAGTATTGAAGCATAGATAAAAAACTGTCGGATCTTGCTGGTTGCAATGCCTAGCCTCAAACCTATGGCAGTACAAACGCCAAAGGCGTTCCATTCGATGTAGTTCTTAAATCGGTTCATGTTTGCTAAATTAGATTTTTCAAACAAATCATCCAATTCCCTGTTATCAACATACCTGTTTTTCGTACTTTCGCCACCCATACATATTTCAGATTTCAGATTGCGGATATCAGATTTACGAACGAGTATCTTCTTTCAATCTACAATCGAAAATCTTAAATCTTAAATCCTTCATCATGGTATTTGATCTCGAGCTAATCAAGAAAATTTATTCCGAACTTCCTGCAAAAGTTGCGGCTGCCCGTAAATTGGTCGGCAAGCCTTTAACTCTTACAGAGAAAATTTTATATGCACACTTATCCGGCCCTTTACCTGCTTCGCCCCATAACAGAGGTAAGGATTACGTAGATTTTGCCCCTGACCGTGTTGCTATGCAGGATGCAACAGCACAAATGGCTTTACTACAGTTTATGACTTGTGGTCGTCAAACAGTGGCTGTTCCTTCAACTGTTCATTGCGACCATTTGATACAGGCAAAGGTTGGCGCAAAAAAGGATCTTCAATTGGCGATTGAAACCAATCGGGAAGTTTATGATTTCCTTGGTTCAATTTCTGATAAATATGGAATTGGTTTCTGGAAAGCTGGTGCTGGTATCATTCACCAGGTAGTATTGGAAAATTACGCATTTCCCGGTGGTATGATGATCGGAACTGATAGCCATACTCCGAATGCAGGAGGGCTTGGTATGATCGCAATTGGTGTCGGTGGCGCTGATGCAGTAGATGTGATGGCAGGGCTTCCGTGGGAATTAAAAATGCCGAAAGTGATTGGTGTAAAACTATCTGGAAAAATTAGTGGATGGACTAGTGCAAAAGATGTGATTCTTTGGGTAGCTGGACAATTAACCGTAAAGGGCGGCACAGGTGCCATTATTGAATATTTTGGAGATGGAGCTGATAGTTTAAGCGCAACTGGTAAAGGAACTATTTGTAACATGGGTGCTGAGATCGGAGCTACATGTTCGCTGTTTGCTTACGATGAAAAAATGAGTGCTTACCTCAAAGCAACTGGACGCACAGAAGTAGCCGAGGCAGCTGATGGTGTTCGTGAACATCTTCGTCCTGATGAGGAGGTATATTCAAATCCGAAAAAATATTATGACCAGGTTTTAGAGTTGGATCTTAATACACTTGAACCTTACCTGAATGGGCCTTTTACTCCTGATCTTGCTACTCCTATTTCTAAACTGAAAGAAGCAGTAGAAAAAAATGGTTGGCCAGAAAAAATTGAAGTGGCCTTGATCGGCAGTTGTACCAATTCTTCTTATGAAGATATTAGCCGCAGTGCTTCTGTTGTTGAAGATGCAAAAAGCAAAGGATTAAAAGTGATTTCTGAATTCACCATCACACCCGGTAGTGAGCAAGTGAGATACACTATAGAAAGAGATGGTTTCATAAAAGAATTTGAAGATGTAGGCGGAATGGTATTGGCAAATGCCTGCGGTCCATGCATCGGACAATGGGCAAGGCATATTGATGACCCCAACCGTAAGAACACGATCATTACTTCTTACAACAGAAATTTTGCAAAAAGAAATGATGGCCTTTCCAGCACTCATGCTTTCGTGGGTTCACCTGAATTAGTGACTGCATTGGCAATGGCAGGAACACTTAATTTCAATCCGCTAAAAGATAAATTGATAAATGATAAAGGAGAACAAGTTTTATTGAAAGAGCCAACAGGATTTGAACTTCCTCCAAAAGGCTTTGCTGTTGAAGATGCAGGCTTCCAGGCACCGGCAGCAGATGGAAGTGGCATACAAGTAAAAGTAGCAGCTGATTCAAAACGTTTACAATTGCTTGAACCATTTAAAGCATGGGAAGGGATTGATCTGAAAGGTTTAAAACTTTTGATTAAAGCAAAAGGAAAATGTACAACTGACCATATCAGTATGGCAGGGCCATGGTTAAAATTCCGTGGACACCTGGATAATATTTCCAACAACATGTTGATCGGTGCTATTAATTTTTATAATGATAAAACCGACTCGGTAAAAAATCAATTGACAGGTGAATATGGACCGGTTCCTGCAACTGCAAGAGCCTATAAAGCTGTTGATATAGGTAGCATTGTTGTGGGAGATGAAAATTATGGCGAAGGTTCATCAAGAGAACATGCGGCTATGGAACCACGTCATCTTGGTGTTCGTGCAATTCTAGTAAGGAGTTTTGCAAGGATCCATGAAACCAATTTGAAAAAGCAAGGAATGCTTGCACTTACATTTGCCAATAAAGAAGATTATGATAAAGTGCAGGAAGATGATAGTATTGATATAAATGGCCTCACCAGTTTTGCTCCCAGCACTCCGTTAACTGTTGTATTGAATCATAAAGATGGAAGCCATGATGAGATCCTGGTAAACCATACTTACAATGAACAACAGATCGAATGGTTCAAAGCCGGCGGAGCATTGAATGTTATCAGGTCTCAGTTCGCTAGAGTCTGATCTACGATAATTAAGAAATACCCCCACCTTGACAACAAAGGACCCGCTATAAAGCGGGTTTTTTGTTTTTATTAATGTTGAAACCTACTTCGTAAAACTTCATAAGGGTATAAATTTTGCTGATGAGGATAGGATTTGCAAAACCCTTTTTTTAGATTTGGTTCCCCTTAACCTATAAAATTATCCCTTATGAGAATTTCAAACTTTACCGCAGGTATTCTATTTTTCATTTTTTCTGCAACAAATATATTTGCAGCACCCCCACAAACAACTTATCATATTAAAGTAGATCAGTTTGGTTACTTTACTACATCAAGAAAAGTAGCAGTGATCGCTGATCCGCAGGTAGGTTATAATGCTGCTGAAACATTTAATCCCGGAACAGGTGCTAATCAATACCAGGTTCGTCGTTGGGATAATGATGCGATTGTTTTTACTGGTACGCTTCAACAATGGAATGGAGGAGCCACACATACACAATCCGGCGACCGTGGATGGTGGTTCGATTTCTCCTCGGTTACAACTGCCGGTTCTTATTATGTTTTTGATGTTGTAAACAATGTTGGTTCATTTCGTTTTGATATTGGCGACAATGTTTATGATGAGGTGTTAAAGCAAACTGTACGAATGTATTTTTATCAGCGGCTCAATTTTGCAAAGCAATCGCCTTACACTGACCCGAAATGGGCAGATGGTGCCAGCTACGAAGGCGCCAACCAGGATCGGTTTGCAACAAGTCGTTTTGCCAAAGGAAATATGGCTACTGCAAAAGATGTTCATGGTGGATGGATGGATGCAGGCGACGTAAACAAATACACAACATTTGCTAATAGTGCAGTAATACAATTGGCAGAAGCTTATCGCATCAATCCGAACGTGTTTAAAGACAATTATAACATTCCTGAATCAGGCAATGGCATTCCCGATATACTTGATGAATTAAAATGGGAACTTGACTTTTTAAAACTCATGCAGGATGCAACAGGTACAAATGGATTTTTGCTGAAAGTTGGTGTTGATAATTTTAATGAAGTAACACCCCCAAGTACTGATACTCGTCCACGTTATTATTTACCTGAATGCACTTCAGCAACTATTTCAGGAGCTTCAATGTTTGCAGTGGCGGGTAATGTTTATAAAAATGTTCCAGTTCTCTCCTCCTATGGTCTTGATCTGATAACAAGGGCCGAAGCTGCATGGGCAAGAGCAAAAGTGACAACAAATAATTTTACAACATTTGAAACAGCATGTGATGATGGCGACATAAAAAGTGGGGACGCTGATAATACGGCCGAAGCACAGCTTGATAATTTGTTTGTCGCAGCAGTTTATTTATACGAAGCAACAGGCAAGGCTGAATACAAAACATTTGCTGAAACAAATTATACCAGCACAAATCCTTATAAGATCAATTGGTGGGGACCTTATTGGATGCCACAGCAATTAGCCTTGCTTCGCTTAACAACACTTCCCAATGTTTCTTCAACTGTTGTAAATAATATCCGCAATCAGAAAGCGAATATGAATTATCAATATTCATATCCGACTTACAATGCAGGTACTGATCTATATCGTTCTCATATGGATGATGCCGCCTATCATTGGGGACATAACCAACCTCGTACTGGCGCAGGGCACATGAATTTGGATTTTATTACTTTCAATATTAATCCTTCAACTCATGCTCAATACAAAGAAGTCGCGGAGCAATACCTGCATTGGATGCATGGAGTAAATCCAATGGGCATGGTAATGTTGAGCAATATGTATAATTACGGCGCTGAAAAATGTGCCAATGAGATTTATCATACCTGGTTTACCGATGGATCTATTTGGGATAATTCTTTAACATCACCAAATGGTCCAGCACCGGGTTATGTTCCGGGTGGTCCTAATAAAAGTTATAGTGGTACAGTTGCAGGAATTACAAATCAACCTCCTCAAAAAGCTTATAAAGACTGGAATGCCGGCTATCCTGAAAATTCATGGGAGATAACAGAACCTTCTATCTATTGCCAGGCATCTTATGTTATGTTATTAGCAAGATTAATGACGGCAACTACAGCTCCAGGTGATACTGAGGCACCAACTGCTCCAACAAATCTTATAGCCTCTAACATTACTGAAAACAGTTTAACCTTGACATGGACTGAATCAACAGATAACGTAGCGGTTGTTGCTTATGAGGTTTATCAGGGTTCCACTCTTTTAAACGGAAATGTAGCTACTACAAATTATGATGTAACTGGTTTAACCTGTAATACAACTTATAATTTCACAGTAAAAGCAAGAGATGCTGCTGGTAATGTATCTGCAGCCAGTAACACCGCAACAGCTACTACAGTTAGCTGTCCTCTTATTGTAACGAATCAAATATATGATGATCTGATTGGCTTCGACTGGAGCGATATATCAACAGGTTCAGTACGGAATTTCAATAACACATCGCCTGTAAAAGTTGGCACAAAATCAATTCGTGTTGATTATAGTGGCAATGGCACACTTGCTTTCAATAAAGGCACGGCAGTTACCACTACTTCAACAACTCAACTGAGGTTCTGGGTTTATAATACCAATAAAAATGGCATCAAAATATATACACATAATAGTGCAGGAATAAAAAGTACGGAAGTTAGTTTAAAGCCTGCCCGAAATAAATGGGTAGAAGTTATTGTAACATTAAGTCAATTAGGAAATCCTTCAACTATTCAAAAAGTAACGATACAAAATAATGCAACCGCAGCAACAACTATGTACTTTGATGATATTAAACTTGCCAATGTTATTGTATCCGGCTCTTCTTCCCGGGCATCAGGCTCCGTAATGCAAAATGAAGTTGATACTGAGTTGAAAAACTGGAGAGTATTTCCTAATCCAGCAAAAGATCATGTAAATATTGAATTCAACGCTGAACAATCTGGAGTTATAGTAGCAGAACTAATAGATTATACAGGCAGAACTATTTACAAAAAAACTTTCACGGTATCCGCCGGCTATAATCAGAAACAAATAAAAACTACCTCACTTTCTTCGGGCCTTTATTATTTAAGGATAAATAATGATAAACATATAAAAACGGAACCGATCGTAATTCAATAAAACAGAAAGCCCCGTTGTGAAAACGGGGCTTTTTTATTTGGAGCAGCTTCTTTATCATAAACATGATCGCTATACCTGCTGGAATTATTTATCTTCTGATTCCGCTTTAAAATTGAAATTGACCACTTATTTACTAACTTTCCTATATTCTTAATTAAAATCGATTTATCATGGAAGAAAATAAAAACACAGAACAGGATGCCACTAAAAAAAACTCTCTGCTTGATAAGGCTGAAGATATGGCCGGAAAAATAAGTGATAAAGCAGGAGAGGTTTGGGATAAAACAAAACACGAAACTGAAGAAGCCTGGAATAAAGCAAAAAACAGTGAACTGGCAGGCAAGGCTAAAGTAAAACTTGAAGGTTTAAAGGAAGATGCAAAGCATCTTTATGAACAAGCAAAAAGTGGTGAGCTTGCTGACAAAGCAAAAGTAAAATTTGAAGACTTGAAAGAAGATGCAAAAGACCTTTATAGCCAGGCCAAAAGCGGCGAACTTGCAGACAAGGCGAAAGTTAAACTTGAAGAGTTAAAGGAAGATGCAAAACATCTTTATGATCAGGCAAAAAGTGGTGAACTTGGAGATAAAGCCAAAGTAAAACTTGAAGGCTTGAAACAAGATGCAAAAGAATTATGGAATAAGGTTGTTGATAAACTCGACAACGAGGAAAATAAAAAGACTACACCGCCAGATTCCAAATAATAATACTTCAGTAATACTATTCAGTTTCATAAAGATTTGCTGACTGCTTATTCGCTGTTTGCGGAGAATTATCAATCACCATAAAATCTGCGGGTGAGCCATGCTGGCTTATCAGATCCTTATACTTCACTTTTAGACTTCTTTTGAAAGTTCCAAGATAGCCTGGTTTGGAAATCTTTTCCGGATCTAGTTTAATAGATTCGATGTGGTCGTTTCCTATGTACATCATCAATTGCATAGTGGTAAAGTAGAATACAAATCAACCTATTTTTCACTTTTATTGCAATACCAACTTGTACTCAATTTTTAAAAGTAAGTTTACGAATAAAGCTGCGGCTTCCCGGTTTAGGTGAAATACGGTGGCTCGCCCAATCTTCGTAATTTGCTAATAATAAATCTCTTACTATGTCAGTCAACAGGAGGAATTTCTTAAAGGCCTCAGGACTTTCTTTATTGCCTGCAGTTTTACCTGCTGCACCTGTATTAGCAAACAATGTAAATAAGAAACCGATTGCCGCAAACGAGCCTGTTGTAAAATTGTTTGGCGATGGAGAATTTTATGACGGCCTTCCATACCTTGAACAGTTACAAGCCGCTAATAGTAAACAACAAATTAAAGTTGATCGCTATGGTTCAGGTGGCGCAGTTGAAGAGTTGGAAAAAAAATTCGAAGCTATTACTGGCAAGGAAAAAGCGATCTATATGCCAAGCGGCACTATGGCGAATCAACTTGCCATTGCGATGCTAAGTGGTGAGAATACAAAAGTCTTTGTGCAGGACACCAGTCATGTGTACAGAGATGAAGCGGACGCTGCACAATCAATTTTTAATAAGCGGTTAATGCCATTAGCGAAAAATCAAACTTTCTTTACTGCTGATGAATTAAAAAAAGCAATTGAAAATCTTGATAGCGAGGAAGTATTTAAAAGTGGCCTTGGTTGCGTTTCTATCGAAAACCCGGTGCGTCGTACAGATGGCCGCATGATCCCAATTGATGAACTAAAAAAGATCAGTGAATATTGTCGTAGTAAGAATATCAAGCTTCATCTTGATGGTGCAAGGATCTATATGGCGTCTGCATGGTCAGGTGTTTCTATAAAAGAATATGCAAGTTATTTCGACACTGTTTATATTTCGTTGTATAAATACCTTGGAGCAAGTGGTGGAGCCATCCTTTGCGGCGAAAGATCTTTGATTGAAAAAATGCCACACATGATCAAAATTCACGGAGGGAATATGTTTGGTAATTGGCTAAATGCTGCAATGGCTTCTTACAAATTGGAGGGAATTGAAGAAAGATTACAGGAGGCCATAAAAAGATCAAAAGAAATTTTTGCTTCTCTTAATCAAATTCCGGGAATAAAAATTTCGCCATTAGATGGAGGCACAAATATTTACAGTATGACATTCCCGAATGGAATACAGGGACAAAAGTTTGGCGAGAGCCTTAACGGATATTTTATCAGGATGCCAAGGCCAAATGAAAATGGTGAGGCAAAAATTTCAGTGAACGAAACCTTCCTCTA
>Ga0193703_1000054_pt1 | contig 12368 bp, 9 predicted proteins | sample U3a2metaG_FD_143062 | JGI IMG/M metagenome (GOLD analysis project Ga0193703, IMG submission 143062) | Soil microbial communities from a riparian zone of the East river system, Colorado, United States - U3a2 | ecosystem: Environmental > Terrestrial > Soil > Riparian zone | place: USA: East River...
GATTCCAATTCTGAGATCGTGATCTCATTTGCACCATACACAACATAACCGCCTGCTGCTGTATTTAAGAAATTGAGAAACATTTGCCTGAAATCCGGTGCTTTAAACCCGGCTCCGTAAGAAGCATTGATACGCAGCTTATCATTCACTTTATAATTTGCTGCAAGTTTTGGGCTTACTCTAGATTGATAAGCAGAATTGTCATCATAGCGCAAACCACCAATAAAAGTCAAACTCTCACTAGCTCTCCATTCATCTTGCATAAATGCATAGAGAATATCATTTGATCTCTTGCCAGCATATCGTGTGGTATTAAGTTTTTCCTTAACTGCGCCAGCTCCGACACTTAAAAAATTTCTTGCAGGTAGATTAATGTCAGTTTGATTTTCTACACGATAAAAATCCTGTTGGAAAAAATCATGGTAGTAAGGAGACTTATCATCATCTTTTAATAATGTTTGTTCATATTCATAGCGGCTGAAATAAAAACGCATTGATGAACGAAGATTATTATTGAATTGCTGGGTAATTACAGGATTCAGGTTCATATCCTTGACATTCCCGTCGCCAGTGATCGCAATTGTGGAGCCGCTTGTAATATCCTGTGTCAAAAAATAATTATCCTGTTTTTCATTATAATATCTTCCTGATACACCGATCTTAGTTTTAGCAGAGGGAGAAAAATTAAATCTTGTTTGTGTTGTATAACTTTTAAAAGGATCAACTGTTTTTCCGGGAGCATTTTCATCCAAATCAAAACCATTAGAACTATTTCGATTCCCAAATAACTGCAGGCTCATCTTTTCCCTTTTAATTGCAGCAGTAACATTCGCATCGGTTGAATTAAATCTTCCATAACGAAAAGAAGCATCTAATCTATTTACCTGCGCCTGTTCAGTAATAATATTTACAACTCCGCCCATTGCTTCGCTTCCATATAAACTTGAAGAAGGTCCCTTTACGATCTCTATCTTTTTAATATTACCTACAGCTAATCTTGAAAGATCAATAACACCACCCTGCCTGCCAATGATAGGCTCGCCGTCCAGTAATATCAATGTATAATCGGGAGAAAGACCCTGTATCTGAATACCATTTCCAAAAACGCCACCCCCAGCTGAAGTTGTAGCACCACCGCTTGTAATATATAAACCTGTTTGCTCGGAAAGAATATCATTCAATCTTACTGAACCACTTTGTGTAATCGTTTTTCTTGAAATGATCTGAACGGGAACAGCAACGTTACTAAGTTTTCTTTCAGTTCTAGTTGCAGTCACTACCAATTCAGTTAAAGTTTTTGAAAACAGTGTGTCCTCCTGGGAGAAAACAGAGACTGAAGTGATGGTTATAAGCAGTAAGGAAAATATTTTTTTCATTTTTTCTAATTCGGACACAAAGATTGATTCGTAAATATTTTTTTTTATCACAAGAATGTCATGAAACAATGATGAAATTTTCTTTTACAAAAAAATGACACCAATTTGTTGATGAATCATGAAATGAGTTGAGCAAGGTCATAAGTAATGATATATATTCCACGCGGCAATTCATTTTACAAAAAGGTGATAATTTAATTTGATCACTCCCTCACTTTTGTCTTTCAATTTTTTTTTATGGAATTTATAAACTACATCCCCATCATCACCACCTTGTTTGGTATTTACTTCTTTACTGTTCTATATTATCATTGGAAAAAAAATAAAACTTCAACACATGTGCTTTGGTGGATGATAGGTGTATTTACTTATGTTGCAGGCACTATTACAGAAAGTGTAAATGTGCTTGCAGGATTTTCTATAGCTAATTTTAAATTATGGTATATCACCGGAGCATTGCTTGGTGGTGCTCCGCTGGCACAAGGCACAGTTTATCTTTTATGCAAAAGAAAAACTGCAAATATTCTTACAATCGTCCTTGTTACTATAATTATCAGTGCCTCTATACTAGTAATCCTTTCGCCAATAAATTCTGAGCTAATAACGGGGCGGCTTAGTGGAAAGTTGCTTGGCTGGAAATTTATTCGCTTCATTACACCTTTCATCAATCTTTATGCATTTATTTTTCTAGTGGGTGGTGCTATTTATTCTGCTGTTAAATATGCAAAGAACCTGCAATTCAGAAAAAGGTTTACCGGCAATTTATTAATTGCGGTTGGGGGTTTACTTCCTGGCATTGGTGGTTCATTTACAAAATTTGGTTATGTGGAAGTTTTGTTTGTTACGGAACTGATCGGCTTGATTTTCATCTATCTTGGATATAAAGTAATTCGAAGTGACAGTGCAGATTCATTGCATACAAATCAACAATATCAATTTAGTGTCGAATGAAAAATCATTTAGTTTTTAAGCTACCTGTCCTTCACTTAATATCTCTTGTAATACGATTTTATTTTTCTTAATTTTCTTTTTCATTTTGTTCAGCCATATCATTGTGCCGGTTATAGGTAAACTAGTTGCTATCAAACAAGCAAGAAAATAGAGCCACTTGGTAAAGGTTCCATAAACATTACCTACATGAATAGCTTTAATAGAGCCTGCTACTCTTTCATTAAATGGTTTGTTTTTAAAAATATCAAGCTTTAAAACTTTTCCACTGTATTGATCAAGTGTTACTCTGTCTCCTGCGGCAGGTGCAAAAAAGCCCAGTTTGGTTTTGGTGATCGCAGCAACAGCAGTTGAATCTGCAGGCAACGTGATGTTATAATTTCCAGTATAAGCTAATTGCTTATCTGCTTCTCTTATATAATGAGCAACTGACAAACTGCTGAGAACAGCTTTATCTCCTGGTAATTTTGATTTTGCCATTTTTTCTTTGGGCGCATCTTTTGCTTTATATGTTCCCAATGTTTTCTGCAAACCATTCCTATACCATTCAAATGAAAATTGTGGCCCCGTCAATCCCATCAACAAAAGGAAGAACAATGCATAAATGGCTAATGAGTTATGCAGATCATGATTGATGCGTTTCCATCCTGCGTTCCATTTTATTTTTAATCCCTGTTTCCAGTTTCTTATTTTCTGAGGAAACCAAATAATAAGACCCGTAATACAACCCAGCGTAAAAATTATAGTTGCGGTTCCTGTGATCATGCTCCCAAGTTCCCGGTTGGTTTTTCCTTTAATAATTGGGTTTTTAATTCTGTCAAGCAATAGCCAACGATGCAGGCTGAACATTGTAGCCATAAATTCTTTTGTGCCATTTTTATCTTTAGATGTACCTGTAATATCTCCTGTATAAGGGTTGACCATATAAGTTGTGCCTCCTCTGTTCGTGCTGTCTGCTTTCGTTCTTATATTAAATTGATATGTTCGGGTAAGATCAGCAGGTACGGTTATACTGACTATTTTTCCTCCTGTATTTGTTCTGATTTTTTCGAGTAAAGAATCAACTGGTATACGTTGTTGCCTTTCTGGTGGTTTCACTTTATATAAATGCGGTGCTGCTCTCTCGGTAAGTTCCGTATTGAATACATAAACAGTACCACTAAGGCAAACTGCAATTACAATTAATCCACTTGTTAATCCCAGCCACAAGTGGATGTCATTAAAAAATTTTCTTATTCTTTGCCACTTACTTTTTTCAGTTGAACGATTTGACATGTTTTAAAACTTATTTTGAGCAGAAATCTTTACTGAAGGAGTCCCAAAGCAAAGGATTAAGAGCTGCCGGTTTATGATCTATGTTTTGCGGCAAAAGTCTGTTATCGGTATCACGACTACTTACGGAAAAAGAAAATCGGTTTACGCAAAGTGGAAAACAAATTTTACATTCACGCAAACAACTGTTTATATGAAATTGATCCTTGTCATTATAACTTTTATTTCTTTATCAGTATCAGCGCAGGATAGCCTGAGTGATCATTATAAAATTTATGATACACGTTCAAAACAAATAATAACGATTGACAAGATAGTGACAGATATGGCTGATGCAGATGTTTTGTTCTTTGGTGAAGAGCATAACGACAGCGCTGGTCATTACCTGGAAAATAAAATTTTCAGAGCACTTCATGCACAATATGCAGATAAAGTTGTTTTAAGCATGGAAATGTTTGAGACAGATGGCCAGCTAGTATTAAATGAATATCTCGGTGGAACTATTGATGAAACCCGATTTTCAAGAGATGTAAGATTATGGAGCAATTACAAAGATTACCGGCCCATGATCGAATATGCGAAACAAAACAAGATTCCGGTGATCGCAGCCAATCCGCCTCGGCGTTATGTAAATCTTGTAAGCCGTCGTGGTATGAGATCATTGGACAGTTTATCAAAAAATGCAAAGAAATTTTTACCGCCGCTTCCTTATGATACACTTACCGGCCGCTATCGTGAAAAATTTGTAGAGATAATGAAAGGTGGACCGGGTGGTAATAATCCAAATGTTTATTATAGTCAAAGTTTGTGGGATGCCGGGATGAGCTATAGCATTTATAGTTTTCTAAAAAAGAATAAGCACAAAAAAGTTTTCCATTGTGTCGGTGGTTTTCATTGTGAAGAAAAACTGGGCACAGCGGCCCAGTTACAAATGAGAAATAAGAAATTGAAGATCCTGAACATCGCCAGTTTCAGCGATACCTCTTTCAATAATCCTGATTGGGAAAAATTCAGTTATAAAGGAGACTATATTATTCTTACAAATCCTGATCTGAAAAAAACGTTTTGAGCAGCGCTACGTTTTTTCTATTTTTTGTTATAAGCCAATAATCGCAAAGCATTGAAAACAACAACCAATGTAGAACCTTCGTGTCCAATGACCGCGGGACCCATGGAAGCATAACCCAGGATAGTTAAAGGGATAAGTATGGCAATCATACCTAAACTTATGGCTAAGTTTTGCCTGATAATGCTATGTGCTTTTTTACTTAATCCAATAGCAAACGTAAGATTGCTTAGTTTATCAGCCATCAATGCAATGTCTGCCGTTTCTAATGCTACATCACTACCTGCTGCACCCATAGCGATTCCTACTGTACTTTTTGCCATAGCTGGTGCGTCGTTCACACCATCGCCAACCATTGCAACTTTCTTTTCACTGATCCTTAATTTTTCAATTGCTTCTACTTTTTGTTCCGGCATTAAATTGCCCCATACATCGGTAATTCCGGTCTCTTTTGCAATGGCTTCTGCAACTTGCTGGTTATCCCCGGTAAGCATTATCATTTTACGAATACCTATCTTTTGTAATGCTGCTAATGTTTCTCTTGCCTCTTGCCTGGCAACGTCCATTAAGGTGACAATACCTATGTATTTATCATTTCGCTGAACAAGCATTGTTGTATTTCCCTGTTTTTCCAAATCCTCTATTTTACTCTCAATATCACCAGGCAATTGATTGTTCTTTTCAGTAAATAATTCTTTGTTACCGATATGAACTGTGGCGCCTTGATGATTTGCTTTAATACCTCTGCCTGTAATGGCTTCTACATTTGATGCTGCTGGTACATCTTTTTTTAATTTTTCAGTCCCTCCTTTTACAATTGCCGCTGCTAAAGGATGGTCGCTTAATTTTTCAACAGCGATCACTACTTGTAATAATTCTTCTTCTGAAATTCCATTGAGCGAATAAACTCCCGTAAGTTTTGGTTTGCCTTCAGTCAACGTTCCTGTTTTGTCGAATGCGATAGCAGTTAATGATCCTAATTCTTCCAAAGGCTTCCCGCCTTTTATCAATACACCACCTCTTGCGGCCCTCGCCACTCCACTTAATACTGCGCTTGGAGTAGATATGGCTAAAGCACATGGGCTGGCGGCAACTAATACCGCCATTGCCCTGTAAAAACTTTTATTGAAAGGTTCATCAATTATTAAAAATGAAAAATGTAAAAGAGTAACTAAAATAAGTACAGCGGGTACATAATATTTTTCGAGTTTGTCTGTAAAGTTTTGGGTAGATGACTTCTGTGTTTGTGCTTCATTAACCAACTTAACCAGCCTTGCGATTGTAGAATCAGCTGCGATCTTACTTACTTTAATTTCCAATGCTTCACCACCGTTTATTGAACCTGCAAAGACCCGGTACTTAGCATCCAACTTATCCGCGTTCACAATATCTATATCGGAATCTTCGACAGGTGCTTTATCAACCGGGATGCTTTCGCCGGTAATAGGCGCCTGGTTAACACTGCTGCTACCATTTACAACAATACCGTCAGCTGAAATTTTTGAATTTGGTTTTACGACAATTATATCACCCACTTTAATATCTTCTATCTTTATTTCTTTTAGTTCCCCACCTTTTTTTAATAAAGCTGTTTTAGGTGCTAAGTCGGTTAAGGCTGCAATAGATTTTCTTGCCTTTTCCATTGCATAATGTTCTAAAGAATGGCCGAGACTGAATAAAAATAACAATAAAGAACCTTCCGCCCACTGACCTAATATAGCCGCACCAATAGCTGCAACCAGCATCAAAAAATCGATCTCAAATTTTCCTTTACTTATACCTGCATAAGCCTCTTTGGTTGTATAAAAGCCTCCAAAAAAATATGCGCCGATATAACATGCAATAGGAATAAATGTTGGTATATTTTTTACAAATGACAAACCGAAACCAATACCTAACAATGCACCACATATGATTGCGAAGATCAATTCTGTTTTTTCGCCAAATAGATTACCGTGTGAATGTTCATGGTCACTTGTTTCATGCGCATGATGGCCATGCTTATGCGTTATTATAGATTTTAAATCTGGTGAAATTATCTGCAATCCAATTGTATTCACCTGCTTATAAATTTTGGCCGGGTCAGTTTCATGATGATCAAACTCAATACTTATCCATCCTGATGCGGATGCTGATACGGATATTACACCTTTAACGTGTTTCAAACTTACTTCGATAACACGGGCATGTCTTACATGCCGAATACCTTTAACTTCTAATAATAAGTGCCCGAATCTCTCCGTAATTTCTGCTCCTGCATCCGCTGCTATTTTTTGAACCTGCTCTATTGAAATTTCGTTAGGATCATAATGGAAGCAAAGCTTTGCTTTAGCAGTTTCCGTTCCAGGAACGATATGAACTTTCTCTATTCCCTTTTTACTTTCTGTTGCGGAAATAATTCGCTGTACGCATTCATCACGTTCATTTGGCACATCAGGTAATACTATATTAAGGTTGATTTTTATCTTTTCCATTGTGTTTGCAAAATAAAAAGTTGCGAAGCATCCGCCCGCAACTTTTAAATTAAATTGTGTATTTATTTATGCCACAACAGCCCCGGCCATTGCCAAAACCGAAGTAAGTATTACAATACATTTCCAACAATATGTTCTGCTCATTTTCATTTATTTTATGTTTGTAAAAATACATAATAACTGACGCCCCTTCTTGTTAATATTTAATTGAGCGTTTAAGTAAACAATAATTTTCGTACCAGAATATAGGAGAAGATCACTCTACTTTTTCTTCACCCTTTTTGGCCAATGCCACTATATCTCCTTTCGTAAAAAGAACAGATTTCAAAATAGTTCGCCATTCCGGTTTTTTGCGAAGCAGGAATTCAAGGTCCATTCCAAAATGCTTCATTTCTTCTTGCTGTGCATTTTCCATAATTTTTTTTGCACCCTTATCTTTCTCGACAGATATGCGTTGCTCATACCAACCGATGGCTTCAGCTTCTTCTGTTAGAGAAGTGATCATTCGGGCAAATGTCCTGGTGGCTGCTGAAAGTTCTTCTGGTGGCTCGTGGTACTGATGAAATCCCATTTTGAAGTTTTTTAAGTGTGATTAAATTGGTTTTTGTCGCTTCTAAAGTTTACATCTAAAGTCGCAATTTTATTCCACCGTTAACTACAAATCCATCAAGAGGCGCATAAATATCTCTGAAAACCGGATTATCAATGGTGCCCGTATAAATAGTATCAAATTTTGTTTGCCTTGTATCAGTAAAATTTTCAAAGTTGATATACACAGAGAATTTTCTATAAAGTTTTTCTGCCATTAAGCCGGTTATCCAATACGATTTACCTGTTGCTCCATCGCTCAGTTGTTGTTTACTGAAATAATAAGCTTCCAACCCGATCTTCCACTTTTCTTCTACCTCATAAAGCAGGACATTGTTCAATCGGTGTTGCGGTGTCAGATAGTTTTCAGTTTTTGTATCTCCTTCATGCAGGTAAGCTTTGGTGTATGTGTAACCAATAAATAATTTGAAATTACCATATCCCAATTTTACATTTGTCTCCATTCCCCTGCTATCAAAATGTCCATTTACATTTTTAAAATGATAAATTGGCACACCAGGCAAAGCTTCCAATAGCAAGGGATCATGAATACGAGTATAAAAGAATAGATGATTTATACTAAAGCTAATTTTATCATCAGCAAATTTTGTACGATAATTAATATCCGCGTTCACACCATAACTTCTTTCCATTTTATTTTCATCAGGATCTATTGGAAGGACATTCTTGTATAGCAACCTTTCACTTTCCTCTGTAAAAATGTTTGGAGTTTTATAACCCATGCCACCTCCAACTCTCGAAGAAAGTTTTGGAGTAAATTTAAATAACATCGAAATGCGAGGTAGAACTGCAAACCCATACTCTTTTACATAATCGCCACGCAAGCCTGTTTCCATGCTGAATTTATCACTCACCTTAAGATTGTTTTGAATAAATAACCCGGTTGTGATCTGCTCATAGTTTCTCGACGGCGTTGCTGTCAATTTTATTTCTTCAAAATGATCGGTTACAAAATTGATACCTCCTGTCCATTCGGATCTGTCACCGTGATAAGAGTAAGTTGCTTCGCTAAATGTGCCGGTTTGTGTTCCACTAAATGCATAACTAGTCACATCGATTACTCTGTGAAAACGATTAATACTATTTTTTAAAGTGAACTGGCTTTTTTCATTAAAATGATGATCCAGCAAAAGCTGCGAGCTGTAGCGGTCAGTATTATTTGTTTCAGTATAACCAGAAGGTTTATTCCCTTTAATATATTCAATATCACCACCTGTTCTTTTTTCTGTTGTAATATTTCCCCCGATCATCAATTGAGTTTTCTCTTTTATATAAAAGAAAAGTTTGGGGTTAACCGTGTATCGTTCAAATTTTGGAATAGCAGTTAATCCCACACCTGATGGATCATATGCAGAATTACTATTGCGTGATGCAAACAATGTTACTCCGATGTTCTTAAACCTTTCTCCATAAAAACCACTGGTGTTTATTCCGCCTGCACTTGTTACATCAATATGAAAGTTTAACTCTCTTTCTTCTTTAGGTGCTTTTGAAATAAGATTTACCAAACCTGCAATAGCGCCGCCTCCGTATAAAGTTGAAGATGATCCTTTGATCACTTCAAATTGTTTCAGATCGAGTGGAGGTGTTTGTAACAATCCTAATCCTCCACTGAATCCGGCAAACAATGGCAACCCGTCTTTTAATATTTGGGTGTACCGTCCATCTAATCCCTGGATCCGGATTGAAGCATTCGCAGATGTTGCAGAAGTTTGTTGCGTTGTGATACCAGTACTTTCATTTAACACCATTCTAATATCACCGGGTTTCATATTTGCTTTTTCATCCAGCTCTTCCCCCGCAACAAATTCAACTCTTGTAGGAATATCCCGTATCGTTCTTGTACTTCGTGTCGATTGAATCACCACTTCTTCCTCCTCTTCTTCCGCTGTTTCCATTTCTATTGTTATATCCTGATCGGGTGGAAAATCGTATTTGACTTCCTTTTCCGCATAGCCAACGGAAGTGATCTTGATTGTATACTTCCCCACGGGAATATCTTTTATTAAAATAACGCCTGTGGAATCAGCGGCAGCTGTTCTTTTTAATTCTTCTAAAGTAACTGACGCCCTAGCGACAGCTTCGCCGGTTTCCTTATTTATAATTTTTGCTTTGAATGTATGTTGAGCAGATGCAGTAAACACTGTAACCAGCATCACTGCAACTAAAAAAAATCGTTGCATTGGTAAATGATTAATTAAAAATCATAATGAGCATCAGGGATTGAAGAAAGAATAAATCCTGTGTATTGTTGGGGAGAAAAAGCAGTAATTATTTCAATACTAGTATTATCAAATGAAACTGTAAATCCAGAGCAACCTGTGCAAGTAAAAAAAGGCGAACAACTGCCACAGTCTCCATCTCCTTTTTCATGATTTGCTTCCTGTGCAGTTTTATCTTCCGGGCAATTGTCGAATGCACAACAGGGAATTGCAAAAAGAAACAATAAATAAGCAGCGAATATGAAAGCGAATACTTTCATGTTTTGTTTATGCTCTTAATAATAATTCACAAGGCTTCAGCCCAGTGTGTTTTTTAAACGCTGTGGAGAAATGCGAGATAGAAGAATAACCCAGCAGCATAGAAACCTCTGTTACACTTAATCCTTTTTCGTACAATAAATATTTAGCATGTTCCATCCTTTGACTTTGGTAAAAATCAAAGATGGTGGTCCCAAACATTTCTTTGAATCCTTTTTTCAAATAACATTCATTGATCGCTACTTTACGGCTGAGTTCTTTAATGGTGATGGGCTCACCGATATGCTGGATCAAAATTTCCCTTGACTTAGTAATCTTTTCACGATCAGCTTCATTTGCAAGGAATTTACAATTGATCACATCAATTTCTTTTTCACCCAACATGCAATCAAGGCTGTAAAGCAAAAGCATCTGGGTTTGAGCATTGATATAAATATTTTCAAGGCTATCAGTGAAAGTGTGATTCAGCAACCCTTCCAATACCATTCTTGTTTTACCACAAAGCGGCAATATTTTAGTAAAGGAAGAAACATGTTTGAATTTCAAAACATCATCGCTCAATACCTCATTCCCTTTACGGGTTACAAATTGAGAAATATGCGCCGGTGAAAAACGGAAACTCATTACATCCACACTCTCCACTCTTTCCACACATGATCTTGACGCACTATACTTGCACATATTGCACTCAATATCTTTCTGGCGACAATACACATTCCCCGACACACAGAACTTCAATTCGAGATAATTTTCTTTCGGCTTGCTTTTTTCATAATGATACACCAGCATGCCCATATCTTCCATGTTCCAGCTACCAGTATTATGATACCTATTAATAGTATACTGAACAGATCCGGGTATCAACCTTACTTTTTCCTGGAGCATTACAAACTGATCCTGCAAAACAGATTGACGATAAGCCAATGATAGTATGTCCGGAGGATTATGCATTGTCTGCAAATTTACAACACAAACCGCTAATTGTCTTAACATAGATCAATCATGACGATAATTCTACCTTAAAATGAAGGAGTTTTAAAAAAAATTCTCTGTTTGGCTTTAACGACTAACTTTGCCGGGCCTCCCCCGAATAGATCGGGGGAGACTTTTATTAAATGATTCATCCCCATACATATATTCACCCAAATGCCCGTTTGGCAACCAATGTGAAGGTTGATCCTTTCACCGTTATTCACCAGGATGTTGAGATAGGTGATGGCACTTGGATCGGATCAAATGTGACCATAATGGAAGGGGCAAGGATCGGAAAGAATTGCCGGATCTTCCCGGGAGCCGTTATTGCTGCTATTCCGCAAGACTTAAAATTCCAGGGGGAATATTCACAGGTGATCATTGGTGATAATACAACGATCCGTGAATTTGTTACCATTAACCGCGGAACTGTTGATAGGGAAAAGACGGTAATCGGCAGAAACTGCCTTATCATGGCCTATTGTCATTTTGCACATGACTGTATTGTTGGCAACAACTGCATCATGAGCAATAACACCCAGGTGGCAGGTCACGTTACAATTGGTGACTGGTCAATATTGGGTGGAATGACTGCAGTTCACCAGTTTGTTCGCATTGGCCAGCATTCATTTCTTAGTGGCGGTTCATTGGTGGGCAAAGATGTGCCTCCATATATTAAAGCAGCAAGAACTCCTCTTTCTTATGCGGGAGTAAATTCTATTGGCTTAAAAAGAAGAGGTTTCGGTGTAGAAAAGATCAATCACATTCTTGATATTTATCGTTGCATATATAATAAAGGATTGAACACAACACAGGCCATTGAATACCTTGATGAGGAATTTGACGCAACAGATGAAAGAGATGAGATCGTAACATTTATTCGCGAATCAAACCGCGGCATTATAAAACGCTTCACCAAAAACAGTGTGGATGAAGATATCGCTGACTGATGCGGGTAAACGCTTCAACCGCGACTGGATCTTTCGTCATCTTACCTACGAGTTTTCTGCAGGACAATCTTATGCTATTGTTGGGCCAAATGGCTCAGGAAAAAGTACATTGCTACAAGTATTGAGTGGATCGATGCAAGTGAATGAAGGGAATGGAGAATGGGCAATCGATAATAAGAAATTAGAAGTAGAAAAGGTTTACAATTATATTTCCATCTGCG
>Ga0193703_1000056_pt1 | contig 12337 bp, 12 predicted proteins | sample U3a2metaG_FD_143062 | JGI IMG/M metagenome (GOLD analysis project Ga0193703, IMG submission 143062) | Soil microbial communities from a riparian zone of the East river system, Colorado, United States - U3a2 | ecosystem: Environmental > Terrestrial > Soil > Riparian zone | place: USA: East River...
TCCTAACAATTATGATTTTGATGAGATCGTTGAAAGCCTGAAAGTGATGAATAGTTATGGCGGCTGGACATCTATCAACTATTTTGTGTTCCCGGGAATGACAGATTCAGTCGCTGAATATGAGGCATTAAGAAAGCTTATTAAAGAAACAGGATTAAAGATGATCCAATGGCGCAATTTCAATATTGATCCTGACTGGTATCTTGGAAAGATCGGGGTAACCAATACCGGTGAATGCCTTGGAGTAAAACAATTAATGGAACTGATCCGTGAAGAATTTCCTGATCTTAAATTCGGCTATTTCAATCCTTCAATTGAACGTATCAAAGGGAACTTTGAAATGGATTTTGCGCATGCTTCTATGTCTTAAAGAAGTATTTTTGAATCCACTCAATGGATAACACAGCCCATCACCAACGCCAGGTTTTTATTGGAATTAGTCTCGCAGTTCTTGCCACACTTATCTGGTCAGGTAACTTTATTATTGCAAGAGGTGTCATCAAAACAATTCAGCCGGTTACACTTGCTTTCTATCGTTGGCTTACGGCCACTATCATTATTGCTCCTTTTGCATGGAAATATTTTTTTGCAGAAATAAAAGTTCTTAAACAAAGGTTCTTGTTCTTTCTTCTTGCAGCAGTTACGGGTATAAGCATGTTTAATACGTTTGTGTATGTTGCCGGGCATTATTCAACTGCGATCAATATGGCTATTCTTGGCACTTGTTCCTCCCCCATCATGTCAGTTATTCTTGCAAGAATATTTTTAAAGGAAAAAATTCCTGCTTTAAGAGTTGCAGGAATGGTCGTATGTATCTGCGGCATTCTCTTATTATTAAGTAAAGGTGATATTCATAATCTTCTCTCACTCAAATTTACCAAAGGTGATTGGTGGATAATGGCTGCCGCACTTTCTTTTGCGATTTACAATACAACCGTAAAAAAGAAACCGGGAGGGACACATCCTGTAAATTTTCTTTTTATAATCTTTCTGCTAGGTACTATTATTCTTTTTCCATTTTATTTGGCTGAACTAAATAAATTTGGCGGTATTGAGATCAACATTGCAAACCTTTCAACAATTCTTTATCTCGGGCTTGGCACATCAGTCATTTGTTTTTATATCTGGAACAAAGCCATTGGGGCTTTAGGCAGTGGACGAACTGCATTGTTCGGAAATTTAATTCCCGTCTTCAGCAGTATTGAAGCAGTCTTTTTTCTTGGTGAAAAAATTACTCCCATTCATATTATTAGTTTTATTTTAGTTTTGTCCGGTTTAGTGATCGCCAATCTTAAAAAATAAAACCAATTGCTTGACTGAAATAAGAACCAACAAAAAAGTATTACCCGTTATAGTCCTGTCACAATTTGCAGGTACATCACTTTGGTTTGTTGGAAATGCAGTGTTGCCGGAATTGAAGGAATCTCTTCAACTAAGCCAATATGCCGTAAGCCTTGTTACCTCAGCCGTGATGATTGGTTTTATCGCAGGTACTTTAGTGTTTGCTTTCTTTTCTTTGGCAGATCGCTTTTCTCCTGTAAAATTATTTTTCATCAGTTCATTGCTTGGCGCATTGACCAACTCCGCAGTTGTATGGTTTGTGACAGATGGAAATACTCTTTTCCTGTTTCGCTTTCTTACTGGATTTTTTCTTGCAGGAATTTATCCTGTTGGAATGAAGATAGCCGCAGACTGGTATGAAAAAGGATTAGGTAAAGCTCTTGGGTTTTTATTAGGAGCATTGGTCCTGGGCACAGCATTCCCGCATTTATTAAAGAACCGCGATTTTGAATTGCCCTGGAGATCGGTTTTACACATCACTTCTGCTGTTGCAGTGTTTGGTGGAATTATAATGTTATTGTTTGTAGGTGATGGGCCATATAGAAAAAGCTCCGGCGGTTTCAGATGGGATGCGTTTGGGAAAATATTCAGTTCAAAAAAATGGAGACAAGCTGCGTTTGGTTATTTTGGACATATGTGGGAGGTTTATTCCTTTTGGGGCTTTCTTCCATTGATGATCGAATTATATAACAAGAAAAATGATCTGCATCTTAATATTCCTTTTCTAAGTTTCATTGCTATTGCGATCGGGGCGGTGGGAAGTGTTGCAGGAGGATATATCTCTGAAAAAATTGGTAGCGCTAAAGTGGCGATATGGTCTTTGCTGATCTCAGGTATTTGTTGTTTCATTTCGCCACTTAGTTACTCCTTGCCTTTTTTTCTTTTTCTTCTGCTGCTTTTAGTTTGGGGATTGACAGTTGTTCCTGATTCACCACAGTTTTCAACTTTAGTGGCGCAATATGCGCCTGAGGAATTAAGAGGAACCGCTTTGACAATTTATAACTCTATTGGCTTCGCTATTACAACGGTCAGTCTTTATGTAATTGATCGGGTATTTCATTCTACAGGATCATTAGGTGGTGAAAATACATTTGCATTATTAGGACTTGGTGCAGTATTTGGCTTACCCAGTGCGATAAGATTGATAAAAAATAAATGAGTGGGGATAATCAAATAAAAAAGATCATCATAATTGGCGCTACTTCTGGTATTGGCAGAAAGATGGCCGAGCTTTATGCAGCAGCAGGAAATATTGTTGGCATAACCGGAAGAAGAATGGAATTGCTAGACGAAATTGAAAACATGTTTCCCGGTAAAATAAAAACTGAATGTTTTGATGTAACGGGAAATGAAAATATAGAAAGACTCACTGCCCTTATTCAAAAAACCGGAGGCTTGGACATCCTTGTTTATTCATCGGGATTTGGCGATTTAAGCAAGGGATTGGATTGGGAATTAGATAAACTTACTGTTGATACAAATGTGTATGGATTTATACAGATCACCAACTGGGCGTTTAATTATTTTATTAGCCAGGATCATGGAAGTATAGCAGTCATTTCATCAATTGCTGCCAACAGAGGTAATAGCTGGGCGCCTGCTTACAGTGCTTCAAAAGCTTTTCAAAGTAACTACTTTGAAGCGTTGGCAATCAAGGTAAAGAAGATGAAAAAAGATGTTGGAATTATTTGTATTGAACCGGGCTTTGTTAATACTAATATGGCGAAAGGGTATAAAAAATTCTGGGTAGTACCTTTGGAAAAAGCAGCAAGACAAATTATAAGTGGGATCGAAAAAAAGAAGCAAAAAGTGTATGTAAGTAAAAGATGGTGGTTGGTTGCAAGATTAATGAGATTAACTCCTTTTTGGCTTTATAAGAAAATTGGTTGACACTTGCTCAATAGCGAACAGAACGTTGAAGAGTGCGAATCTTCCACTGGAAGATTCGAAGGCAACGGAAGTTTCATAGTATTACTCCTGCTGGCTTCATAAATATTTTTAGATTGCTTCATCCGCCGCGCCGGCCTCGCAATGCGATTCATTCACAGTTATTGTGGATAAACAAAAAATTAACAATTAAAATAACTACCTGAGGGCAAGTTGCACATGCTTTGCATCGTTTAATCAACAGGTGTGAACAACAATAGCTTGAATCCAAAAACTCACCCGGTTACTTTTGTATGAATTACTATACCGCTATGATGCAAAGTTTTGAAAGGGAAAAAAACAGGCAGGCAATGATGATCACCGTTGGTGTGGCACTGGCGATGCTTTTTACTTTTATTCTTTGGAAATGGCCCCTGCCCAAGATTGAAATTCCTCCTCAATTAACTTATGTGGAGGTTCAACTGGAAGATTTTCCACCGGACGTAAAATTTGGCGGTGGCGGCGGTGGTGGTAATAAAGTACAAGCTGACCAGGAAAAAGGTATTGCAAAAGCTTCGGTGCCTCCCGGTGTTCCCGATGAGACGAAAGAATTGCGGGCTGATGATAAAGATGAAGAAGCTCCTGCGGTAAATAAAACTGTAGCTACTAAACCTGAAGCAAAGACCATAAATCAAAATGCTTCGATAGTAAAAACAAATCCCAAACCGATAGTTGAAACTCCGGCTCCTCCTAAACCTAAAGCTGTAGCAGGTAAAACACTTTCAGGTACAGGAACGGGAGGAGGCACTGCTGACAAATATGATATTGCTGGCGGTGATAAAGGAGGTGGCACTGGGGTTGGAAAAGGTCCCGGTTATGGGGGTAATAGTGGTGGTGGCACTGGTGGTGGTAATGGAACAGGCTTTGGTACGGGTAATGGCCCTAAGAGAGTGAGTGGAAACAGAACATTAATAACTTCAGTTAAATTAGATGCAGGTGAAAACATATCTGGTAAAGTGGAAGCTGAAATAAAAGTTTCTGCTGACGGTATTGGTACGCTTTTGAGAACGAAGAACGGATCGCTGATGAGTGACCCCCAAGCGAAAGATATTATCAGGGACTGGTTGAGAAGAAACAAATTTAATAGAACCGGTGAAGAATCTGTTGTCGTATATGAATTTAATATCCGCACAGGCGGATAGGCTTTAAGATTAAAGTGTGCATGCCATCCTGGTTTTCCGGGATGGCATTTTTATTTAAACTATCTGGTTATTTTTGAAAACTCTGAATAAAAACCGGACAAGTGATCAAATGAACTATCTGCAAACTATTGAATATCTTTTTTCCCGTTTACCCATGTACAGTCGCATTGGCGCTGCGGCATTTAAAAAAGATCTGACCAATACTATTACTCTTTGTGAACATCTTGGAAACCCTCATCAAAAATTTAAAAGCATACATATTGCGGGTACGAATGGCAAAGGCTCGGTAAGTCATATGCTTGCTGCAATTTTGCAAACAGCAGGTTTCAAGACAGGGCTGTACACATCACCACATTTGAAAGATTTCAGGGAAAGAATAAAATTGAATGGAGATGAAATATCAGAAAAATTTATAGTTGCCTTTACTGAAAAGATAAAACCACTCATTGAAAAGATAGAGCCCAGTTTTTTTGAAATAACTGTGGCAATGGCATTCGATTATTTTGCCGAACAAAAAGTTGATATTGCCATTGTGGAAGTTGGACTTGGTGGAAGATTTGACAGCACGAATATTATTACTCCTGAACTCTCGATCATCACTAACATTGGCTGGGATCACATGAATATTTTGGGTGATTCATTGGAAAAGATTGCTTTTGAAAAAGCCGGGATCATAAAGACAAATGTTCCGGTTGTTATTGGAGAAATAATACCACAAACAAAATCGGTTTTTGAAAATATAGTTTCTGAAAAAAATGCTCCTCTTCATTTAGCAGCCGAAGAAAGAAATGTAGCAGGCTGGGAATGGGAAAAACATGAATTGATAGTTGAAGTTGCTGAGCAGGGAAAAACAGACCACAGAAAATATCATCTTGATCTGCCCGGGATTTATCAAAGTAAAAATCTATTAACAGTACTTGAGGCTTGTTCTGTTTTAAAAGAACTTGGGTATAAATTAAATGAAGATGATATCCAACATGGTTTACAAAAAACAAAAAAAATCACCGGACTTCATGGTCGCTGGGAAGTTATTCATGAAAACCCAACTATCATTTTGGATGTCGGGCATAATGAAGATGGAATAAAACAGATCACTCAGCAAATTGAATTGACGAAGCATCATGATCTGCATATCATCATCGGCATGGTAAAAGATAAAGAGATCGATACTGTTTTATCTCTCCTACCCCACTCTGCAAACTATTATTTTACCCAGGCTCATATTCCAAGAGCCCTGCCCGCAGAAACATTAAAAGAAAAAGCAGGAAAATTTAATTTAAAAGGCAAAACAGTAACGGATGTAAACGAAGCGATCAAAGAAGCAAAGTCAAAAGCTCATAAAGATGATCTCATACTTGTTTGCGGCAGTGTATTTCTTGTTGGAGAAGTAAACAGCGCATAAAAAACAGGAGCTTCAATATTAACTGAAGCTCCGTGTTTAAAAGGGCGCAAAAGGTTTAATGGTTAATTTATCTTTGATCGGCGGCCCTCAGCATTATTATAATAAACACTTTTATTATAATAAATTCTATTTATTATAACTTGTTCAAAAAATCCTTGCAGGTTTGTAGGTTAGTTAGTGCAATAATCAAATGATCATTGCGGAGAATCATCGAATCATTAACTCTTATGTAGTTCGCAACTGGATCTATAATTATCCAAGAGGTATTTCTAAGGTAACGCCTTTATTTATATTACCAAAAAAAATCTGGTTATTTTATTGGAAAGGTTTATATCTTATTTAATGCACCCCTTTAGTAGGGTTTAAATATCTTATTACAGGCCTCAGGATCTAAAGCAAAGCAGTATCAATCTGCAAAAAAAGTCCAGGATCTGATTATCCTGAATGTATATTCCTAAATTCAAATGGATTTGTTAGCTTTAATTGACCGTTTAACCTTCCTGCCAATATGGATCTAAAGAAAAAAAACACACTTGTACCTGGTAAAAAACCTGTTACCAGGCCAATAAATAATCCTGCAAAAATCGCTAAAAATAAAAACTCACCGGATGAAATAAAAAGCGATGAGGAGCTTTTAAGAAAAATACTTGACAATTCCTTTGACTACTTACAGGTATACAAAGCTGTGCGGAATAAGCAGGGAAAAATAGTTGACTTCATCTGGGTACTCAACAATCGTAAGTTCATCGAGATGATGGGCGACAGGATTGGCAAGAAACTGTTAGAACTAAACCCTGGCGTAATTGGAACAGGTCTATTTGATCAGTATGTACAAGTGACCGAAACCGGCGTATCTCAAACAAACGAATTTTATTATGACCATGAAGATATCAACGACTGGTTTCACCAATCCATTATTAAGCTTAATGATGGATTTATTTTAACCGGTGAGATCATTACAGAACGAAAAAAAATTGAGCAGGAAGTATATCAACGTACGGTCGAATTAAAAGCTAGTAAAGAACTGCTCCAAAATATTGCAGATGCCATTCCTGACATGATAAGCGTACAGGAATATCCTTCGCGTAAAGTCGTCTATTTTAACCGTGAGCCATATACCATAAGCGGTCTTAATGCTGATGAACTTTCAAAAAAAACTATCGAAGATCGTCATAGGCTTGTGCACCCGGAAGACATTGCCGGCCTGCAAAAATATGCTGATACTTTTGCAAGCCTGCCTGATAATAAAATTACAACCGTTGAATACCGGGTAAAAAACAACATGGATGAATGGATATGGGTGTCTGCAAGGGGCAAAGTGTTTGAACGGGATGAAAAAGGTAATGTAAGTAAGATCGTAGTTGTTGTTCAAAACATCAACGCACAAAAAAAAGGGGAAGAAGAAATTGCGAAGCAGCATAATATTTTAAAACAAGCCGAAGAAATTGCCAAAATAGGAAGCTGGGAATACAATATCAAAACAAAAGAATTTATATGGGGCGAGGGTATGTATACCTTATTTAATATTAAAAAGGATAAACTGGTCAAGCCGTCGATATACCTGGATCATGTAACTGAAAAAGATCTGGGTGTTGCTGAAAAAATAGTGAATAATATCGAAAGATCTTTTCAGCCTCTTGAAGAAACAATATATTTAAAAATTGATGGAGATATAAAAGCTATAAAAATAAAAGCAACTCCACTGAAAAATAATAAAGGGGAGCCAGAAAAAATGGTGGGTGTCAATATGGATATTACTGCTTTGTTGGAGTCAGAAGAAAAAATAATGAGTCTGAATGAATCTTTGCTCTTCATGAACCGGGAATTAAATTCTTTAAATTCAGAATTAAGGAGCTTTAATAGCATAACCGCCAATAATTACAATGAGACTTTGCGTCATGTTTATATTAACCTGGAAACAATAATAACAAGTGATGCACGGCATTTATCCGATACAAGCCGGGCCAATATAAGAAGAGCACAATCAGCGGTTCAAAAAATGAAGTTACTGACAAATGACATTCATAATTATCTTGAATTGTATGATGTGGGGGTCAAAAAAGAATTGATCTCACCAAAAATAAATTTGGAAGACTTAATAAAACGAATCAAAGAAAAGATAGAAGAAGCGAATGCTAAGATCGAGATCGAAGAACTACCAGCATTGTCGGCCGATCCGGTTCTTTTTTCAAGGTTACTTACTAACCTCATTGATAATTCTATCAAGTTCAGAAAGCCCGGCGAAGATCCCGTTGTTAAAATAAAACATACAGAGATCAATGAATTAAAAAATGTACCCGTTCCTTTAACAGGAATGCCTTACATCATCATTACAGTTACTGACAATGGTATTGGTTTTGAAACTACTGATAAAATATTTGACCTTTTCTTCCAGCTGCCGGATGAGGTTAAACACAAAGGTTCAGGTATGGGACTTGCGATCTGTAAAAAAATAATGGAGATGCATGGCGGGTATATTACTGCAGAAGCTGAACCTGGAAAAGGAGCATCGTTCCATTGCTTTTTTCCTGAATAAATTAATACGACAACTCCCCTAATTTTTCCAGCGCATAAAGTATGCAAGTTATATGCATTGCCTGGATGATCTTATTTTCGCGAACCATCTTTTTTAGTTCATCAATAGAATACAATTCAATAATTATTTCTTCATTATGATCTAATTTCTGCACACTCACTTTCCTCCCTCCTTTTGCAAGGAACATGTGCATCCAGTTTGTATTGGTAGAAGGATTGGCTGAAATTTTTCCCAAAGATTCATAAGAAGTAAATGTATAACCTGTTTCCTCCAGTAATTCTCTTGCGATCGCTGTTTGAAAATCTTTATCCGTATCATCAACACATCCTCCCGGCAATTCAAGTATAACTTCTCCTACAGGGTGACGATACTGGCGAACCATTATCACTTTATTATCTTCTGTTAAAGCAAATGCAGTAGCCCACTCAGGAAATTCGTAAACGTAATAGGGATCAATGATCTTTCCTTGTTGTGTTTCACAAATGTCCTTACGGACTTTAAACCACAGATCATTGAAGAGATATTCTGAAGAAAGTATTTTCCACTTCATGAACAGATTTGAAATTTAAAATTTGAAAATTTGATATTGTTCAGCGGTCTTTAAATTTTTGACCTCTTATTTCTGATTGATTGAGATACTTCATGAATCCCGATATCTTAGAGGCTAATTCATCATATTCTTTTATAAGCTCACATGTGTTTTCTGGAAAATAATTTTGATCGATTCCTCTATAGAGTTGTGAACGTACTTCGCCAGAAGAGCCCTTGGAAATACTTAAAAAATTAACGAACTCAAATTGTCCTGATCTTTCAAAGCCTTCAGCAATATTATCCATTACCGATCCTGCTGAACTCCTGATCTGATCTCTGAATTTAAAATCTTTTGAAGAAGGGCCGGTCTCTGTTAACTTAAATACTTTTAATGACAACTTTTTGGCAGTCTGCCATATTTCCAAATCTTCAAACCGGTGAAAGGTTGCCATAATTTCAAATCTTAAATTTCAAATATCAAATGATTCACCATGCCATTCTTTCTCTTAATGAAGTTATATGTGCCACATGGTGTTTACCATGCCATGCATATAATCCAAGTAAGAACCAAAGGCGCATTGTCTTTTTATGTTCGGGATGAAAAACAGTTCTGTTATTCCATTGTTCATCCGTTACATATTTCAAGGTCTCATACCAACGAAGATGGAGTGCATGTAATAAGGTGAGTGAAATATTGATCGGCAATTTTTGTACATCGCTGAATTCAGCCCAAAGTTTTTCATTATACGGTTTGATCGTTGGATTATCTTCCGTTAATCCAACTTTAAAACGGATATATGCATTCATGTGACTATCGGCTACATGATGAACAACCTGTTGTATCGTCCATCCACCTTCGCGGTAGGGAACATGCAATTGTGATTCATCAAGATTTAATACTGCGGTCTCCAGTTGCAGTGGTAAAAACTTTATATCAGCCATCCACTCCACTTTTTGGTCAATAGAAAACGGTTGTTGTTGATATTGACCTATCGGGTAACTTAAATTCGTTTCAATTACTTTGCTCATACTTTTTTAATTATCAAATTAGCTAATTAGCATATCAGCACATTACTCCTCTCTCAACGAATGCCCCGTTAAATGAATAAACACATCTTCCATGTTTGCCTTCTTTACTTCTTTTGGTCTTTCAAAACCAGACGATACAAGGCGATCAATAAGCCCGTCGGGTGAATCCAATGCAATTATCTTGCCTGCATCAATAATGGCAACACGATCACAAAGCACTTCGGCCTCGTCCATATAATGGGTGGTAATGATGACGGTCGTCCCTTTATCACGAATGCTCTTTACCAGTTCCCAAAGGTTTCTTCTTGCCTGTGGATCAAGACCGGTTGTTGGCTCATCGAGAAAAACAATTTTGGGATCGTTGATAAGTGTTGTTGCAACAGAAAACCTTTGCTTTTGTCCGCCGCTTAACTCTTTCACTTTTGAATTGGCTTTATCCTTTAAGTTCACCATCTCCAATAAACTCATTGGATCTGCATCCCGATTATAAAGGCCATTGAATAAAGTGATCAGTTCAACTAATTTCAAATTTGGATAATAACCGCTGGTCTGCAACTGCACTCCGATGATCTTTTTAATTTCATCGGGATCTTTATCGAGGTTAAACCCATTTACCCAAACCTCTCCACTCGTTTTCTCTCTAAGTGTTTCAATTATTTCAAGCGTTGTAGATTTGCCGGCACCATTAGGTCCAAGCAATCCGAATATTTCTCCTTCATGCACATCAAAGCTGATCCCCTTTACCGCTTCGAAGTTTCCATAATTCTTTACAAGCTCTTTGACTCTTATGATCGTTTCTTTCATTTTCAAAAATTAAAATTCAAGTTCCATTTTTACATCGGCTGTTACAAAAGGCGAATCTGTTACCTCCACATTTTTAAACCCGTATTTCTCATACAACTTCAAAGCTGTTTGTAATTGGTGATTTGAAAAAAGAAATAGTTTCTCCCCACCAAGTTCCTTTACCTTTTGCAAGCAAGTCTCCATTAATAATTTACTTATCCCCTTTCCCCGCCAGCTTTCAGCAACGCACATTTTTATTAATTCAAAAATACCATGACCTTCATTCAAGATCCCTACAGTTCCGACTATTTCTTCTCCAACTTTTGCCAGCCAAAGAAAGCCGCCACTTCCAAGAACGATCTCTTCAGGGTTATCCAGGATGATCATATCATGGCTTTCGGTAAGATTGTATTTATCCAAATAGTCAAGATTTAATCTTTTAAAATCCGCATGATACTTTTCATCATACTCTATTATTTCAACAACATTATCCATTATTTCCTCCTAATCATTAAAAATCCTATTAATCATGGTTCTAAACATTGCTCCAACTCCTCCATCATCCCTTTACTCCCGACAAAAAATGCAGAACGCTGATGAAGCTCTGTTGGTTGCACCTCTAAAATTCTTTCTTTACCATTTGTTGCTTTACCGCCTGCCAGCTCCACTATAAAAGCAAACGGGTTACATTCATAAAGCAACCTCAATTTTCCTTTTGGCTTATCAGTTGTTCCTGGATACATAAAGATCCCGCCTTTTATAAGATTTCGATGAACATCAGCAACCATACTACCGATATACCGTTGCGTATAAGGGCCGCCGTTTTCTTTTGTCTTTGCCTGGCATTTATGAATATAGTCCCTTACACCTTCATCATACCGGAAAAAATGACCATGATTAACTGAATAGATCTTTCCTGTATCAGGACATTTAATATCAGGATGACTCAACGTAAACTCACCGATAGAAGGATCAAGCGTAAATCCATTTACACCGCGCCGTGTTGCATATACCAGCATGGTACTTGAACCATAGATCACATAGCCTGCCGCCACCATGTTAATTCCCTTTTGTAAAAAATCTTCAATACCACAGGGAGATCCTTTTAAAGTTATACGACGAAAAACTGCGAAGATCGTCCCGATAGAAACATTCACATCAATATTTGCGCTACCATCCAGCGGATCATACATGCATACATACTTTGAATTATTGCTCACCTCGTCATCAAACACAACGATGTCATCAAGTTCTTCGCTTGCAATACCGGCGCAACTGATACCATGCTTCAATGCACCTGTGAACTGGTTATTCGCATACACATCAAGCTTCTTTACTTCTTCTCCTTGTATATTTATAGAACCAGCATCACCAAGAATATCTACCAATCCCGCTTTATTCACTTCTACATTCACCCGCTTGGCAGCAAGACCAATGTCTCTAAGCAGACTACTCAATTCACCAGTAGCTCCGGGGTAATTCCGGTATTGCTGAATTGTAAATTCATCTAATGTAAGTACCTGCCTGTTTATGATCATAAGAGATATTAAGGTTAACAAAAGTAAGGGAATAACTGATTTTAGATTTGGGATTGCGGATTTTAGATTTTAAGCCCAATTCACTAAGAACAAATGCTTCATGTTTATC
>Ga0193703_1000057_pt1 | contig 12250 bp, 6 predicted proteins | sample U3a2metaG_FD_143062 | JGI IMG/M metagenome (GOLD analysis project Ga0193703, IMG submission 143062) | Soil microbial communities from a riparian zone of the East river system, Colorado, United States - U3a2 | ecosystem: Environmental > Terrestrial > Soil > Riparian zone | place: USA: East River...
TATAACACTCAAACCAATGGTTTAGTGGAGCGGGCAATGCCTTTTGGCTTTGCCTATTATGGACATTATCTTGCTTCAGCAATAGTACATTTTGGCTATGAATTTAAAAATAAGTGGTATATGTACGGGCATTATAACTACAGCATTGGCACTATGAGCAATGTAGATAATGGCGACTATATTGGAAACAGGGCTGTCGGCATTTCTATTGGTTACTATTTCAGAAAAAGCAAAATAGTGCTCTAACCCTAAAACCAGCATTAGGGGTTACTTTTAACACTTATCTCGGCCTATTCATTGGGGTCTTTTTGATCTTTGGTACTTAATTTGACTTAAGGGAACGATTGGTTACTTTTACACTTCTAAAGTACTGCTCCTGAAGACCTTCAAGAAAATAGTTAAATGGGTTCTGATAACACTGCTATTTCTCATTATAGCAGGAACGATCTTTATTAATACCGATTGGGGCCAAAATATCATAGCCAACGAAGTCACCAGCAGGTTATCAAAAGAGCTAAAAAGCAAGATCAGCATTAAACATGTGAGTTTTTCCCTTTTTGATAAAATGAACCTGGAGGGTGTAATGATTGAAGACCAGCAAAAGGACACTTTACTTTCTGCCGGCAAAATGCAGGTGCGTATTACAGACTGGTTTTTTTTTAAAGACAAGATCATACTTCACTATATAGAATTGGGCGATGCGGTTATTCATTTAAATCGAACAGATTCTGTTTGGAACTATCAATATCTCGTTGATTATTTTTCCGGCGGCAGTTCAACAGGCAGTGATAAGAAAGGAGTTGAACTTGATTTTAAAAAGATCAAATTTAATAACGTAACCTTTCTTAAAAAAGATGAATGGCGTGGTGAAGACATGCAATTTCAATTAACTTCCATGGGCCTCGATGCTGATGAAATTGATCTCAACACTAAAAAGATCGAAATAAATTCTATTGATTTTTCTGACCCGGTTTTTTTAATTAAAAACTACACGGGCAAAAGACCCCGTTCTATAAAAGTTATAAACGAAAATGAAGAAATTACCGATGCGCAAAAAATTGACTCATTACTAAAATGGAACCCGGATAGTTGGTCTATTCATATTGGTAAATTAAATATCAATAACGGCGATTTTAAAAACATAAAAGTGATCGATGGCATTTATGATGATTATTTTGACGGAAGAAATATTGATTTTGCTTCTATCAATGCAAGTTTTAAAAACCTGGTCTTTAATAATGATACATTGACCACTTCATTGGAATTAAGTACAAAGGAAAGAAGTGGCTTCGAAGTAAAGTCAATGGTAGCGGACGCAAAACTTACTCCTCATGAAATGTCATTTGATAAATTAGAGATCAAAACTAACAATAGTGTTATCCGTGATTATTTCAGTATGAAGTATGAAGATTTCAATGACATGAATGACTTCATTACTAAAATAAGAATGCAGGCCCGCTTTGAAAATGCAGAAATTGACAGTGATGATATTGCTTTTTTTGCCCCGGAAGCAAAAGCCTGGAATAAAAAAATTAAAATAAGTGGTCTCGCAAGAGGTACAGTTGATGATCTTTTTGGGAACGAAATGACAATACAAGCCGGTAACAATACTTTCCTGAGTGGTGATATAAGTTTGACCGGTCTTCCTGATATCAATAAAACATTTATTGATTTTAAAGCAAACAGTTTTCGTACAACTTATAGCGATGTAATAACCTTCATTCCCAGCATCAGGAAAATTACCATGCCCAATTTGCAAAGCATTTCTTACCTGGATTTCAATGGAAGCTTTACAGGTTTTATTAAAGACTTTGTGACGTACGGAACCATTCGCACTAATCTCGGTACTATTACAAGTGATTTGAATATGAAATTGCCTGACGGCAAACAACCATTTTATTCAGGAAATATAGCTTCACAGGATTTCAAACTTGGTGTGTTTGTTAATGACCCGAAAATAGGAACTATTTCATTCGCTGGTCAGGTAAAAGGCAGGGGATTTAACTGGAATACTATTTCAGCAGATATAGATGGTGACATCAAACATCTTGTTTATAACAACTACCGGTATGAAAACATAAAAGCAAATGGAAAACTTGATAAAAAAATATTTGATGGTGACTATTCCATAAAAGATTCTAATGCTGTCGCATCACTTCACGGCATTGTGGACCTCAGTGGCAAGGTTCCCAGGTTTAATTTTTTAGCTGAGGTAGATACGTTGAATCTAAAACCTTTAAACTTATTAAAAGATAATTTTTCGTTTGCCGGTAAACTGGATTTTAATTTCACAGGTGACAATATTGACAACTTCTTTGGGAATGCAAGCATTCGTAATGCAACTGTTACAAAAGATGGCAGATCGATCCCGCTTGATTCATTTGTTATAAACTCAGAATACATTAATGGTGCTAAACACCTTTCTGTCCGGTCACCTGAAGTAGAGGGGAATATCAGCGGTGATTTTTCGCTGGAAGATCTTCCGGAAGCTTTTAAACTTTTTTTGAATAAATATTATCCTGCCTACATCAAAGAGCCTTCAAGAAAAATTCGCGACCAGGCATTTACTTTTAATATAAAAACAAATTATGTTTCTGACCTGCTGAATCTTTTTGATACAACCTTCCAGGGATTTAATGACGCCGAGGTATCCGGACGACTCGATACAAAACAAAATCAACTGGAACTGGCCACTTATGTTCCTGCTTTTGCCTATAAGCAATTTGAGTTTCAAAATGTGAATATTAATGGTAAAGGAACATTTCAAAATCTTGCTCTTACCACTACCATCGATCATTTGAAAGTTAGCGATAGCCTTAGTTTCCCATTTACTCAAATTGATCTGTTAGCAAGAAATGATTCCACTAATGTAAAATTCGTCACCGAAAGTAATAATAGAAATATATCAGGAGGATCGATAAATGCACTGGTAAGAACCTTTGATGATGGTATCGCCATAAAGTTTGATACGTCAAATTTTGTATTGAACGGGAAACGATGGGCCATAGAAGAAAATGGAGAACTGGAATTGAGATCAAATAACGTGTCACATGGCGAGATCGTCTTGAAAGAAAGCAACCAGGAGATCAGGATAAAAACAGTGCCCTCCTCTACCGGTGATTGGAATGATGTGAAAATTGACTTGCAGAATTTTAACTTCGGCGATATCACATCTTTTCTTGTAAAAACAAACAGGATCGATGGTCTTGCTTCCGGTGACATTATAATTGAAAACCCCACTAAAACTTTTAATGTAACATCAGACATCCAAACTGATCAATTGAGAATTGACAATGATAGCATTGGCCAAATAAAAGCCCATGTATTTTATAATAATAAGACCGGCAACCTTATAGCAAACGGGAAAACAGTGAACCCTGATCAAAAACTTGATTTCGATCTTAACCTCTTTCTAAAAGATCTTGCTACGAATGGCGAAGATGTGATCAATATAAAACCAGAACGATATCCTGTAAAGATCGCGGAACGATTCATTGGCAATTTATTTACAAATCTTAATGGTTATGCAACAGGACCATTAAAGATAATTGGTCTGGGACCGGATGCCAAGTATATTGGCAAAATGAAACTTGAAGATGTCGGACTTAAAGTGATCTTTACCCAATGCTATTATAAATTAAGCGAAGCAGAAATTACATTCAAAGAAAATGAACTTGATCTTGGCCGGCTTACATTAATTGATACGGTAACTCATAATACCGCAACTTTAAGTAATGGAATACTAAAACACAATGGATGGCGGGATCTTGTGTACAATATAAAAGCAGAAGTTGATGATGAACCAATGCTTTTATTAAATACGACGAGGAAAGATAACAGTAGTTTTTATGGTTATGCTTTAGGAACCGGCTCCTTTTCATTAACCGGTCCTCAATCAAATATGCGGATAAAGATCGTCGGTAAAGCATCAGAAAAAGACAGTTCTTATATTACAATACCTAACACAACAGGAAAAGAAAGCGGGATCGCTGATTTTCTTATAGAAAGAAAATATGGTAGGGAATTATCTGACTCTGCTTTTAACAACAATGAGACAAATATTACTTATGATGTGGATATTACTGGTAATCCAAGAGTAAATGTAAGAGTGGTAATAGATGAGTTAACCAATGATGAAATTCATGGTCGTGGCGAAGGCAATCTGAGGATCGTTTCAGGTACGTCAGAAAAAATGACCATGCGTGGACGATTTGATATCAATGATGGCGTTTACAATTTCAGCTTTCAATCCTTCTTTAAAAAACCGTTCGAATTAAATAAAAATGCAAATAATTATATTGAATGGAACGGAGACCCATTTCACCCGATCGTAAATATCGAAGCAGTTTATAAAACAGAGAAGAAGGTTGACTTTTCTCCTATAACTAATAATTTCTCGGAATATAAAGGCGTTAGCTTCAGAGATTATGTGTATGTAGTTGCGAAACTGAGAGGAGATCTTTTCAAACCAGATATTTCATTCTCGCTTGATTTTCCTCCTGAAAGCCCTCCAAACACAGATGCTACTATTTCTTTTATTATTCAGAAACAAATTTTGGATAATGAAAATGAATTGAATAAACAGGTGGCATTTCTTGTTGTATTTAACAGTTTTGCACCGACTGATGCCGGCACATCATTAAATTTAAATTCAGGTGTTGATCTTTTTGTAAACAGTATTTCAGATTTCCTGTCAGGCCAAATAAATAGAGTATTGAATAATATTTTATCAAACAAGCTTAAGATACCTGGTCTGTATGTAAATTTTTCGGGCTCTCTTTATAATCCAAATCCTTTTACTGGTGGGACTTACGAAGGAACAAATCTTAATGTTTCTGTAGGCAAAACATTATTTAACAACCGAGTTGTGCTAACTTTTGAAGGCAATTATGATGTGCCGTTCACTTCAACTACTTCACAGGTAAGCAGTGATCTGCTTACAAATGTCACAACTGAATTTCTTATAAACAAAAGCGGTTCTATTAGGGCATCAATTTTTTATAAAGAGAACGTCGATTTGTTAACCGGTTATTCCAACAGCGCCGGCAAATCAAGAAAATATGGAACCAGCCTATCATACCGCAAAGACTTTAACAGGTTGGGAGATATTTTCAGACGTAAAAAGAAATTGCCACCAACTCCGCCGCAGGCAGAGACTTCAACAAAAGAAGGCAACTAATTGATAAATCTCAAAAAGCAATCCAGAAAGCTTTCGGGATTATGATTTGGAATTTCTACTTATCATCATCCATGATCTCATGCCCGAGCTTATCTCTTTTTGTCAACAGATATTTTTCGTTATGTGGATTGGATGAAATTTCAATAGGAATATTTTCAACTATCTCAAGACCATAACCCATAAGGCCAACTCTTTTTTTAGGGTTATTGCTGATCAGTTTCAATTTACAAATTCCGAGATGACGCAAGATCTGTGCACCAATACCATAATCTCTTTGATCCATCTGAAAACCAAGATGCAGATTTGCTTCCACTGTATCGAGTCCTTGTTCCTGCAACCGATACGCTTTTAATTTATTTACTAAGCCAATGCCGCGGCCTTCCTGGTTCATATAGAGGATCGCACCTTTGCCTTCTTTCTCCACCATTTTCATGGCAGCATGCAGTTGTTCACCGCAATCGCAGCGGAGTGATCCAAGAATATCACCCGTAAAACAAGACGAATGCACTCTTACCATCACTGGTTCATCTTTTTGCCACTCGCCTTTAATTAATGCAAGATGTTCATTACTATTATGTTTTTCTTTGAAAGCAACCAATTTGAAATCGCCAAATTTTGTCGGCATGTCAACCCTAACCACTTCATCTATCAACGAGTCTCTTTTTATACGGAACTCTATAAGGTCTTTTATTGAAATAATTTTGAATTCAAACTTTTTTGCTACCTCCTTTAATTGGGGCAAACGGGCCATCGTGCCATCATCATTCATTATTTCAACTAAAACACCAGCTGGTTCAAAACCTGCAAGACGTGAAAGATCAATGGCGGCTTCAGTATGCCCTACTCTTCTCAATACACCGCCCTTTTTTGCACGCAATGGAAATATATGACCTGGCTTTCCAAAATCAGAAGGCCTGGTTTCAGGATTGATCAAAGCATGAATTGTTTTTGAACGATCATGCGCTGAAATCCCCGTTGAGCATCCGTGACCCAATAGATCAACAGAAACAGTAAATGCCGTTTCATGCAATGCAGTATTATTATTCACCATTAATTCCAGCCCCAGTTCATCACAGCGATCTTCAACAAGAGCTGCACAAATAAGACCGCGGCCATGCTTGCTCATGAAATTAATGACCTCAGGACTGGCATGACGTGCTGCAATAATAAAGTCCCCCTCATTTTCCCTATCCTCATCATCAACGACAATAACAATTTTACCGGTCCTGATATCCTCAATGGCACTTTCGATGCTATCTAACATACTTAATTAGTTTTTGGCAAAATTACACACAAACCGGTGGAAGGAAAGTGGAAAATATTTTGGTATAAAAAGCAGCGTTTCAGAGCTGTGGCACGATTCATTAAAGGATTATATACCAACAATAATTTGTTAATATTTGGCCATTTTTAACCGGATGGAATTCCCTTTCTTTGCAACAATAAACTAATACTTATGCTTAAGAGAATCTTGTTTTCACTTGCAATGGTGTTTATTGCGGCCGCTTATTCCCAGGCTCAAGTAACCACCAGTGGCGTTACAGGTAACGTCATTGATGCTGCTACAAAAGAACCACTTGTAGGCGCCAGTATCGCTGCCACCCATATTCCATCAGGCACAAAATATACTGCCTTGTCATCCAAAAACGGTGAATTTACTATCCATGATATGAGGGTCGGAGGTCCATACCTTGTTGTTGTATCTTTTGTCGGCTTTGAATCTGTGACTTTTGACGATGTGATGCTAAAACTTGCAGAATCATTTCTGTTAGAAGTGACACTGAATAAAAAAGAAGGAACGCTTGAAAATGTTATTATTAGCACAACCAAAAGAAACCCAATATTAAATTCAAGCAGAACAGGTGCAATGACTAACATTGGGGTTCAGGCTATAAACAACTTGCCTAGTATCAACAGAAGTGTAAACGATTTTACACGCCTTACTCCCCAGGCAAATGGTACTTCGATCGGTGGTGGTAATTACAGGCAAAACAATTTTACTGTCGACGGTGCTGATTTTAATAACTCATTTGGAATTGGCATAAACCTTCCTGCAAACGGTTCCCCAATTTCTATAGATGCTCTTGAAGAGATATCAGTGAATGTGACTCCTTATGATGTACGCCAATCAGGTTTTATTGGAAGTGCTATAAATGCTGTTACACGTTCGGGCACAAATCAATTCCAGGGGTCTTTTTATCATTATTTCAGGGATGCGAATAACCAGGGAAACCAGGTAAACAAAACTATTTTTACAAAACCCGCATTTGAATTCAGACAATTTGGTGGCCGTTTTGGTGGACCGATCATTAAGAATAAATTATTCTTCTTTGTGAATTATGAAACAGATAACCAGCCAAAACAAATTCAATCAAGGTTTGCCGCTACTCCTGGTCTGCCATACGGACCGACAAATCCAAATGTAGCCAGGCCAACGACAACAGAACTTGATGAGATCAGCGGATATCTAAAATCAAAATATGATTATGATACTGGTCCTTATGACAACTATACTACAGAAATTTCCAGGAAAAAATTTGTTGCACGCATCGATTGGAATATTAATACAAAGCATAAATTCAATATGCGTTATAGCCAGGTAGAAGGTGGTGAGCCAACTGCTCCTAGTACTTCGACAACCGGTACTGGAAATTCATTTACTTCAGGTAAAGGACGCACGGACGACAATGCTCTTTGGTACAGCAATTCACAATATCTGCAAGGCGCAAATTTTTACTCCTTTGCTGCGGAATTGAATTCAAAGTTTGGAAAACTTTCAAATACACTTCGTGGAACTTATACTTACCAGAATGATTCCCGTGAAACTCCTAGTTCACAATTTCCTTTTGTAGACATTTTAAAAGATGGGTCTCCTTTTACATCTTTCGGTTATGAATTGTTCAGCTTTGGTAATTTAAGAAAAGTAAAAATGTATTCTGTTGTTGATAACCTTACCTGGAGATCAGGGATACATAACTGGACAGTGGGCGGACAGGTTGACTGGAGTGAAACGATCAACGGCTTTCAACGTTTTGGTTTAGGTTATTTCCGTTTTAATTCATGGGATGATTTTAAAAACGGTGTAAAACCAACTGACTATGCGCTTACATATTCTTTGGAAAAAGGTTTTGCACAGGCATTCCCAACTTTCCAGTTCATGCAATATTCTGCTTTTGGACAGGATGAGATCGCCTTCAATAAAAAATTCAAGCTTACACTTGGATTAAGACTTGATCTTCCAACCTATCCAGAAATAGATGAAGTTAAAACACACCCGCTAGTTGCAGGAATGACATTTGCAGACGGCTTAAAAATAAATACCGGCAACTTGCCCAAACAGACACTGATGTGGTCTCCACGAGTTGGATTTAATTATGATCTTTATGGTAATCGTTCATTACAGATCCGTGGCGGTACCGGCATTTTCACAGGAAAAGTTCCTTTTGTTTGGATAGTTAGCCAGGTTGGTGACGCAGGTATGTTACAGGTTACCCAATCATGGAATGGAACTTCAAATACCCCTGGTCCTTTCAATCCTGATCCGGCTGCTTACAGACCGGCCACTGTGCCAGTTGCAGGCTCAGTTGTCCCAAGTGCGATTTCGGCATTTGACGAAAACTTCAAATTCCCAAGAACATGGAAAACAAGCATGGCTATTGACACAAAACTTCCATGGAATATGATCTTTACTTTGGAAGGAATAATAAATAAAGATTTAAATGCAACAGTTTTTAAAAATGTTAACCTGGTTACTCCACAGCCTTTAAATACGGTAGGATATCCTGATGTCAACAGGGCTATCTATCCTGCTTTTAATAGTACCAGATTTCTTACTCCTCTTATTAATGGTTTACCAGTCGCCCCAGGAACAACACCGAATCCCAGTCTGCCGCTTAGTTCTACAAATGATGCAGGCTCATTCAACGCTGTCTATGTTACAAATGACAAACGCGGTGTATATGCATCACTCACTGCAAAGGTTGACAAGGCATTCAGAAATGGATTCGCCCTTTCACTTGCTTATGTCAAAACATTTGCAAATAGTTTGTTTGATGGTGGTGGTGACCAACCACTATCAGCATGGCAAAGCACGCCAACTTATAATTCACCAAACACGCCTACGCTTAGCTATTCAGGCTTTACAGTTCCCGATCGTTTAGTTGCCTCTTTCACTTATAGAAAGGAATATTTCAAACATTTTGCAACTACCATTTCAATGATGTATGCCGGTTCGATCGATTACCGTTTCTCGTATGTTTATGGTGCTGATTTCAACCGCGATGGATTCAATGGTAATGATCTTATCTATATTCCAAAAAATCCATCTGAAATTACATTTTCCGCTTTCACCTATCCAAATGGTGTTAACTACACTGCTGCCGAACAAAGCGCATTGTTCTTTAAATATATTGACCAGGACAAATACCTGAGAGCTCATAAAGGACAATATGCAGAACGTAACGGCGCACAGGCCCCATGGAGAAACCAGGTTGATATTAAGCTTATCCAGGATATTTTTATGAATGTAGGTAAAACAAAAAATACGATCCAGCTTACCCTTGACATTTTCAACTTTGGTAACCTGATCGATCCAAACTGGGGTAAAGTTAAAACCATCAATGCTTCATCTGTATTGGTTCCAACAAATCAGAATTCACTTGTGCCTGGCGGTACTGTCATGCCAACTTTCCGTCTCGCTACAGACAGGAATAGCCCCATTATTGATACTTTCAGAGATAACGTAAGCGTTGCATCTACTTATTATATGCAAATGGGATTAAGATATATTTTCAATAATTGATATTTTCATCCTAATAAAAAAACCTCCCCGATTAAATCAGGGAGGTTTTTTTATTTTGATCAATAACATTTTTACTAAAGACCTAAGTTCTCAATTGCTGGTTTCGTATTAATTCCCCAACCCCATTTCAAAAAAGCCGGCATAGCCTTTCCCCAGGTTTTAACATCATGCTTTCCATCTTCATAATTTATATATCGGATATCATTGCTGTTTCCGTATCCTTTTTTTTCTAATTCTTCAATCAGGCCAAGCGTATCATCAATTGAATCGATGATCCCATTATTATTCATATCAATTTTTTCATCAAGGGAGCCAGTAGTAAAATAAAACTTTAGTCCCGGTTTATGATCACCTTCTCTTATAAGTTTGTGTATGATACGATCTGTGTCTTCCTTATACCCCTGCAGCAGATCTTTTGATCTCCACCACAATGAACCAGAAAATACGGCAGCTTTTGAAAAATATTCAGGATAATGCCAAACAGTATCAATTGCCGAAAGACCACCCAACGAAAAGCCAGCGTAGGCTTTTTCTTTAAAATTATCACCAAAGTTTTCAATTATATACGGGATCAATTCATTCAAAACAAATTGTTGATGCAACCGGGCTTTTGCCCCCCGGCCTTTATAATCCAGCATATTTGCCGTTCCATACTCCATTTTTCTATCAGCACTGCAATGAATGCCAACACAAAGAACAGGTTCTATTTCTTTTTGTTCATAGAGTTCCGCCAACATTTGATCAAAATGAAATTTAGGAAGATCCTGCCCATCATTAATTATTAACAGGCTCACATGTTTGCTATCCGAACTTACTTGTGGAAGATAAATATCTATAAGGACATCCCTTTCAAGGTAGGTAGAGTGGCGGACTATATTTTGTACGAGGACTGAAACCTGCTTCAAACGCTGCATTTGGGCAAAATTACGGGAAGCTTACTAAAGATAACCGTGCTTTGTTTTGAAACAATCTTGTTTCTTTTTTGTTTATCTTCTCTTTAAAAAATACATTTGATTACTTACCAGCCCCCCAATAATTTATCACATTAAACTAAATTTTATGAAGAAGATCGGTGTGCTACATGGAAAAGAAAGAAGTTTTCCAATGGCTTTTGTAGAAAGGGTCAATAGTAAAAATATTTCCGGCATTATCGCTGAACCTGTACACATAGAAAAGGCGATACAAGGTGAGGCAACCGGTTATGCTGTTATCATCGATCGCATATCACAGGATGTTCCATTTTACCGCACATGGCTAAAAAATGAAGCGTTAACAGGGACTGCTGTTATCAATAATCCATTTTGGTGGAGCGCCGATGATAAATACTTTAACAACTGCCTGATGACAAAAGTGGGAGTGCCGATCCCAAAAACTGCGATCATTCCTTCAAGGGATCACCCCGATGATACTACAGATCATTCGCCAATCTTGCTTATCCAATGGATTGGGAAACCATATTTAAATATGTCGGCTTCCCTGCTTATATGAAACCATTTGCAGGTGGCGGATGGAAACATGTATATAAATTAGATAGTAAAGAAGATTTTTTTGATAAGCACAGCGAAACTGGCCAGTTGGTAATGTTGTTGCAGGAAGAAATTGTTTTTACAGAATATTATCGCTGCTATTGCATCGGTAGAAAACATGTCCGCATTATGCCTTATGAGCCACGCAATCCGCACCATCTTCGCTATGTAGCAAGTTTTACTCCATCGCCTGAGCGACTAAAACAAATGGAAGATATTGTTTTACGCATTTGCAATTATCTTGGCTATGATTTTAACACGGTAGAATTAGCGATAAGAGACGGAGTTCCTTATGCAATAGATTTTTGCAACCCCGCTCCCGATGCCGAACGCAACAGTGTTGGTGAAGAAAATTTTGCATGGGTAGTTGAAACAGCTGCTAATTATGCGATAGAAAGGGCCATGGAACAAAAAGACGGGCAGGATAATTTAACATGGGGGGAGTATGTGAAGCGTGGGGCAAATAAAACTTCATTAGTTTGATTTTAGATTTCACGGTAACATCTTATAAATCCGGAATCTGACATCTAAAATCTAAAATAATAGTATGGCTACTTTAAACTACAAAACTTTCACTCTTGGTGTAGAAGAAGAATACATGGTGCTTGACCCTGAGACAAGGGAGTTAAAAAGTCATGAACAGAAGATAGTACATGAAGGTCAAAAAGTGATCAAGGATAAAGTAAAAGCAGAAATGCACCAGGCTGTTGTGGAAGTGGGAACAGATATTTGCGCTGATGCAGA
>Ga0193703_1000058_pt1 | contig 12247 bp, 10 predicted proteins | sample U3a2metaG_FD_143062 | JGI IMG/M metagenome (GOLD analysis project Ga0193703, IMG submission 143062) | Soil microbial communities from a riparian zone of the East river system, Colorado, United States - U3a2 | ecosystem: Environmental > Terrestrial > Soil > Riparian zone | place: USA: East River...
AATCCTGCAGGATACAGGAAAAATATTTTGGAGAATATCCGTGGGTAAAAGAAGCGATTCGTGCTTCTGAAACTCCACATCTCGGCATGGAACATCAAACAAATATTGCTTATGGTAATAAGTACAGGTATGAAAAAGTAGGCGGTAAAGATTTTGATTGGCTATTACATCACGAATTCGGACATGAATGGTGGGCAAACAAAGTAACCAATCGTGATTGGGCACATATGTGGATACAGGAAGGTATTTGCGTTTTTGGTGATGCAATGGCAACAAGAGAATTAGCCGGTGAAGAAGCATACATGGAGAAAATGCGACAAACGGCAGCAAACGTATCAAACAAGTTTCCCATTGTTAGAGGGGACCAGGTTGATTCAGATAGTGCTTATCATGGAGATATTTATGGAAAAGCGTCTTTTTTCATGCATACACTTCGTTATATAATGGGGGATGAAAAATTTTTCCCGACATTAAAAAAATTAGCTACCGATCCCCAATACACGTATGATAACACTGTAGTAACAGCTGACGTAGAAAAACTTTTTAGCAGAGCCTATGGCAAAAGCCTTGACCCCTTATTTCATCTTTTTCTTTATACAACCGATAAGCTTGAAGTATCTGTTAAACAAACAAAGGAAGGCGAATACCAGGTTAAACTGTTGAACGTAGATATGTCAATTCCAATAGACATACAGACTGATTCGGGCATTAAACGTATAACGGTCGATAAAAAAGGTACTACAATTACCAGCAAGACATCTATTCAAATTGACCCAAAAGTATTTTATTTGAAAAAAGTCATCAAGGAATAATTATACTAGTGAATTAACAAAATTCATTAGTATCGTGAATTAAATTTGTGCCCCGCTTTACCATGGCTACCCGCAGCAAAAAGAAAGACAAATATTTTAAATGGGCAATACTTATTTTTTTAGTTGTTGTCGTCGCAGCAATTTATGGTGGATATGAATGGTGGAAGAATCGCAGATCCCGGTTTGTTCGTTATCCCGCTTTTGGAATTTCTATTCCCGAAAATTATTTGATACACGGTATCGATGTTTCCAAGTACCAGCAAAACATTTCATGGGAATCAGTAAAAGAAATGAAAGTAAGAAATGTGCAACTTGGTTTTGTTTTTATAAAAGCGACAGAAGGGATCGTCAATACTGATCCTCAATTTAAAAGAAACTGGAAAAAATCAAAGCAGGCCGGGATGATCCGTGGTGCCTACCATTTTTTTCTTTCAACAAAAGATGGGAGGGAGCAAGCAGAAAACTTCATCAGTATGGTTGACCTGGAAGAAGGTGATCTACCACCTGTAGTAGATATAGAACAAACTTATGGAGTGAACTCAGCCATATTAAAAAAGGAATTAAAAGAATGGCTGGACGTTATAGAGAATTATTACAATGTAAAGCCCATCATTTATACCAGTGTTTCTTTTTATTCAAGATACCTTGGTAAAGAATTTAACAGCTATCCTTTATGGGCGGCGCATTATTATCAATATGATGTTCCCCGCATAGATCGCAATTGGGATTTTTGGCAGCATAGTGAAGAAGGAAGAGTGAATGGGATCCTCTCAAAAGTTGATTTCAATGTTTTTAATGGCGATTCACTTCAATTCAGAAGCATTTTAATGGCTAAATAGTTTCACCTCTTTTTATATTGACTTACCTTGTCAAAGATCAAACTGAATGTCTAATGTTTAGCATGGATCCCGAGGTGACAAAGTATTTCAGAAAGATACTTAATTCACTTTTTGCTTTTTTAATGTGGCTTTTTATAAATGTTACTGCAGGAATTTATTTTGAACTGGCGTATAGCAAAAACTATTCTTCTTTCATCCATATACTTTTCTTTGTTTGGCTGGTTATAAGTCTCGTCTTATTACTTTGGTATTTGTATAGAACCTGGGGTAAGTAGTTCACATTAATTTTTTGTATCAAGTATAAGTGGTGTATTTCCTTTACCCATCACAACGATCTTTGCATTTTGCGAAGTAGCGATCTCTTTTAATGCTTTTATTTGCTCGTATTGTAATTGTTGCTCGGTTAATCCCTGGTTAATGATCCGCTGATAATCTGCAATACCTTGAGCTTCTACTCTTTTTCTTTCCGCCTCTTGTTTTTCTTTTTGAAGAACGAATTGCATTTTCTGCGCTTCCTGTTCTGCGTTGATCTTGCCTTCAATTGTTGCTTTTACTGATTGAGGTAGTGTAATATTTCTAACAAGCAACTGCTCAAGGAACAAACCTCTTTTTCTAAAATCGTCTTCAATACTTTTAAAGATCCGATTTTGGAATTCATCCCGTTTAGTAGAATAAAGAGATATGGCATCATAATAAACTGAATTATCACGGATCTTTGTTCTTGTTATGGGTCTTACAATTTTATCAACATAATTTTCTCCTGTTTCTTTTAACAGCCTCGGCGCATCTGCTTCTGTAAGGCGAAACAAAACAGTAAGATCAATAGTTACTTCGAGGCCATCTGCTGTCAACACTCTGATCGCATCATCAGATGCTTTTGCACCTTCGTCGTGAACACCGCTCATCGTATAATTTTGCGTTTTAATATCAAGACTGGTTACTTCTATCAACGGATTGATCATGTGAAGTCCGCTTTGCAGCACATCATTTTGCACTTTGCCAAAAAGTTTTTTCACACCCACCTGTCCCGCATCAATTTGTACGATGGATCCAATAAGCACGCCAATAACCATGATGATTATCCCAACAATTCTTATAATTCCTCCGTAACGCTGAGCAGCGCCGGGATTACGGGAGATGACGATACCGATAATAAGTACGATCATTCCTACAATAATGAGTGCCATAATGAGATTCGTTTTAGTTTTATTTAAAAAGATCAACTACTGTGATCAGAAATTATCAGCCACTTTCCATTTATTTTCCTGAACACAAGAGTAAAGTGGCCACTTGCATCTCCAATTGTTCGTGTTAAATAGTATTTACCGGTAACATGAAAATATTCAGGTGAAAGTTGTTTAACCTTGATAAGAGTAAATGTAAGCTGACCCATTGTGGCCGTGTCAGGATAATTCTTTTTATAATTTGCCAGCGTGTTTTTATAACCATAGGTAACACCAGACTTACCAATAAACATTAAGGAATCATTTTCCCAATAGCCAACCATAAATGCATCTACATCACCACGATTCCAGGCTGCATTTTGCTTGGCAAGTACATTTCTTACTTCTGTTTCATCTTTTGTTTGGCTAAAAACTGAAAAAGATATAATAGTTAACAGAGCAACAAATATTGACCTCATAAGTTTTTTATTGAACTTCAAGGTAATCAAAAAGAGTTTCGAATAATTAAAGCCTTGGAAAGATTTAATGAGTACAGTCGGTACTATGACAATGTTTTGCCTGGCGGCAAAATTTCCAATTTAAATAATAGGAGAATATGATAAGAATGGATGAGGGAATGATCAGCCAAATTACATTGGCAGAAAAAAAATGTTTTATTGTTAAAAGAAACATCCCGGCAATAAATAATAACAAAGGGGAAAGTTTGTGATGGTGTTTCTTATATCCGTGCCACAAAGTAAAACCGCCTATTAAAAGAGCGACCAGGATCATCCCAACTTCAAAATAGATATTATCAAGAATATTAATTCCGAATAATGGCAATGTGCTAATAAAGAGAGGTAACAAAGCACAATGAATTGCACAAGCCAATCCTGCTGATATACCCAGTGCATTCCAATTGATCTGAATTTTCATGGACTGCAAAGATAATCCGGTGCAACTATGTTGCAAAATATAATTATCTTTGTTTGTCGAATAAGATCGAATCAATCATGAGTAATTTTGGATTTACATTATGAACAGGAAAACCATTTTTTATATTGTTTTTTTCTTTTTGCTGGTCTTAGGTTTTTATTATACGATGAGCCAGCTAATACCGGGTTTTGGAAAATCAAGACTTGAGCCTATCGGAAGGGTAGCACCTTTTTCATTTACAAACCAGGATGGAAAAAAGGTGACGGAGCAAGATGTGGCCGGGAAGGTCTTTGTTGCGGAATATTTTTTTACTACCTGCAAAAGCATATGCCCGATCATGAATGCAAATATGAAAATAGTGTATGAGCGATTTAAAAATGAAAAAGACTTTCTTATACTTTCTCATACGTGTGACCCGGCTACCGATTCTGCAGCAAGATTAAAAAAATATGCAGATTCATTGAATGTTGATACCGAAAAATGGATATTTCTTACAGGTACAAAGGACAGTCTTTATAGGCAAGCCCGGTATAGTTATAAAATTGATGATCCTAATAATAACCCACTTAATGGTGAAATAGATTTTCTTCATTCCCAGTTTTTTTCATTGGTTGATAAGAAGGGAGATGTTAGAAAAATTTATGAAGGAAATGAAAAGAAAGATGTGGAAAGAATGATAAAAGAGATAGAAGTATTGCTGAAAGAAAAATAATTTTTATGAACACAAAAGTTCATGATATTCTTCGCCGCAACCAGCTTAGTGTGACGGCAAGTCGTGAAAAGATCCTCGACCTTTTTTTAACCAACACAAGAGCTCTTGCACATGCCGATATAGAACATAAGGCCGGTGAAAGATTTGACCGAGTAACTGTTTACCGCACTTTGCAAACCTTTGTTGAAAAAGGAATATTGCATACAATTCCCACAGCAGATAACTCAGTAAAATATGCTCTGTGTAAAAATGATTGTTTTGAAGGACATCATCACGATAATCATTATCACTTTATTTGTTCTGTTTGTGGCAAAACAGAATGTCTTGAAGATTTTGTTATTCCATCAGTGAAACTTCCGAAAGAGTACCTCGCCAATAATGTTGAAATAGTAGTGAATGGTGTTTGCAGCGCTTGCCAAAAAAAGTAAGCCCCTTTGTGGAAACAAAGGGACTTAGGTTAAGGCTCTGATTAGTAGCTATGTTTAAATGCAGTTATTGCATTTTCTTTTCTTATGTAAAGTAAAACGAGAAATTAGTGTAATCCAAAAAAGAGGCATACCACGTTTGTGGTATTTTGTATTATTCTTTTGTTAATGCCTGCATTTCTGTGTTTACAAATGCCATTAAAGTTCCGACTACAGAAGGGGAAAAGTCAAAATGAAGTCCGGCAGACCTAAAAAGCTCCGGTAAAGTCCGTGTACCGCCCTGGGCAAGTGCGGTTATATAATTATTAAGGGCCTGTTCTTTGTTTTCTTTAAACTGTTTCCAAAGGCCGATGGCACCAAGTTGCGCAATACCATATTCTATATAATAAAACGGCACTTCAAAAAGATGAAGTTGCTTTTGCCAAAAATACCTGCGGTATTCTTCTAAACCTGAAACATCAAGAACAGGGGAAGTAAATTCAGTAAAGATATCAACCCATTTATCTGATCTTTCTTCCTCAGTATGGTTGGGGTTTTCGTACAACCAATGCTGGAATTTATCAATAGTGGCTATCCAGGGAAATATTGTGATCACTCTTTCAAGTTGGTGCTCTTTGGCTTGTTTTAATTCTTCTTCAGATTTGAAAAACACATGCCAGTTATCCATTGAGAAAAGCTCCATAGCCATACTTGCAACTTCTGCAATTTCCATCGGGTATTCTTTGAAAGCCGTCAACTCAAGTTCGTGAGCAAGAAAAGAATGAACTGCATGGCCACCCTCATGCACCATCGTTGTTACATCATCCATTTGCCCGGCTGCATTCATAAAAATAAAAGGAGCTCCGCTTTCAGCTAAAGGACAATTATATCCACCGGGTGCTTTTCCTTTTCTGCTGTCAAGATCAAGATGCCCCATTGCTTTCATTTTATTTAAGCAATCGCCAAAAAATGGATTCAACTCATTAAAGCATTCAATTGATTTTTCAACCAACTCATCTCCGGTTTTAAAAGGGTTCAAAGCTTTTTCTTCTGGAGGATGAGCTTCCAGGTCCCATGGCCGCAACATATCTACACCAAGTCTTTTCTTTTTTCTTTCATATATCTCATTTACCAGCGGTAAGATTTTTTCTTTTACTGCCTGGTGAAATTGAAAACAATCTTCGGGTCTGTAATCAAAGCGACCCATTTCGGCAAACTTATAATCGCGGAAATTTGCAAAGTCTGCATTAACTGCAATGCGATCACGCTTTTCAATAAGAGAGGAAAACAGTTTGTTCAGGCTTTCTTTATCTTTTAATCTTCTGTCGCCAACTTTTCTGTAAACAGACTCTCTTAATTTCCTATCGTTATTCTCCAGGAATTTTGTTGCTTGTTGTAATGTATATTCTTTCCCGTCAACCTCTATTGTCATTTTCCCTGCAATGACGCCATATTGTTGCTGCATAACACTCATCTCAGCAAGGATCGGGATGTTTTCTTCGCGGAAAAGGTCAATATTCTTTTTTACGGTGCGCAGGTAGGTAAAAAACTTTTGCTGATCGAGTTCTTTTGTAAATGGACATGCGATGAGTTTTTTATTCAGCTTGTCAGCATATGGTTGTGCTTTGGGCTGAATTTCCATCATGAAAAAAGTAAAGGCTTCTTCGAGTTCTTTATTCTCAGTATCACATGTCATCTTTATTTGACGCCAGCAACCATCTTCGCTTAAAGCGGCTTCCAGTTCACTTATGTCTTTTAACCAATGTTCCAGGTCTTCTTTTGAATTTAATTTTCTTTCAAGAAGATCAATGAAAAAGGGCTCAAGTTTTTCCCACGCAGTAAGAGTAAAATCTTTCGGTAAAAAATGACGGGGGAGTTTTTTTATTTCGGCAGAATACATAATATATTAATTTACTAATGTGCTAATATGCAAATCAAAGGCCAGCATCATTCTCACATTAGCAAACGATCTTTGACTGATCATTAATATTTATTCGGATTTCTTTTTAGAAGCTCTCTTTTTTGGCTTTTCTTCGGCAACTGGTTCTTCTTTCACTTCTTCAATAACCTCTTCTGTTTCTTCAGGGAGTTCAGTGAGTTTTATTTCTACGTTGTGTTTTTTTAATGACTCAAACCATTTTACCATCTTTTTCATGTCGCTGCTGTACACTCTTTCAAAATCCATTTCAGGATAAACTTTTTCGAAATATCTTTTTACAGCATCATTATTCTTTGCGTCCGGCAAAGAACCGCCGTCTTTTTCCATCGCATTAAAAACATCTACCAGGTTCACATTGTCTCTTTGTGTATAAACCTCTATGCTTTCGAGGTGAGAAAAATTATGCACACGGCTGGAAATGAATTGGGTTTTATTTTCATCAAGTGAACGTACAACAGCACCGTCTCCACGACTGCTGATCAGCTCAAATAATCCCGGAAGACCGGTAACCGCAACTAGTTTACTATACTCCATAAAAATTTAGAATTTGGGAGTGCAAGATAACCCGAAAACAGCAACCAAAATCTTTCGATTTATTTTTTATTCGTCCATCCGCTACGTCTTGAATTTGAATTAATTTACATAAGAAAGGAAACCTTTAAATATGAAAAAAATACTCCTTTTTTCCTTAGTGATCGTAATAACCTGTTATAGTTGCAAGCAAACAGGCAGCGAAGCACAAGCCCAGATGCAGACAACATCGAGGGATACTTCCATCAAATTAGGAACCTCCTACAGCGAAACTTTTTTTGATAGCCTGCAAATGGAAAGATTGCTTGTTAAACAACAGTTTCATGATTCAATTAAGAGAAGAATGCGGAATTTCTATAATGCCCGCAATTACCAATACGCATGGTTTTTTAAAGAAGGCATGGCCGACTACGCCTCTTCTTTTTATGTAGCGTATAAAGAGTACATCAGCTATTCGCAGGACAGTACGTTAAGAAATTATTCATTTGAAAAATTATATGATTCCTTGTATAGCGGGAATTTTAAATATGATATTAATGACAGCATTGTATTAAATACCGAGTTGCTTTTGACCGGGCAATTTTTTCGCTATACAAGGCGAGCATACCAGGGAAGAAACCAACTTGATGCACATGAGTTAGATTGGTTTATTCCGCGGAAAAAAATTGATCCTTCTGCACTACTTGATTCTTTATTGTCCCGCAATGGTAAAAATTTAAAAGAACTTGAACCATTAAACCGGCAGTACGATCTATTAAAGGACTACCTCCTTAAATACTATGAGATCGAAAAAAAAGGCAGTTGGTCAATTGCAAAACCAGATAAGAAAAATTATAAGTTGAATGATACTTCAGCGTTGCTGTCACTATTTAAGAAAAGATTGTTTTTAACAGGCGATATGATCAAAGAAGATACCACAGCAATTTTTACAAAGGAATTGGAAGATGCTGTAAAAAGTTTTGAGAAGCGTTATGGATTCAAAGAAGATGGTATTATCACGATGTCGCTTATAAATGAAATGAAGCGACCTATAGAAGAGCGGCTACAACAGATATTAATAAATATGGAACGCATTCGTTGGTTGCCCGCAGAACCTTCCACGGATTACTTGTTGGTGAATATTCCCGAGTTTCGATTGCATGTATATGATAAAGGGAAATATAGTTGGAGCTCAAATGTTGTGGTAGGTAGTGCAGCAAATAATACCGTGATCTTTACAGGTAATTTAAAGTATGTCGTTTTTAGCCCTTATTGGAATGTTCCCCCCTCTATATTACGAAAGGAAATATTACCTGGAATAGCAAAAAATAAAAATTATTTGGCACAACACCACATGGAATGGAATGGAAAAAGTGTGAGGCAGAAGCCGGGACCATGGAACTCGCTTGGGCAGGTTAAATTTTTGTTTCCTAATACTTATAACATTTATCTGCACGATACTCCATCAAAAAGCCTTTTTAGTGAAGATAAAAGAGCCTTTAGCCATGGATGTATCCGGCTTAGTGAGCCAAAAAGAGTTGCACAATATCTTTTACGAAATGATGCAAAATGGGATTCATTAAAAATAACAAAGGCAATGAATGCAGGGAAAGAACAATATTATACTATAAAGGAACCTATTCCTGTTTTTATTGGATATTTTACGGCATGGGTTGACAGGGATGGAAAATTAAATTTCCGCGACGATGTTTATGGCCATGATAAAAAAATGAAAGAAAGATTATTTGCAAAAGCAAAATAAATGTCACCATGAAAAGAATGATCCCGTATAAAATACTTTTCACAATTGCTGTAGTGTTTATGTTTTTACAGACCTTTCCCCAATCATCAAAAAAGGAAATGCAAAAACTCGTTGATGAAAACCTGCGGTTAGCTGTTAATCAATATAAGTATATGCAGAAATTATTACCTGCAGGTAAATTACCCCGCAGTTATGATTCAGTAAAAAATGAACTCATTGTTTCGGGCACGGATTGGTGGTGCAGTGGTTTTTATCCGGGCACTTTATGGTATTTATATGAATATTCAAAAGACGAAAGTCTGAAGACAGAAGCAATACGAAGCACCGCTTTATTGGAGAAAGAAAAAAATAATACAGGTACACATGATCTTGGATTTATGCTTTATTGTAGTTATGGCAACGGATATCGCCTTACAAAAGATAATTCTTACAAGAATGTAATGATCACTGGCGCAAGATCTTTGTCAACAAGATTTAATCCAATCATTGGGTGTATTAAGTCCTGGAATAGTAACAGCCGCTGGCAATTCCCGGTAATTATAGACAACATGATGAACCTTGAATTTTTGTGCGAGATGACGAAGTTGAGCGGCGATTCATCTTTTTATAAGGTCGCTGTTACACATGCAAATACAACTATAAAAAATCATTATCGAAGCGACTTCAGTTCCTATCATGTTATCGATTATGATACGGTCACGGGTAAAAAAATTAAAGGATATACGGCACAGGGGGCCTTTGATGAATCTGCCTGGGCAAGAGGTCAGTCATGGGGCTTATATGGTTTTACAATGATGTATCGTGAAACCGGAAAGAAAGAATATTTAAACGAGGCGAATAATATTGCAAAGTTTTTATTGCATCATAAAAATATGCCTGCGGATAAAATTCCTTATTGGGATTATGATGCGACAGATATCCCGAATACTTATCGTGATGCATCGGCAGCAGCAATTCTTTGTTCAGCATTATTAGAGCTGGCAAAGTATTCAAATAAGACACAGCAAAAAGAATATATGGATGTAGCAATTACTATTCTTAAAAATCTTTCTTCTTTTTATCGTGCAGCCGAGAGTACAAATGGAGGGTTTATTTTAAAACATGGAGTTGGCCATTTGCCGGCAAAATCAGAAATTGACGTACCGCTAACCTATGGTGATTATTATTTCATAGAAGCATTGTTACGATATAAAAACTGGTACTTAAAATAAACAGTGGGAGCTTATTTTAGCATGCTCCCACTGTTGAGATCTTAGCTATTATTTTTTTTACGTCTTAAGCCAGCAAGAGAAATCAACCCTACTACGCTAAGTGTCGCAACCAAAATGCCTTTATCTTTTTTAGGTTTGTTTTGAATTGAAGGTGCAATTGATGCATAGGATGCCTCTTTCGGTACATATTTTTCTTCTGGTTGTTCGGATACCATATCCCAATTACTGTAATCTTTTCCTGTTAAGTAAGTTAGCATTTCCAATTCATTTGCTCTGCGCTGTTTTAATTCTTTCAGGTATTTTTTGCCTGCTTCACAATTAAAATCTCCGGTGGCAGGATGAGTGATCACATATCTTGCCTGGTAATTATCTTTATTTGGTGTTACCTGGAATACCAGGTCCTGTGGAAAAGATTTACGATTATAACGTACATGCAACCTGGTAAAGTAAACATTGTCTGAGTAGTCATCATCATCCCACACATCTTCATAATTTGTCCAGTCACGATTGAGCCACCACACACCTGCCTGTACAAGATCTTGTGTTGAAGGCGCAGTTGCCACGCAAGGATCGCATTTCACAAAATTCTTCGGACTCACATCCCACGCATATTCTAACATGGCAAGCGCCTTACCTTCTTTATCCCATTGATTCTGGAAAAGATTAGCGTAGAAGTTCCCAAAATTATTTTTTACAAACAATGGAATATTCTTTCCTGTCGGCAGCGATACAGTTCTGTAATTAGTGGTTTCTATTCTTCCTTTTTTCGTAAATGCATATACGATCATATCCTGGTCGCCATCAGCATTGGCCATACCAAGACGAATAGGCAGCATAAATTTTGGAGAATTGAAACTAATTTGGATGGGACGAAGAAAATTTCCAGGAAGCTTTTTCTTTTCTTCTTCATTTACTTTTACTACAAAGAATTTTAAATTGCTTTTTATATAAGGCTCCAAAACTTCATCTGCACCGGCAGGAATTTTATAATCATTTTCCTCCAGCCATGTTTTTAAACCGGACGATTCCTTTGCTGAAAGAATAAGAATGTCATACTCGCCAACAAGATATTTGGCTTCTATTTTTACTCCAAGTTCTTTCTTTTTTGCATTTCCATAACCCGTTACAACAACCTCACTCATCACACCGGGTGCTTTTCCTCGTAACGCTTTATCATACTCATATTGTGCACAAGGGTTCTGATCATAATACTCTACCAATCGCGGCTTGCTATATTCGTTCAATGTATTAAAGATGGATTGATCTACCACCTTAATATCTTTTTTTTGCAACACAACAGGAACTGGTACCACCATTGCAAAATCTTTAAAATTTCCTTTGAAATCATTGTACATAGTGATCACATTTCGGTTGCCGTCCCTCACAAGAATTACTTGGGAGGTTTTGTTTTTCAATGTACCGTCTGCTTTGCTTACATAAAATCCACAGAAAGCGGCAGCTTCGTGGGTTATCATTGCTGACAATAAGATCATCGCAGCTCCTTTTTTCATTATTGGTTTCATGACTATTTGTTTTAGTTTATTAATGAGGTTGAATTGAATAGTTGTTGATGTCCAGTAAAACGATTTTGCTTTAAAAATTTTATCAAGCAGTGGAACTAATGGGGCGGCGGCAACAAGCACCCAAATGATCGTATTGTATTTCCATTTAAAAGCGGCTAGATAAAACGAAACGACTGCAATAAGTACAGCCCAAATAATTCTTGCAAATGGATGATTGGGCGATGTTCTTGGATCGCTGATCATAAAAAAAGTGAAGAGCAATAAGCTGCCTGTACTTACTGAATGAATAAAATGATCCATTGGCCAGCCAAGTATGTACACCTGACGCCAGTAAAGCAAACCAATAAAGGTTAATAGGAATGCAAGGCTGACATCTAATTTCTGCACTCTTGTTACTACAACAGTTCCGAAAGTGATAACACCAAAAAAGATCACG
>Ga0193703_1000059_pt1 | contig 12239 bp, 15 predicted proteins | sample U3a2metaG_FD_143062 | JGI IMG/M metagenome (GOLD analysis project Ga0193703, IMG submission 143062) | Soil microbial communities from a riparian zone of the East river system, Colorado, United States - U3a2 | ecosystem: Environmental > Terrestrial > Soil > Riparian zone | place: USA: East River...
AGCCGCTGTGATACGCTTCCAGAAGATGAGGCCGCCCGGTGTCGTAGTAGTCGCAGCAGCCGCTCCCGTGAAGTCTCTCGAGATTGGCTGACCGAGATAGTCCTCGCCCATCAAACGGACTACGGCGTTAGTACCAGGAACACCACTGAAATCGACACGGAGACCGCGGCCGTACGGAGAATCCATCTCGAAATTCAGTATGTACGTTGTAGTCGCATTCGCCGCTCCGGCATTGGCCGAAATAGCCGAAGCAGCCGCAGCGGCAGGTTTGCCAAGCGAGAACGCTTTCGGCGCTCCCACCATCAAGTCCCCAGAGTACGACATAGCGGGAACGTATTCATTGACGCCGCGGAACAGCGACGTACGAGTTCGAGCAACCATAACCTATCTCCTGTTTCTGTTGGACGGTAGATAGTTGATTAGGACGCCGGCGTAGTGTAGTCTCCCGCCTCGATGAAGCGAACGGCCTTGACTTGCTCCGGCATGATGACCGGGCCGCTCTTGGCAATCGCCAATTGCATCACGGCCTGCTCCATATCCTGATAGGCATGCTTGCGGGCTGCATCGTCCTGGGCGTTCATCATCTTGCCCAGGGCGCTCTCAGGATTGTGTAGACCCTTCAAGTTGATCCACTGCGGCTTGCGATCGAGGCCGTAGTGTTCCAAGTGCTCAGAGTCCTTGATACGAACCACGTGTCCCTTCGGAAAGTATACGAGCCAACCTGCCGGAACAGCCTTTGTGACTCGCTTGAGTGTAAGCATACCGGGCTTACCGTCGTGGCGGTTCTTCGTACGTACAGGAGTGATAACGTCCCGCTGCAACGTACCTTCCAACTTGACCACGACATACGAAAGCCTGGTACCAGCCATCTTCGGTGCAATATACATAACCTGTCTCCTTAGAGAGCCGTGTGAGTCACACAGCGGTTAGGTGTTGGTGAGGTACGCGTGGGTCCTGTAATTCCTCCAGGAGCACAACTGACCTTCCCAAACGGTGCGGCGGCCGATCGCGTCGGTATCCCATGGCGCGACAAGTTGCTTGATCTTCATATTGACGCCGCGCAGAATGTGCAGAGTCAGATACGAATCGTTGATGAAGTAGGCGTCGTTCGCAGCCAACTTCTCATCGAACATGAGCGGCACGCCATTGTGCGTTGTGCCGACGATGCCGAGATTGATCAGCTTCTTGCCGAAGCCGGTCTCACCGAGTTGGATCGTGGTCTTGTCACGAGCCGCGGCCTTGTGCATGCGATAGATGTTCCGACCGGCGAAGATGCAAGTCGGCTTCTCCTTCGTCTCGGAGTTCGTGGTCTGGCCACGGTTCAGGTCGAGCTCGAGAATGTCGTCGAACGCTTCCTCGATGTTCTCCGGATTCAGCGAACCGTCGAAATCGTACGATGACGGACGCCATTGACCCTCGGTAGCAAGCGAAATGCCGCCGATGGTGCCGGTTGTCGGGTCCGCTGGAATCAAGTTGCCGAGACCATTCGGATCGGTGCCTGTGCCAACGGCCGTATGATACGCAGCAAACTGACGCGCAATGGACTCCTCCAGGGCCATCATCTTGCCTTTGAGGATCTTGAAGATCACTGCACGACCCTGGTTCTCGTCTTCTTCCTGATCGGAGATGATCAAGCTCCCGACGACGCGACTCATCGAATAGCTCACGGTGATGAATTCGCTCGTCTGATCGATCGGCACCTGATCGTAATACTGCATCGAGGTGACGTTCGGGTTGAGGCTGTTGATCAGCGGATTGCCGATCTCAGGGCCACCGTCTTCGATGACAACGCGTTTCTTCGCATGAAGGTACGCGCTCACCGAACCGGATATCGCCGACGCCATAATGAGCTTAGCACGGCTACGCTCAAGCATGGCGTGGATAACGGTATCTAAGGCTGCCATAGTCCAAATCTCCCTGTGTGAATCACACAACGCCGTTTGCATCGAGTACGTCGCGGACGATCGAGTCCCATGACGCGTTAACGTCAGCCATCTCAGAGGTACCCTGAGGAGGCATTCCGCGACCGCTTGGTGGACTCCCCCGATGTCGGGAGGTGGAACGACGGTTGCCGTTCATAGAATCCCGCATGCGACGACCGTTCTGAGGGTTGCGCGCATGGTTCAATTGAATACGTGCCCAGATTTCCCCCAACGACATGTTGGCGAATTGTGGGTTACGCAACACCCTTTGAAACACCTGGGCATGGGGCCGAGCCGCAGGGTTCTGTGCAAACCAACCTTCAACTTCGGACTGCACAGCCACCCGATCCTGCTGCGCGCGCTGTTGAGCAGCCTCGCGAGCCTGTTGGGCGGTTACGAAGGTCTCGATGGGCTTCAGCTTCTCACCGAGAACTTCCTTCACAATGTCAGCAATACCAGCAGGGAGTTGGTTGTTGTTGGCATTGGAGTTGTTCGCATCTAGAGTTATACCATTTGCCGCTGCACGTGTCAACAACTTCGTGAGTGTCTCTTTCGGGTTCTTTGTTAACTGCGTGTACAACTGCATAGCAGAAACTTGATCTTCCGCCTTCAAGCCGAGCTTCTCGAACGCCTGACGCTCAGCCTTATACGAATTGTTATCGTTATAAAGGCGCTCCGCAATCTGCGTGATTCTGTTCAAGCGCCCAGCAGTCTCACGCAACTGTACTTGGGAGCGCTCGGCAGTCTTGCGGTGCTTCTCACCGGACATGAAAATGCGAGCTTCTTTGCCTGCACGCGCAACGATTTCGCCTTTGCCGTTAACGATGTTACCTTTCGCATCAGGCCGGAATTTGCGAGCACCCTGCTGGTCTTGTGCCTGACGTTGCGGCTGACGCTGCTGCTGGCGGCGATCCGGTGTGTGAGTCACACGGCGCTGTTGTTGTTGTCCGTCTTCGAATCCGTCATCGATCGCAAACGGATCATCGTTTTCTCCTGCATCATCCTGACCGAAGTCATCCTGCTCTTCTCCCGCTTGCAGGTCATCACCACCAGGATCGCCGTCGCCACCAATATCATCACCAAAGTCGTCATCGGTCATCCCCAAATCTTGGGAGTCCATTCCCAGGTTGCCGAAAACTGTATCCATCGCAGTCGAATTCATCAGATCACGCGGCGCCATTTGCTATACTCCTTTGCTGAGGACTACCGGGCTGCGGCTGTTGTTGCTGCTGACCGGAGTTGCTTTGTTGCTGGACAGCCTGCAGGATCGCCGCCTTAAGTTGTTCAGGCGACGCCCCTGAGTTTTTCATCTGCACGATTTTCTGTTTGATTTCCGGGGGCAGACTTTGTGCTTGAGCCCGTAAATCACCTCCACCGTCCTGCGGTGCTCCTCCTTGTTGCGACGCGCCACCTCCTCCAGGAGACGAACCGTCACTAACGCCACGAGCAAGATTTGCCTTGATCTCGGCGTCAAGCGCTGCCCAATCCTCGGGCTTGATATTCACGTCCGTAAACGCATTGGACAATACCTTGAGCATGATTCTGAGTGTTGTGCCCGGTGCAGCCTGTGCAAATTGACCGACTGCCTGACAAATCTCAACCGCCTCCTTCTTCTTAAAGATACTATTCGGCTTCTCCATACTGCCGGCAATGATATTGACATTGTAATTCGCTCGGAAGTCTTCGACAGTCATATTCTGCCAGTTCTGCGCAAGACTCTCACCGATAATGCCAGCAACTTCCTCCTCATCCAGGAATTGCACAGCGATTTCGGCAACTGATCGAGCCACATCAGCGACGGTATCTTCCACAACATCGACTTTTGCGCCGACGCTGAGCTTTAACGATTCCATGTAGGACTGAACAGCGTCCTCGGTCGTATTTGTCTTGAACTGCACACCACGCAACGCATCGCTGGTGTTCGTGATTCGATTGACCGACGCTAAGACTGGCTCCTTGTCGAATAGTTTCTCGTAATGTGCAGACGGTGGCGCCATCGCCTCGATACACTTGGAAATATCGAGTTCTCCAGCTGCAATTCCAATAGCATGCTTGCCACCTTGGGTCTGGCCACGTAGCGCCTTGACAAACTTTTCAGCTTCATCCTTTTTGATTTTGTCCGTATTATAAAAGAAAAAATCGAAGATCGAACGGCGTATACGTGCTTGTTGTCGAGCGATATCGTTAATTTCGTCCTGCTGATCCAATACGTACGCAGTTTCGCCGGCACTGATGGTCCCCCCAGTGCTCATCACGAATGCCATGATGAAGTACGGAAAGAATCGCGTTATCCCAAGTGGATCATCCCATACCCAGATAGGCCAGGACCAGTCCTGAGCGCTGAATAAGAGCAGACGTCGCGTAGCCTTGTCCCAGAAGTACCAACACTCGGTATAATACATGTTGATATAAGCCGTACGTTCGTCTTCCGTATTGCTCGTCGGTACGCTGTCACGGGCATTGATCGCCTCCATAACAAGACCGACGCCATCGTCGCGGTTTCCTCCCTCTCCGGTGACGAACCTCGCCTTATGTGTCGGCTTGTAAATAAGGACACGATTTGTATTGGCGTAACCATCGTCGTCTTCTTCTTCCTCATCGTCTTCGGGTTTCGTAAATCGCGCTGTGAGGTAGTTGGTCTGAAAGAAGACACGTTCCGCCATCCAGCGGGCATCCATCCCGTCGGGTTCCTCGGCATATGGATCGACAACGAGATTGTGTGGCAGGGTATTACCGAGACTGAACCCAGATGGTTCAAGCACCTCCATATTGCGTTCCAACGCCTCAAATTCACCATAGATTTCATCGACTTCCTCCTGCGTCTCGCACTTCGCAAGTTGTTGGGTCATGCGCTCCATTTCCTGAAGCGCCAATTCTTTGGAATCACTCTTGCGTGTAAAATTCAGCTTGATGATACCGCAGTTCGTAAGCAGCCCCATCCCGGCCGCCTTCTTAATGTGCGGCTTTGCGTTCAAACCGTCCTTGCGCTTGAAAAGGCCATTGATCAGCGCAGCCAATGTGCGCAGGAATGGCTCATCTGTCTCATCGCTAGTTGAACAAGTGATGTCTGGGTCTTTGCTATAGACCGCAGGCAACATAACGTTCAGATTGCTGAAAACGATATTCTCAGTACCGTCTCCGCGCTTGAAAACGCCACGCGGAGTGTTCTGGGTACGCGATTGATCATGATTGTAATAGCGAAAAACTTCTTCCCAAATGTTATAAATATGCTCATACGCCTTTTTGGCTGCCTCGACCTTTCGCTGACACATCTTGCCAAGGGCCTTGCCAACCGCAATTCGGCTACCCTCGTAAATTTGATAAAGCGGCTGCGGCTTCTCTTTAACCTTAACTGGCTTGAGAGCCTCATCGATATCGAAAAGATCGTATAGGTCCTCAGTTGCCATTTGTGTGACTCACACAGTTGTCTCGGTAAGTTTTCTCATTGGCATAAATACGATCTAAAACCGCTTTAGGCACTTTAATCGCTGCGTCACCCTTTTGTTGGATTAGGGGCTGATACGTCTGACAGAAGCTGTCCGTTACCAGCGGGCTCAAGTGACTGCAAGTAGACAAGAATGTCAGACTCAGACATGCTGTGAGCCTGAGTAAGCATGCGCTTGGCATATTCAGTTTTCTGGAGAGTGCGAATAGCTGCCTTGGCGATTTCTTCATCAGCACCCTCCTGTTTAAAGCGCTGTTCCTTAGACCAATCGAGAATTGCCTCGATGATCTGGAACAGCGCCAGTATGATCTTGACGTAGGTCACGGATGCGCCGGCGCTGGAGGCACTGACGAACCCGGAGGCTGACCGACAACGACGTTGGACGGCGTATTGTCCGAATGCGCCAAGGTACGACCGTCTGGCGTATTCTCAGTAACGACGGCTCGAACTTCAGGAAGCGCTGCAACCGCTGTAACGACGGCATTCTTGCGCGCCGTGAACAGCGAATACGCAAGCCCGCCGATCGTCATCAGTGGACCGATAACCGCCAGAATATTCGTCGTCAGTCCAGCAACTTGCTCCGACGTCATAAAGCCGAAGCCGACTGCCAACATGCCAGCAATCGATATGACCTGCGCGATCAGTTGTTGTGTTTGTATCGACAGCGCAGGTGCCGTGGAACCGTTCGCCATTCAACCCTCCTTCATGCTACGTTAGTATTCACGTCCATTTTTTGTGCAACTTTGAGTGCGTTGTCCCATCGATGCACCAGCCCCTTCCAGAAATTCGCACGAAAGCCGACTACGTGCCTTTCATAGTCTTCGCGCGCTGCTCGCAACGCATCGAGCAAGTCATCGGGATCGATCTTCGCAATAGCAGCCCTCGTGATCGGTCCCACAATGCCATCATCCTTCACTTTCACAGCACGCTGAAGGATACGCGCTGCGCCGTGCAGCCCACGATTGAATATACTGTCACGCAAAAAGAATTGAACACCAGGATCGGTGTGCCATCTCTCAGCCCCGTCCGTATCACGCGCAATAACTTCTTGCGCATAAGTCTCTGCCTCGGCAAATTTCTTCGCTCCAATCAACTCGACGAGATGCGCACACTCGGCCGGGTTGTAACGCTCATTAATACCCGCCACCTCGAAACGACCACCACCATCGTTGGGCGGCAACGCATACACCATCAGGTGACCTTGCTTGTCGCGTCGCGCTTCGAAATCGATAATGGCTTTTGCTGCGAGGAGGCGGGCATCTGTCATAACACTCTCCTGTGTGAATCACACGCGCTTAAGCACCGGGCGGAAGCGGGGGCGGCACGGGATCAGACGTCGTCGGATTGGTGACAACGGCCTGTCCGATCGCAGCTGCCGCATCCTTCGCCTCGTTGAACGCGGTATCGACTTCGGCGACAACCGCATCGTCGACTTCACCGTCCTTCAGAAGATCGGTGATCCGCGTCTGCAGGCCGTCGAATGCCGCCTTGAGACTGGCAACGAAGCCACGAATTTGGCGCACCTCGCTGATAACGTCTTGATTTGACTTCGCCATTTCGTCCATCCTTCTCTCTAAGCGTCTCGTATGCCGTTCAATGTTTTGTATACCCTGAACGACCGTGGCCATCGACGCATTAAGGTCACGATAAAGCTTTAAGAACTCGTCTGGAACCCACGGCATTGTGTGACTCACACGTTACTGGTACCGGCGATTGATCGACGCCGTATACTCTTCAGGCTCCATCTCTCGCCAGAACATCCAGTCCGGCGGAAGGAGCTTCGTCGGGATGACAACGTCAGCAGGTTCGGGCAAGAACGACAACAGATACTTAGTCGTATTCATCGCGTGATCATTCGTGTCTTGAGGCTCGTCGATTTTCTCGCCGAACGGATTCTTTTTCCAGTAATAGTTAGTGATCTCGCTCTCGTACCACGTAAGATCGTCGCAGACATACAGCATAGGTCCATCAGGTTCCCCAGTCAACAAATGTCTGCAACCGACCTTGTCCGATAGATATGCGTTGACCTTGGCAATACCTGATACGATATCATTAAATCCTGGACGCAAATCCAAGCCGCCCTCGGTCAGAAGCTTCGCAATTGACGTGCCTGTATCACGATGCGCGACAACTTTCTTCCTGAAAATATCTGGATCTGCAATAATAGGATCTTCAAAATTAATCAATCCCATGTACTTCAACCGAATCTCGTTAACCTTCGCTGGCTGATGCTGATAATTAAAATCTGGCAAGTAGAATCCGTCAATAATGATTACACGTCCCCAGTTATCGACGAATGCCAAGACGTAACAACTCGGCGATGTGTTTCCAAAATCGTAACCCTCGAGTGCACGAACCTCCACATGATTTTGTTTCAACTCGACGAGATAATCCATAATGTCTTGACGTGACAAAAAATGAATTGCCGGATCAAAACCAGGATGCACCAATCCTTCATAGGCAACCCACTTGCCCATTACATAACGATCAAACATCTGTCCTTTGTACGAAGTCTCGAGCGTCTTGATATAATCCGGATCGAGATTGTCTTTATTAGCGTAAACATCGCTCTCGAATAATTCCATAATAGGCTGCATCGTTTCCTTATCAACGAGCAACTTTTCAGTCATGATTCCTTTGTCTTTCCACAACTTCAGTGGAGCAATTAACTCACGATAAACCCAATTGCGCGTCGGATTGCAACCAACGAACAACATGCGCGGCCCGGACGCAGGCCAACTCATTATATCCTCTTCAGACATCCCTTCAACTTCACGAAAAGGCGTGCTTCCGCGCAAACGACCAAGGATATCGAGGAAATCTTTATGGGTAATCTCTGGATCTTCAATCTGATCAACAATGGCCCAATCATATGATGCTGATAGAAGGTTCGAGACCGTATTGCCATCCTCGGCCTTCTTTCCTTTCTGACTAATGTACCGAAAATGAATGGTCGTGCCATCCTGCAAAACGCAAGTGTTATCATCCTTCGTAGGACGACGCTTAATCCAATTCCTGGGACACCACTTAAAAAAGTCGCGACGCAACGTGTCATTCAACCTAGGATACGTCGACCGACCCATCAAACCAAGACTGCCGGGATACAACTTGCAAACTTTCAACCCTTTAACAATCATTCCCGTGGACTTACCATTACCGTAAGCCCCACCAAATATCTCAATCTTTGCGCGGCTGTCCTGGAAACCTGCCTGAACTGAACCGCGCTTCAGCTTATAACTTGGCATCAGGCTTCCCTAAAATTGTCCTTGAAATACTTCGCCGCAACCAGCCATTTATCGGCATGATTCTGCGGATTGCGTGCGATCATATCACCTTCCTTTGGCGATCCATTCTTTCGATCCACCTCCGCAATGCTAACGTCTTTCAGAGACAACCCCCGATGATAAGGCGTCATCTCTGCTACATTTGTACGGACATATCTCTTAAAGCCTACCTCCATTACGCACCTGATTGTTTCGTATCGAGAACTTCCTGCCATCCGGCAGTGGTCAGCTGTTGAGCCTCCCACATCTTATGATTCGTGGAATCCCATACACGTTCGCCAAGGAACGCCGGCGTCAGAGGACCCACCGAGTTTGGATCGCCAGCATTTGTCCTACTAGGTGTACAGAATCTCTGGTCGACACCGTTCGGCATCAACGAACCAGAGCCATTGCCAGACTTATCAGGTACGATTGCCATGACTTTCTCCTGTGTGATTCACACGTCCACCTGTAACCACTAACACACGGACCGTCATGCCTAGGCGGCAACAGACAAGTCCAGTATGTTCTACTCAGCACCGTTCATTCCCACATTGACATTGACGGCACCCTCATCGTTCACAACAATGATACGCAATTCGTTCATAAGCGCATCACCTTTGCCAGCGACATCCTTCTTGCTGAACCCAGCCATGTTCAACAATTCAAGACTGGCTTTCAATTTGTTATTCTCTTTCTCACCCGCAAACGCGATCGACGCAGTCTGGCTAAGCGCGCCATGCGAATACGCAGCAATTCGTGCCTGTATGTGATCTGAATTCGCGTTGATGAATTCCCCAACGACGAGGTTAAAACATTCCGCATACGCCGAATGTTCTCTAATCTGATTGACCTGGGTGATTGAAATCTTAAGAGCCTCAGAAATCTGTCGATCGCCAATGCCCATAAGCGTATACATAAATATACAAGAGCACGCATTGACCATCCTCACATCAGCGGGCAGGTCCTTCAACGTGCGGCGGGCACTGGGTTTAAAATCCTTAGGCTCAATCTTTGTATTCACATCTATCGCTGGCGTACGACTCAATGGCTCTGGCGGAATCACAGACTTGTCCGGCGCGACATATGGATCGCCCGGTCTAGCCAATTCCCTCTTCTTAGCAACGGGCGCAGGCTTCGTACCGTTCTTCGTAATTTTCTTAGCAGCAGGCATCACACAACTCCAAGTTGTGGCGGGTGACCGGAGGCTGAATCCCTATCACCCGCCCCCACTCTAGGCTTGAGGTCGGACCCTAGAGTAAGCCTGGCGAACCAAGCGGATTGCGATTGAGATTCGTCTGCGCCGCCTTGGTCGTGCGCGCCGACAATGAAAGTAGATCGGCCTTCGTATCGGTAACATCCTGCGCAGTCGTGGCGCGGTTGATCAAGTTCACAGTCTCGATCGTGCGCCTACCGCCAAGCTCAGTGCTGTTCTGAATCTGCGTGTACGTCTTCGTTGCCGTCGTACCTGGAACGGCACCATCCAACGTGCGCAAGTCTTCGCGCATCGCGAACGTACCTTTCTTACTCATCCATTGCGCAACACGACGACGCGCGGCACTACGACCGCTGATCGGAGTCAACGGACCACCACCATTCACTTCGAAGAATCCGCCTTTGACGACGGCCGATGAATTGTTGAAAGGCATAACCATCTCCTCTGTGTGACTCACACGGTGGGGACGGGCCGTGTCCCGACAAGAAGACACGACCCGCCGTCGACGAGAGACGTTACGCCGGGAGTGCTACCAGCGTTCGTCCCATGGGAGGATCGTCAACTGCCGCGAGGAAACCCAACGAACCTGCGGCATCCCACAATCTTATACCATTGCACAAACCATGTCAACTTGTCCGTGTGACTCACACAGATGAACCATATAGAAAAATACTACTTGACACAGGTCTCACTTCGTGATACCCTTCTAACCACACACCGAAAACATAACCCAAACCGACAAAGAGCGCACCCATGTCATACATCCCCTTTAAAATGAGTGGAAATCGCCTCTATATCGACCTGGAAATTTACAAAACCAATGAATTACTGCGCGAATACATCAATCGAATCAATTCAAACCGCCGCGGAACCTTCACAATCGACATGATCAATCGCCGCGTGTGGTTCTACCCTCCCGAAGACTATGTCATGCCGAGTTTATGACACAGAAAGCCCCGGCTAACCGACCTTGCGATGGGTTAACCGGGGCAATTACGTCCCTGCACAGTGGAATCAGTATAGCCTGTGTGACTCACACAGTCAAATGACATTTTCGTGATCATTTTGTGTCAAAATTGTGACAATGTCGGGTATCCGACACTTATCATGGTACCTCTTTTCCGATTTTATCGTCTCAGGACCCAAAACTCCTGATATTATACCTGCGTGCATCTCCAAAACCGCCGCTTTTCCTCTTGGGCCCGTATCCTAATCGCCGAAGGCGCGGATACTGTCCCATTATGACCACGATTCCTATACATACCGATACATATCGTGTGAGTCACACAGTTGTCCGTGTCCCATAACGACGACAATAGTTACAATAGCAATAACGTGGTGCGGCCTGTCCTCCTTCGTCGGCCCCCCTGCAAGTCAACCCCACCATCATACCTATTTGTGAACAAGGGGGCACTACCCGGGGTTGTAGTTGAGTTAGTTATATTCACTCGCCGTCAAAAGGCGCGTACGTCACGCAGTGTGAATGTGTTTCACTATCAGGCATAGTCACGTTGCTAAGAGTAATAATAGCGCTAGCCTAGCGGATCGCTCTGCTATCAGTGCATAGGAATACAACGAAATGCTATCACTATAAGTCAAGCGTGTGAGTCACACAGTTCACGCATAGCGAAATGACTCGGAGTGATGATAGCAATGGACAACTATCGCGCCTTTACGGCGAGTGCAGTTGACCAAGAGAGAAACAGAGGTCGTAGGATATGTTTCACCAGAGGTCAATCGAGCGCTACCAGAGGTTGCATAGGAATAGAGTCGTGTCTACAGTAAATCGATTGGGCGCTACAAGAAATCGCATAGTATTAAAACAGTGATTAGAGTAGATCGCTCGTGCGCTACAGTAGATCGATCGATAGAATTAGTAAAAACTCAGTAAATCGCGACTGCGCTACAAGAGATCGATTCTTGGCTATGCAAAATCGCATATCAGCTATGCGAGATTCGCTGTTGTGTGACTCACACAGCGCTGTATTGTGATGATTGTCGAAACGAACGGAGGTGCCCGACAAGATGAAAACCGGCTAGTCGATTATCCCCTAACGAATGAACGGGAAAGGATAATAGATGCAAATAGAGTGCAAATACTGGCTGCAGTATCGTTCGGTAGACTTGTGTTGGTATGATAGCAGCCCATACCTAACGCTAGAAGATGCTAGGGAGGCTTATGATGCCTGCCTAGCGAATAGGCCAAGGGGAAATTACAGGATAGTTGAGCGTAACGACAAGATCGTTTGGCCTATCGATCCCCCTATAGATATCGATCCAGCCTCGCAATTAGGAGCTTGAGTTAGTCCTATCATACCACTTGACAAGGATTGCACTATATGGTGTGTTTGTCATGCTGTGTGACTCACACACCATAAGGGGCGATCATGCCC
>Ga0193703_1000061_pt1 | contig 11998 bp, 14 predicted proteins | sample U3a2metaG_FD_143062 | JGI IMG/M metagenome (GOLD analysis project Ga0193703, IMG submission 143062) | Soil microbial communities from a riparian zone of the East river system, Colorado, United States - U3a2 | ecosystem: Environmental > Terrestrial > Soil > Riparian zone | place: USA: East River...
TTTGTAGAGGGAGTTTTCAAAGCTGATAATAAAGCGGGAGTAAAAAAATTTTTGAAAGACAATGAACTGGATGCAGATGAGGAGTTGGTATTGAGAAGGGAGATAGGTGTGAACGGAAAATCAAGAGCTTTTATAAATGATACGCCAGTCAACCTTGAGCAATTAAGGGAGCTAAGTAGCCTGCTTGTAGATCTTCACCAGCAATTTGATGCATTACAGTTGGGTGAAAATGATTTTCAGCGGGAAGTAGTGGATGCCCTGGCAGGTAATAAAAATATTATTGGAGAATACAGGATCGTTTATAGTGAATGGAAAAGAATTCAGCAAGAACTTGATGAGCTGAAAGATCAAAAACATCAATTCGATAAGGAAGCCGATTATAACCGTTTCCAGTTTACTGAACTTGATGAAGCAGGCTTTCGTGAAAATGAACTGGAAGAAACAGATGCAGAATTGAAAATGCTGAACAATTCTGAAGGAATTAAAAGTGCATTATCAAAAGTTTATTTTGAATTGAAGGAAAGTGAAAGCCCGTTAGTAAGTCAATTAAAAGGTTTATCAAATCAATTACAGGTTTACGCTTCATTTCATCCGCAACTTCCCGAACTAATAAAAAGATTACAGTCAGCGCAATTGGAATTACAAGATGTTGCCGGCGACTTAAATAGTATCAGTGATCATATTAATTTCAGTCCCGAAAAAATTGAACAATTAAATGATCGGCTTTCATTGGGGTATAAGCTGATGAAGAAACATGGAGTCAAAACAACCAATGAATTGCTGGCAATTCAAAGCCAACTCCAGGAAAAATTACAAGCAGTTTTGAATATAGACGATAATATTCAGCAAAAAGAAAAAGAGTTGTCGGCTACGTATAAAAGTGCATTGCAATTGGCAAATGAAATTTCAGAAGCAAGGAAAAAACAAATCAAACCACTTGAAGAAAAAGTAAACAAATTACTTGCACAGGTTGGAATGCCGAATGCAAAGATCAAGGTTGAGATAAAGGATGAAGATGAGTTGAATTCATATGGGAAAAACAGCATTGAGTTTTTATTTGATGCCAATCGTAGTAAACAATTTTTACCGGTAAGAAAAGTAGCGAGTGGTGGTGAGCTGAGCAGGTTAATGCTTTGTATAAAATCTTTAGTGGCAGAAAAACTGGACATGCCGACATTGATATTTGATGAAATTGATACCGGTATTTCCGGTGAGGCTGCAAGACAGGTTGGAATTATTATGAAAGAACTTGCAGGTAATCGCCAGGTTATTTGCATTACCCATCAACCCCAGATTGCGGGTAAGGCAACTGCTCATTTCTTTGTTTATAAAGAAATCGTAAAAGATGAAGTGAAAACAAATATCCGGTTACTGAATAAAGATGAAAGGATCACTGCTATTGCAAAAATGCTTAGCGGAGAAAAGCCAACAGCGGCAGCGATGGAGAATGCGAGGGAGATGGTAGGTAATTAGCAAATTTGAAAATGACAAATCTCCCAATGAAATCATTTACCGTTCTATCATTAATTGTTGCATTTCTTGTGATCGCTTTTTTCCTGAATAAATGGTTTCAGAAATTAATTAAGCCTCGACAATCATTTGGCAGGTTGCTTTTTTATTTCTTAGCTGTATTGATCTCTGTTTTCGTTCTATCATTTTCTATGGTATTTGTTATTGGAAAACTTTATCCAACCGAGCTATTTAAATAACTTCTTACATTTACCGCCACAAAATAAATTGCTATGGCATATAATCTTTTAAAAGGAAAAAGAGGGATCATTACCGGTGCGTTGGACGCTAATTCTATTGCATGGAAAGTAGCTGAAAAAGCTTATGAAGAAGGCGCAACTTTTGTACTAACCAATGCGCCGATCGCTATGAGGATGGGAGAGATCAACAAACTGGCAGAGAAAACAAAGTCTGAGATAATTCCTGCTGATGCGACTAATGTCGATGAACTCACCAATCTTTTCACTAAGTCACAGGAAGTGCTTGGCGGTAAGATCGACTTTGTGCTTCACTCTATCGGTATGAGTGTGAACATCCGTAAAAAAATTCCTTACACAGAATCTAACTACGATTATTTCATGAAAGGAATTGATGTATCGGCAATGTCTTTTCATAAAATGCTGGCAGTGGCAAGAAAATTAGATGCGATCAATGAATGGGGAAGTGTGGTGGCCCTGACTTATATGGCAGCACAAAGAACCTATCCTTTTTATACCGATATGGCAGATATAAAAGCGATGCTTGAATCCATTGCCCGCAGTTTTGGTTATCATTACGGAGTTGAAAAGAAAGTTCGCATCAATACCGTTTCTCAATCACCAACAAAAACAACAGCCGGCACAGGCATAAAAGGTTTTGGAGATTTCTTTGATTATGCAAATTCAATTGCGCCGCTTGGTAATGCAACTGCAGAAGATTGTGCTAACTATTGCATCACTCTTTTCTCTGATCTTACAAGAATGGTAACAATGCAAAACCTGTTTCATGATGGTGGCTATTCAACAACTGGGGTTAGTAATGAAGTAATGCAGAAGTTAGGTGTTACAGAATAATTGCTATCCTTCGCTACATTGAGAGTGACAATGTAAATGCTGAATAGCGAATAGAAACGTACAAGTGAGTGACACAACAGAAGCTTAATAGTAGTAATAATGCTGATAAAAAAATAACCGTCTCAAGAATCAGACGGTTATTTTTTTATAAAAAGTTTCTATCTAAGTCTCCCCTTTAGGGGGACAGGGGGTTAATATTCATCTTCATTGAACATAAAATCTTCCTGGCTGGGGTAATCGGGCCAGATGTCTTCAATACTTTCATAAACTTCGCCGCCTTCATCTTCCAATTCCTGCAGGTTCTCTACCACTTCAATAGGGGCTCCGCTACGGATTGAATAATCAATGAGTTCGTCTTTAGTGGCCGGCCATGGCGCTTCTTCGAGATATGATGCTAATTCTAAGGTCCAGAACATTTCTTGGGTTTTTGATTATCAGGAATCAGGTTTTAAACTTCTACAGCGCAAACCCGGCCCCTCTAATTTTTCGCAAATGTAGCTTTAATAACGAATTTACCAAATCGGGGTTTTTACCGTCGGTATAAATGGTTTCTTAAATTTCGAAGCCTCATTTGAACCGCTTATTTTTAGGGCCCAGGTTTTACAGATTATTTGATTACTTAAATTCCATAAAGGCTGCATGCTAACCGGTAAAAATATTTATAAACGTTATGGCTCCCTGGAAGTTCTCAGGGGCGTGAATCTTGAAATTAGTAAGGGAGAGGTGGTGGCCATTGTTGGGCCTTCAGGTTGCGGTAAAAGCACCTTACTGGCTAGCCGGAAGAAATAAAAATGAGGTGAAGGAAAAAGCTGAAGGGTTATTAAAAATATTGGGGCTTGTAAATAGAAATGAGAACAAACCCAACCAACTTTCCGGTGGCGAACAGCAAAGAGTGGCTGTAGCCAGGGCTTTAATAAATAATCCTGATATAGTATTCGCCGACGAGCCAACAGGCAATCTTGATAGTGCCAATGCACAGGAACTTCATGAATTATTTTTTGACCTGCGAAAGCAATTCAATCAAACTTTTTTGATTGTAACTCATAATGAAGAACTCTCACAATTAAGCGATAGGGTACTGCATATGAAAGATGGATTGATCGTTTGAAGAACAAATAAGTTCTATTTATAATTATGAATTGGAAAAAAATTGTTGGTGTGTTATTAATTTTATTTGGGACAACACAATTTTTAAAACTTATAAATGAGTACAGGTACAATAATTCACTTCCTGTGTCTCTTTGTCTCGGCTTGGTTTTTATAGCTTTAGTAATTACTGGAGTTTTTTTAGTCAGGTTGGGAAAAACGAATAATTAAACTCTCGGCTTCCATGGAATTTCTGCAACATTTAATTCATGCGCAGCAAATCTTGCTAATACAAAAAGATAATCACTAAGACGATTGAGATATTTAATGATAAGCGATTCGACTTCCATTTCCTTTTTCTGCATTCTTACACAACAACGTTCGGCACGACGACAAACACACCTGGCAACATGAAGTGTTGATACTGCAACGTGCCCACCCGGAAGAATAAATGATTTCATTACTGGCAGCACCTCATTCATTTTGTCAATTTCTTTTTCCAGCAGTTCAACATCCGCCTCATGCAGATCGGGTATTTTTAGTTTGGTTTCTTTTTCGGGATCACAAGCCAGTGCAGAACCGATTGTGAAAAGACGATCCTGGATCTCTGCTAAAACATTCGTTATGTTATGCGATTTTAAATGATCAAGGCATAAACCAACAAAAGAATTTAATTCATCTACTGTGCCATAAGATTCAATTCTCAGATCTGATTTATAAACCTTGGTTCCGCCAATCAATGACGTTTTCCCTTTGTCGCCGGTTTTAGTATAGATCTTCATGGACATATAAATAGTTCAGACGAAACAAATTTCATTTTGCTCAAAGTCTTACAAAATTATTGATGAGCATATTCGCCCACCTTCTCATTTTTTTTATCCGTTTCGATGACCCCATCTCGTAGCCTTACAATGCGATGGGCATGGTTAGCAATATCTTCTTCGTGTGTTACAAGCACAATTGTATTGCCACTGGAGTGTATTTTGTTAAATATCTCCATTATCTCGTAAGAGGTTTTTGTATCAAGATTACCGGTAGGCTCATCTGCAAGAATGATAGAAGGATCGTTTACCAATGCTCTTGCTATAGCTACACGCTGACATTGTCCGCCGCTTAATTCATTAGGTTTATGATGGCTCCGGTCGCTAAGATTCACAAGGTCCATCACATGTTTTGCTTTTTCAGTGCGAAGTTTCTTGCCCATGCCAGCATATACCAATGGCAACGCAACATTGTCCAATGCCGTCAACCTTGGTAGTAAATTGAATTGTTGAAATACAAACCCGATCTCTTTGTTTCTTATTTCTGCAAGCTTGTTGTCTTCTGTTTTGCTAATATCATGTCCATTTAAAATATAAGTTCCTGAAGTTGGTGTGTCAAGACAACCAATGATATTCATCAATGTACTCTTGCCCGAGCCTGAAGGACCCATTAAGGCTACATATTCATTTCGAAGAATGTCAAGAGCTATGCCTTTTAGTACTTCCAATTCCATTTTACCCATGAAATAACTCTTCCTGATCTTGTTGAGATGTATTACGCTGTTCATATCCTGGTACTTATTATTTTTTTATAACCTTCGGTACTTTAAAAAATTTATCATCATGGGCCGGTGCATTTTTCAGCGCTTCTTCACGAGTTATTGATCCTTTTACTTCATCATCTCTTAACACATTTACATTTTCAGACATATGCAGCAAAGGTTCAGTTCCTTCCAGATCAAGCTCGTCTAATTTTTCTACAAAACTTATCATTCGCTGCAGATCGTATTTTATTTCTTCTTTTTCTGCAGCATTAAATTCCAATCGGGATAAATGAGCCAGTTTGTCCACCAAAGCGACAGTTACTTCCATCCGACAAATATAGTTTTTAGTTGATGGTTTCCGATTGTTCGTTAAAGGATTTTCCGGTTCATTGATGAGTGGTTTTAATAGGGGAGAAGTGACCAAATGAAAAGCGATAAACCGTAAACTCTCATTATCTTCGCCGCCGCATGATAAAAAAGAAAGAGATAGTAATGAGTGGCATCAGGCCAACGGGCTTTTTACATCTCGGAAATTATTTCGGGGCAGTGAAAAATTATGTGCGGATGCAGGAGGAATACGAATGTTTTTTTATGGTGGCCGATCTGCATTCTCTTACTACGCATCCGGATACTAGGGAACTGAAACAAAATGTTCACCGCGTTTTAGCAGAAAATATTGCCAGCGGTCTTGATCCAGATAAAGTGGCGCTTTATTGCCAGAGCCATGTTTATGAAACCAGTGAATTGTATTTGTACCTGAACATGATGGCCTATGTTGGTGAATTGGAAAAGACCACGACCTTCAAAGAAAAGGTAAGACAGCAACCTGATAATGTAAATGCGGGTTTGTTAACGTATCCCGTTTTACAAGCTGCCGATATAATTTTACACAGAGCATCTTTAGTACCTGTGGGTAAGGACCAGGAACAACATCTTGAGATGGCCCGTAATTTTGTTAAACGTTTCAATCATCGATATGGTGATGTGTTCCTGGAACCCCAAGCCTTTAATTATGGTTCCCAATTGGTGAAAGTGCCAAGTCTTGATGGCGTGGGAAAAATGAGTAAGAGTGAAAACCAATATGCAACACTTTACCTCGCTGATGAGGATGATGTTATCCGAAAAAAAGTAATGAGGGCAAAGACAGATAGCGGTCCAACAGAACAAAACTCTGTCAAACCTGATTACATTGAAAATATTTTTTTACTGATGAAATTGGTAAGCACTGAAGAAACAGTAAAAAAGTTTGATGAAGATTATAATAAATGCACCATACGGTATGGTGATATGAAAAAGCAGTTAGGAGAGGATATGGTAAAATTTATATCACCAATAAGAGAAAAAGTAAATGCTATATTGGGGGATGAAAATTATTTGCGAAAGGTAATGGAGCAAGGTGCTGATAAAGCCCGTAATAGTGCGAGGGCTACAATAGAACTTGCAAGAGAAGCAATAGGATTAAAATATTTTTAAAAAAACTCAACTCTAAAATCTAAATTTCAAAAAGAAGATTTACTTTAAATGGTTGGAATTAGAGATTGGTAATTTGGAATTTCTCGAAATATGGCAAAATCAAAAACGAAACCTAAGCATATTGCAATAGCTGGTAACATCGGCGCCGGTAAGACTACCCTCACTGAATTATTAAGCAAGCATTATAAATGGATACCACAATTTGAAGATGTAGATCATAATCCTTACCTATATGATTTTTATGAAGACATGCCGCGTTGGAGTTTTAATCTTCAAATTTATTTTTTGAATAGTCGTTTATCACAGTTGGTGGATATTCAAAAAGGAAGTGAAACCGTTATACAGGACAGAACGATCTATGAAGATGCGCACATTTTTGCTCCTAACCTTCATGAGATGGGACTAATGAGCAAAAGGGATTTTGATAACTATTTCCAGTTTTTTCAGACATTAAAGCAAATGGTGAAGCCGCCAGATCTGCTTATTTATCTCAAAGCATCTGTTCCAACTTTAGTTGGACAAATTCAGAAAAGAGGAAGAGAGTATGAAGAAAATATCAGGCTTGATTATTTAAAACGATTGAATGAATTTTATAACAAATGGATCGATGCTTACAAAGAGGGTCCATTGCTTGTAATTGATATTGACAAGAATAAGTTTCCTGAGAACGAAGAACATCTTGGTGAAATTATACGCAAAGTGGATAGCCAGATCTACGGATTATTTTAATGTGTGACAAAAATTAACAATTGCTGTTCGGTAAGAGTTCGATTATAAAATACCTTTACAAACACCTCTTATTATTATCAATATGAACAGATTAATTTTATTAACAGTTTTATTTATCAGCTCGAGTTGTTTTGCTCAAAGATCTTTGAGAGATTCACTTTTTAGTGGAAAACTTAAGGCTGATTCTGCATTAGTGGCAAGTAGTAAAGTGGTAAAAGATTCTTCAAAGAAAACCGAAGTTGATCAGTTAACTAAAACTTCGACAGATACAATTGCTAAACTAAATGACCCTGCCAAACCCGAATTAAAATATTCAGACAATAATAAGACCTGGAAGAAATTTACTGATGAATACACCAAGATCATTACTACAGAAATGGCAGCCACAAAAAAGATCAAGAAAGGGGGTTATACTGTAACGCTGGAGTATGAAATAGGCGCAGATGGTGTAGTAAGTACAAAAAATATTATCTGCGACCCCAAGAGTGAAGCTCTGATCGATCTTATTAATGAAAGAATGATGGCAAATGCTCCACAATTAGCTCCACAAATTGTTAATGGAGCACCACGTAAGTCAAGCAAAAGGCAAATACTTGTTTTTGTCAAAGAGAAGAACTAGAATTTAATAACCAGCCCAGGATTTATTTTGTTTTAATTCAGATTCGATTTTTATAAGCCATTCTTCCTGTTTTGTTTTATTTCGGCTATAATCAGTTTCATCATCATACTGTTGCTGAAACTTTTCTTTTCCTTCAACAACAGATTTATAAATAGCTGTAAGATCCTTTTGAAATGTAGTTTTATTGTATTGATACTCGCTAACGGATCTATACAATTGACGGGCAAAAATTTCGGCAATATCAAAATGTCCTTGTTCGTGTTTTAATATCCAGTCATTCTTTACGAGACCCCAGGATTTATTTTTTTCAAACCAGCAATCGATCTTGTACGTTATTTTTCCATTTGCAAAATTGTATGAGAAACCAAGATGAGTGGTGGTCATTGCGGCTGTACTTCCCATTTTCAATGGTGCTGCCTTAAAATCATCCCAAGTCAATTTCCTATTCTCATCCCATTTTATAAGATCTTCTTCCCTTTGTGATAGGAGGAGTAGTGGGAAAATGAAAGCTGTTACTAAAAATGATCTGTTCATGGCCATATAACAGCAAATTGTTGGTAAATAAAGTTCAAAGAGAATCTTAAAATTAAAAACCCCGGTTTGGCGACCGGGGCTTAGGCAAGCAACAATTGAGCTTAGTTATATTTTCGGAGCCGCGGCAAGTACTTCTTCAGAAATTTCGGCTGCATATTTTTCAAAATTATTTACAAATAAGCCGCCAAGGCATTTTGCTTTTTCATCATAGGCATTTGTATCAACCCATGTATTTCTTGGATTTAAAACTTTAGCCGGAACATTTGGACAGCTCGTCGGCATCGCCACACCAAAGACCGCATGATTTTCATAACTCACATTATCAAGTTTACCTTCTAATGCAGCAGTTATCATTGCACGGGTATGAGATAATTTGATCCTTTTCCCAACGCCAAAAGAACCACCGGTCCACCCAGTATTGATCAACCAAACATTCACTTTATGCTCTTGCATTTTTTTACCTAGCATCATTGCATATTTTCCGGGATGTAAAGGAAGGAAAGGGGCTCCAAAACATGCACTAAATGTTGGCTTTGGTTCTGTAATTCCTGTTTCTGTGCCGGCTACTTTAGCTGTATAACCACTAATGAACTGATACATCGCCTGGCCTGGAGTAAGTTTTGATATTGGTGGCAATACACCAAATGCATCACAGGTTAAAAAGAAAATATTTTTTGGTAAACCACCGATGGATGGCTCCTGCGCATTACTGATAAAATTTATCGGATAAGAAACCCTTGTATTTTCTGTAACCGATCCGTCATCAAAATTTATTTTATTAGTGCCAGGAAAAAATTTTGTGTTTTCCACCAATGCGCCGTGACGTATAGCCTGAAAGATCTCGGGTTCTTTTTCTTCGGTTAGGTGAATGCATTTTGCATAACAACCACCTTCAAAGTTGAAAATATCATCACCTGTCCATGCATGCTCATCATCACCGATCAACATGCGGTTTGGATCTGCGCTTAAAGTTGTTTTGCCTGTACCACTTAATCCAAAGAAAATAGCAGTATCCCCATTCTCACCCATGTTCGCACTGCAATGCATGCTCAGTACATTTTTTTCCTGTGGTAAAATATAATTCAGGATCGTGAAAATTCCTTTTTTCATTTCACCAGTATAACCAGAGCCTGCGATCAGGATCGTTTTATGTTTAAAAGAAACAAGTGAAACATTATGTTGTCTTATTCCACATTCTTCCGCATCAAGCTTTAATTCAGGACAGGATATTACATGCCATTCAGGTTTAAAGTTTTCAAGTTCTTCCTCAGTCGGTCTTAAAAACATATTGTATGCAAAAAGATTACTCCAGGGTCTTTCATTTACTACCCGGATATTGAGGCGATAGCGGGGATCAGCACATGCATAGCAATCACGTACCCATAACTCCGGAAGTTTTTCCAGGTGGTCGATCATTTTTTTATAAATGATCTGATAATATTTTTCATCAACAGGGATATTAAATTCATTCCAATGAACCGTATTTCCAGTGACATCATCCTTAACTATGAACTTATCTTTTGGACTGCGTCCTGTAAACTCACCGGTTTGAATTACCAGAGCACCAGTGTCAGATAAAACACCTTCGCCAAGTCGAAGGGTGTCAAGAATTAGATCGCCGGGGCAAGTTTGATAATGAACGTTTTCGGAAAATTTTAAAACAGACTTCATGAGATTTTTGGTGGGAAAAGAAATAGTCGGAACAGACATAGCCAAGCTTTTTTTGTTGACGGCAAAGGTAGGGCACAAACCCTATTCAAAACAAACAAGTGTTCGTAATACACATTATAACGTCACGACCTTAAAAATAGCCTACCGCTAAAAGTCATTGATTAATAGTACTATTGCAATTGCAAGGATTGAAATTTTTTTCCTGACGTTTTATCAACTTCTGGGGAAAACGACGGGTTAATGACAAAGCCTGCGGGCTTATCTTTAAAAAATAATTTTTATAATGAAATACCTTCCTCTGAATTCAGAGATCTTTATTCAAAACAGGCAACGATTTATAAAAGAGATGGCGCCTAATTCGATCGCCATTTTTAACAGCAATGATGAGTTGCCGATGAATGCCGATGCACTTCATAAGTTTAAACAAAACTCCGACCTGTTTTGGCTAACCGGTGTGATACAGGAAGACAGCATGCTGATCCTATTTCCAGATAACACTGAAAAGAAATTCCGTGAAGTTCTTGTGTTGGTTCGCCCAAATGAATTAAAAGAAAAATGGGATGGTAAAAGATTGCGTAAAGAAGAAGCAACTGCTGTTTCAGGTATTGAAAATATTGTCTGGCTTGACAGTATCGAACCTTTATTACAAAAATGGATACACTGGAGTGATAATATTTATTTGAATACGAATGAACATGATCGCAAAGCCAACTGGGTGCCAGTAAGAGACTATCGTTATGCCGAGGAAATGAAAAGAAAATATCCTTTGCATAATTATAAACGCAGTGCGCAAATTTTAAAAAAACTTCGTGCAATAAAAACTCCATTGGAAATTGAAGTGTTGCAGAAAGCAATTGACATAACTGATAATACTTTCCGGCGTTTACTTCAATTTATAAAACCAGGTGTATGGGAATATGAGATAGAAGCCGAAATATTTCATTCTTTTTTGATGCAAAGGGCTACTGGCGCTGCTTACGGAAGTATTATTGCAAGCGGTGACAGGGCAAGAACATTGCATTATGTTTCAAACAACCAGGAATGCAAGAATGCAGAAATGATATTGATGGACTTTGGAGCTGAGTATGGCGGGTATAATGCAGATCTTACAAGAACAATTCCTGTGAATGGAAAATTTTCAGCAAGACAGAAAAAAATTTATAATACTTGTCTCGATCTTCATAATCGTTGTAAAGAATTATTGAAACCCGGCATTTCCATTATGGAGTATCATGATAAAGCAGGAGATGTTGCTACAGAGTTATTTTTGAAGGCAGGCTTGTTGAAAAAATCGGATGTAAAAAATGAAGATCCTGATAACAGGGCTTACAGGAAATATCTTTATCATGGTATTTCACATCATCTTGGTGTTGATGTTCATGATCTTGGTACAATGACAGAACCAATAAAACCGGGAATGGTATTTACTGTGGAGCCAGGTATTTATATTGAACAGGAAGGAATGGGTATCCGGATTGAAAACAATGTTTGGATAACAAAGAATGGTAATAAAGACCTGATGAAAAATATTCCTATAACTGTAGAAGAAATAGAAAGTTTAATGAGATAATCTGCTGATTGAGTGATGTGCTAATAAAAGAACAATTATATTGCATTAGCACATTAGCATATTGGCTAATTAGCAAATTACATGAAGCAAATCCCCAACCTTTTTACTTTAATTAATCTTTTTCTTGGCGCAACTGCCATCATCCTTATTTTACAAACAGGGCAAACTATTGCATTCATAAATAATGAAGGGTATACGATGGTTGATCTGCCCGAAAAAATAACATGGGG
>Ga0193703_1000063_pt1 | contig 11830 bp, 8 predicted proteins | sample U3a2metaG_FD_143062 | JGI IMG/M metagenome (GOLD analysis project Ga0193703, IMG submission 143062) | Soil microbial communities from a riparian zone of the East river system, Colorado, United States - U3a2 | ecosystem: Environmental > Terrestrial > Soil > Riparian zone | place: USA: East River...
CCATTCATGAGCACCATTTGATGAATCAGAAAAATAAACCGGTGCAGCCGTATAATCTGAGGCAACTGCTCCTGTTTTTTCACTTGCTATTGCAATTGCTTTATCTGTATTATCAACGATCACTTCTTCACCAAATGCATTGATATAATGCTTCAGTCTTCCTGAAACTTTTATCTTAAATGGTTTTATTGAAGTAAACTGGATCGTATCACCAAGCATGTATCGCCATAAACCACCAGTAGTGGAAATGATCAATGCATAATTCTTATGCGTTTCCACATCCTGCAGCCCGATGGTCTGCGGTTCTTTTTTTCCATACTCACTTACCGGCATGAACTCCATAAAAACTCCATGATCGAGAAATAACAACATGCCATCTTCGCCGGGATTTTCTGATGCAGCAAAAAACCCTTCGCTTGCATTATACATTTCCAGGTAATGAATGTCTTTGCCGATAAGTTTTTTGAATTGTTCTTTATAAGGAGTAAATGAAACACCACCATGCATATAAAGTTCAAGTGTTGGCCAGACATCGGCAATACAATTTTTGCCCGTGATCTCAAGTATTCGTTTAAATAAAACCAATGTCCAGGTAGGTACACCGGAGATAGAAGTTACTATTTCTTTGATCGTGCTGTTTGCCAGTTTTTCGATCTTGCTTTCCCATTCATCCATTAGGGCAATACTAAGGTCAGGTGTTCTTATCCAGTGTCCCCAAAAAGGACTGTTCTGTAATAACACAGCGCTAAGATCACCATACTGTGCTTCAGGGTTTACCTGGTTAATTGTATGGCTTCCACCGAGCACCAATCCTTTGCCGGTTAATAATTCAGAGGCGGGATTGAAATTGTAATATAAAGTCAATACATCTTTAGCTCCTTTGAAATGGCAATCCTGCAAACTCTCCTCACTTACAGGAATGAATTTGCTTTTATCATTAGTGGTGCCGCTGCTTTTTGCGAACCAGTAAATGGGAGTGTTCCATAAAACATTTTGCTCGCCATTTAGTATGCGATCAATGTAAGGTTTCATGTTTTCATAATCATGAATGGGAACAGCTTCTTTAAAAGCACGAAGTGTAAACAGTTCCGAAAAATTATACTGTCGGCCAAATTCAGTGTATTGAGCGGCAGTTACCAGGTTTTGCAAAACATCACGTTGTGCTTCGATCGGGTTATTTTTCCATGCATCAATACGCCACATACGCATACGGGCAAGAGATGATATGGCAGGGGAAAGGATTTTCATTAGTGTGAAGGCAAGATAAAATTAATTGGCAAAAGCCAGTAAGAAATCAGTTAAAGAATTGCTTTCAGGTAAATGGCACAAACACCAAGAATAGAATCAACTTCAAATAAATGTTTTTTCAAAAGGTCTAATTTTTCTCCTTCCAGTGAAGTAAAATCAAGATCAGGAATATCAAGAGCCTTCTGCACTAATTCCTCGTGCTCAATATTGGTGGCAAAACCGATCAGCGAAGCTTTCAGTTCGCTGAGTTCTTTCATGTACTCATCTGCCTTCATATTGTCGGCCATTCTTCCTTTATTATTCCCTTGCCCGAAATCATCAATAAAACCAAGGATCGATTTTGTTTTTTCAATTGTATGTTCTGTAAACTGAATTAACCTGGATGGATTGGTTTCCGTTGTTGCAACCGGGGTTACAAGCCCTCTTGCTTCATCGTGTAAATAGTCCTTTCTTCTTAATTCAAAATTTCTTCCAAGATATAGTCTTTTTACTTCATCATCGGCGGCAAGCTCTTCGGCGGTTCCGTGTTTAAAAATTTTTCCTTCGATCAATAGATAAGCCCGGTCGCAAATACTCAATGTTTCCGTTACATTGTGATCAGTAATAAGAATACCAATATTTTTATATTTCAATCTTGCAACAATAGCCTGGATATCTTCAACAGCGATCGGGTCAATGCCAGCAAAAGGTTCATCCAATAAAATAAATTTCGGATCGGTTGCCAATGCTCTTGCGATCTCTGTTCTTCTTCTTTCACCACCACTTACCACGTCGCCATTACTTTTGCGAACATGCTCCAGGCGAAATTCCCTGATCAGTGTTTCTAATTTCTCCCGCCGTTCATCATGTTTCAATTTGGTCATTTGAAGAACTGCCATGATATTATCTTCTACTGTTAACTTCCTGAACACAGATGCTTCCTGTGGCAGGTACCCAATTCCCAATTTTGCCCTTTTATACATGGGTAATTTGGTAATGTCAGTATCATTTAGAAAAACATTTCCTTCATCTGGTTTTATCAACCCTACTACCTGGTAAAAAGTTGTGGTTTTACCGGCGCCATTTGGACCAAGCAAACCGACGATCTCGCCTTGTTTTACATCAATAGAAACATGATTTACCACCGTCCGTTGACGGTAGCGTTTGACGAGATCTTTTGTAGTGATTGAGATTGACATCAGGAGCAAAAGTAAGGGTTGAAAGATAAATGGTTACGTACTCTAAATGCTTTAACATCTATTTGCGTTATGTAGCTATCATGCTTAGCTTTGCACGTTCTAATAATAAACGAATGAAGGTAATTGATCACATTAAGCAGGCAAAAGACACATTGATCTCGTTTGAAATTCTACCACCCTTAAAAGGTAAAGGGATCAGCGCTATTTACAACCATCTTGATCCTTTGATGGAATTTAAGCCATCCTATATTAATGTTACTTATCACCGTAGCGAACATATTTTCAAGAAAAAGGCTGATGGAAATTTTGAAAAAGTAGTGGTGCGTAAAAGACCGGGCACAGAAGCTATTTGTGAACCGGTACAATGTTGATACGGTACCGCATTTGATCTGCGGAGGATTCAGTGTGCAGGACACAGAAGATGCATTGTTAACCCTTAGTTACCTTGGCATTGATAATGTATTAGTGCTTCGTGGCGATGCAGCAAAAAATGAAACTTCTTTTGAACCGGAACCCGGTGGTCATAAATATGCGATCGAACTTCTGAAACAAGTGATGGACCTTAATCATGGAATTTACCTGGAAGAAGAATTAAAAGGAACAAGCAGTACAAAATTTTGTGCAGGTGTTGCAGGATATCCGGAAAAGCATTTTGAAGCGCCGAATATGCAAACTGATCTTACTAATTTAAAAAATAAAGTGGATGCAGGCGCTGAGTATATTGTAACACAAATGTTTTTTGATAATAAAAAATTTTTCGAGTTTGAAAAGCAGTGCCGTGCTGCAGGGATCACTGTGCCGATCATTCCCGGTTTAAAACCGATTACTTCCAAAAAACAACTTTCGATAATTCCTAGAACTTTTTATGTTGACATACCTACTGATCTGTCAAACGAAATTTTGAATTGCAAAGATGATACTTGCGTAGAACAAGCTGGTACAGAATGGTTGCTGGCTCAATCTAAAGAATTAAAAGCCTCCGGAGTACCGGTACTGCATTATTATACATTGGGAAAACCGCATGTAGTTTGTAATGTGGTGAAGCAACTATAGAACCGCGATTATTTGGATTAAAAGGATTTTGATGAAATATAGACAATAAAAAAAGCATATTTTATAATATGCTTTTTTATTGAGACGAAGGAATATTTTATTTAGCAATGCTCTTTAGCACTTCCTCATTCACTTTTACCGGGTATTTCTTTTTCAATTCTGCGATCCATTTTTTATCAATAGAATCCTGGAAGTCGGAAACAACATCGCCACGGGCATCCCCAAATGTCTTTTGACCTGGCGTAGCATAAATTTTAAATATCAATGCAAATGAAGCGCTGTTATCATCTTTATTCTTTACAATATTTGTGATGGTGCCGGCTTTTGCAGTTGTTTTTTGTGCGCCGGGTATTTTTGTTATTTCAAATCGTGATGAGTCTAAAGTTATCCTATCACTGAAATTTTCAAGCAAGGATCTCCATTTTGTTTTGTCTTTTACTAATGAATTTCTGAATGATTTTGCTGTTGTAGTATCGCCACAATAGAAAATAACCGCATCAGCGCTATAATTCCATTTATACTTGCTTTTATTCTGCTCATAAAAGGCTCTTTGTCCTGCAGTATCACTTTGCGCTTTGGACCAAACCTCTTTCATCATAATATCAAAAAAGAGGTTGCCATCTTTCAGCTCTTTCATTTGCAGTTTGAATTCTTCATTGTATTGTTCAAGATTGGTACGGTAATATTCCATCACAGCATTTCTTTTAAATTCTTCATTTAATTCGTTGATGGGTTTTGGACCGCTTCCATCAGCTTTATACCTGTTAGGGATAGAATAAGTAAGAAGATCATTGACGATCATTGTTGATACTCCCACGCTAAACAGGGCCGTTGATTTATTTACAGGATTCCCGGGCGACGGAGGCCTTGATGCCATTACGCTGTCAAGATACATTTGAAGCATTGCCTCGTCAACATTGAATTGCTTAAATCCCGTTTGTGCAAGTATTTTATTGTATTGTTTATCCTTTGCCACATTTACCCTGCCATCTTTTTCTACAAGGCTGCGAATAATATCCAGGTTCTTTTTATTTTTTACAGTCTTTGGGGCTGTTAATGATGTTCTTTTTATAATATGATAACCATGATTTGTAAGAAACGGTTTACTGATCGCTCCATTTTTTAATAAAGAAAAAGCGACATCCTCAAAAGAAGGATCAAAAGTTCCCAAACCAAATTCAGGCATTGATCCATTGGAAGCTGAAGAGACTACATCATTACTGAATGCTGCAGCAAGTTTTCCAAAATCATCACCCTTTTGCAAACGGTTATAGATGGAATCTGCCAATGCAGCGAGATGTTTTTTTGCAGTTGAATCGCTACCTGGAGGAACAGCAATAAGAATTTGTGAAACCTTAATTCGACCAACTGCTTTCCTTTCACCAAGTTTTTTAAAAATATGATAACCGGAATTCGATCTGAAAGGTGCTGAAAATTTTCCCGTAGAAAGTTTGTAAATAACGTTTTCAAATTGGTAAGGCAATGAAAAAACAGTGATATACCCGAGGTTGCCTTTATTTAGTGCAACAGAAGGATCAGCAGAATATTTTAACGCAACAGCATCAAAACTTTTTCCTGACTGAAGTTCCATATAGGCTTCCTGTATTTTTAATTTTACAACAGCAGAATCAGAATAGTTTGCACCTAAGGAATATGGAATAAATATATGCTGCACCTTGATATCTTTCTGGCTTCTGGCAAAGGCTTCATTTACTAATGCATTCAGGCTTTCGGTATCATTCATGTAGTTTTCGATCACCTGGTTGCGCAATGCAGTATATTCTTCTACAAATCCGGGCATCGCGTCATATCCCCTTAGTGTTGCCTCGTGGATCTTTAACTTGGAGTTTACATAGAGATCAAGATAGTCACGCATCTTTTTTGACTTATCAGTGACAGGCGCAGGGTATACTTTGTTAAATGCTTTTTTGTACTCGTTTACAGAAACGCTTTTATCTGCATAGGTAAAAAGAGTTTGAGCTGATAACGAAGTGGCAATAAGAAGTGTGAGAAGTAGTGATGGTAGTTTCATAAATAGTGGTTTTATTGGCCTTTTAGCTTATAGTCAAGTACTTTATCGATCTGGTCAAAAGGTATTTTTTTGGCTATGATCGATTTGTCTTTGTCTAGCAAATATAATGTAGGTACAACTTGTACGTCATACAGCTGGTAATAACTGGGAATATTATTTTTTACCCTTGTTTCATTCGCATCCTTTGAATTATAAACATGATCCCAGCCATTCAGTTGATGTTGACCAACAAAGCTCAGCCAATCTTTTTTTGTGCCATCGGTTTCTTTTGCCACTGCATAGATCTTTACGTTCAATGAACTCCACTTGGCCCTGTAAATAGAATCTATTCTTGGTAATGTTTCTTTACAATGTCCACAAGTGGGATCCCAAAAAATTACAATGGTATATGGATTGGTTATGCTAAATAAGGTTTTTGTTTTACCGGTACTGTCAGGTAATTGAATATCGGCTGCGGTAGAACCAAAAATATTTGCAGCCATACTATAATAGCGATCAAATATTATTTTCTTTCCTTTCTCATCCAGCCATGGATACTCTTTTTGAGAAAAATATTTTTCAAAAAGATGAACGTATACTTTGTCTTCCCACATGTATTGCGGGTTCATGAATCGATTAATAAACTTCACCAGCAGGAAACGTTGCATCTCATCATTCGCAGTGGCATAAGCAAGCATCCAGTCTATTTCTTTAATAACAGAATCAGGATGGGGATAGATCATGTTTGCGAAGTATTCATCCAGTTTCTCTTCAAAGAAAGGGGTACGGGCAAGGCGCTCATCAAAGAACCATGTATCATCCCAGTAGTGATCTTTGAAATAACGATAAGCAAAAGTGGAATCATATTTCCCGCCGGGGTGCTGGGCAGCAGCAGGCACTTCAGGATTTTTCATCGCTTTTAATAGAGCGGTGATAGTAGCATCAGGATTTTTTGTAATAAGGTCCTGCCGGTATTGTTGAATGTCCTTATCGCTTTTAATAATAAGGTCTGTCCATTTTGTTGAATCGGCTTTTGTTTTTGAGGCAGCCAATTGCTTTTTTGCATTTTCAATTTCATGTCCCTTAATGGAAGCGTAATTCTGGTATTGCAAAAACAAGGTATTGTCTGGCGAACCCACAAACTTCATGGAAGGAAGAAGGGTTGCAGAGTCGGCAATAACAGTAAATTTTTGTTCTTTGTCGAGCAGCACCTCAAAATATGCCGACTTGTTTGGAAACCCGATAAGGTAAATTCCCTTCTCTAATTTTTTTGCCCTTTTAAATGTACCTGTACTGTTAGCATCCAGCATTACCGAATCAATGATGGGTTTTTGTTTGCCATAATGGTAGCCGAGATAAATGAATTGATATTTGAAAGGCTTGAAAGTGACTTTAAGCTCAAACTCATTTGTTTGTGCAAAAAGAAAATAGGTGGTGCCAAGGCAAAATAGCAGTGAAAAAATACGCTTCATGGAGTATTGACAATAAAATGGTAAAGTTATTCAAAAACCGCAATCGCGGGGTAAAAAGATGCAAATAGCCTGTTAATCGTTGTATGGCTAAGAACTTGAAACGCTTAGTTTTGCGCCGTGAGAAGAAAAAAGAAAAATATTGTTCTTGAAAAGGTGTTGGTGGAAGATTATGCCGCCGAAGGTAAAAGCATTGCCCGGGTAGAAGGCAAAGTCATTTTTATTGAAAGAGCGGTGCCGGGAGATGTTGTAGATATCAAGCTTTTGAAAAGCAAAAAAGATTGGGCCGAAGGATATCCTTTACAATTTCATTCCTTATCAAAAGAAAGAACTGAGCCCTTTTGCCAGCATTTTGGTGTCTGCGGCGGATGTCAATGGCAAATGTTGCCCTACGACAAGCAACTTTTTTATAAACGCCAGCAGGTAGAAGATAATTTAAAACGAATTGGAAATGATGAAACAAAATGGTACAGGAATAAACTTGAATACACTTTCAGTTCTAAAAGATTTATTCCCGAAAATGAATTTGTAAAAGGTGATACAAATGAATTGAATGCTGCAGGCTTTCATGCAAAAGGTTTATTTGATAAAGTAGTTGAAATTGAAAGATGCTGGTTGCAGGCTGAGCCAACAAATATCATCAGGAAAACGATCGCTGATTTTGCAAGGAAAAATAATTTTAGCTTTTATGACCAAAAACTACATACTGGTTTTTTAAGAACTGTGTTACTTCGAATTTGCGAAACTGGTGAAGTAATGGTGAATGTGGTAATGGCTGAAGACGATGAAGCAAAAAGAAACTCATTGCTTGAACATTTATTGAAAACGGTCCCAGGCATCACAACTTTACTTTATACTATCAATACAAAATGGAATGATAGCTTGTATGATCTCGATCCTGTTATTGTTACAGGTAAAGGATATGTAATTGAAAAGTTAGAAGATCTCCAATTCAAGATCGGGCCGAAATCTTTTTTTCAAACAAATACAAAACAGGCAGAAAAACTTTATAAGGTTGCAAGAGATCATGCTGAATTGACGGGTAACGAAATCGTTTATGACCTCTATTGTGGTACCGGTAGTATTGGACTATTTGTAAGTAAGCTGGCAAAAAAAATTATTGGTGTTGAAATGATCGCTGATGCTATTGCTGATGCAAAAGAAAATGCAGCCTTAAATAATATTCATCATACAGAGTTTTTTGCAGGCGATGTAATTAAAATATGTGACGATGCTTTTTTTGCCGCTCATGGAAAACCGGATGTTATCATTACTGATCCGCCACGGGCAGGTATGCACGAAAAACTGGTAAAGAAAATATTGGAAATAGCCGCTCCAACTATTGTATATGTTAGTTGCAATCCTGCGACGCAGGCAAGAGATCTGCGTTTGCTTGATGAAAAATATGTGGTAACAAAAGTGCAGTCTGTAGATATGTTTCCGCATACTCATCATATTGAAAACGTAGTGCAGCTGAAATTGAAAAGCTAATTTTTAGTGGAATAAGAGTCATTATAAAGTCTGATCGCCTTTCCTCTATTTTTTTGTGCGCTGAAATTAATTACAAAAAATGTTATGAATAGTCCGCCTGCAGCAATATACCAGCCTGTGCTATTTTTGTTATTTGTTTCATTGTCTGTAGCAATTCTGGCAAAAACAGCGGCTAACAAAAAACTGCCATAGCTAACATATGATTGCGTTTTATATCTTTTGAAATAAGTGATCGCTCCGGGTACTTTTAAAAACTCATTTTTTGCCTCATGGGATTTTAGCCTTTCACCGTTTAATTTGAAGCCACTTAGCCACTTGAAGGTCATTTTCTTGTTAATACTATCCTTCTGAGCCCATATAAATAAAGGCAAGTTAAAAAGCACGAGACATAAAAAACATTTCATAGAAAGACTAATCTTGCATCAATTTACCCTTTTTCTCTTTTAACCTCAAAGCTTAATTTTACCAAATGAGTTTTCGATATACAAGACCAGAAAGCCTACCACCAGTGGTTAAGAATTTAATTTTCATTAACGTATTATTTTTTCTTGCGACTGAATTTTTATTTAGGGATCAGTTTTATTTTGACGGCTTTCAGGATGAGGGACTCCAGGGAGTCTTTGGTTTGTGGCCGATCAATCACGAGAACTTCAGGCCCTACCAGATCTTTACTCACATGTTTACACATGCAGGAATTGCTCATATTTTTTTCAACATGTTTGCTTTGTGGATGTTTGGCAGAGTTTTGGAAAGTGTTTGGGGATCTAAAAAATTTTTGCTCTTCTATCTTGTTTGTGGTATTGGGGCAGCGGTGGCCCATATGACTGTTGCATATTTTCAATATGAAAAAGTACTTGACATGATAGAAATGATGAAAGCAACGGGGCAAACGGAATACTTGGATATAGTTCAATCGGGAGCATACTATGCCGTTGGCGCTTCCGGAGCAGTAATGGGGGTGATGGTTGGTTTTGCTTATTTGTTTCCCAATACGGAATTGATGCTTCTATTTCCACCAATACCAATAAAAGCAAAATGGCTGATCCTCATTATGATTGGGTTTGATCTGTTTGGAGGATTAGGAAAAACCAGCGATGGTGTTGCGCATTGGGCGCATCTGGGTGGAGCTGCAGCTGGCTTTATATTGGTTTATATCTGGAACAAAACAAATAAAAAAACATTTTATTAGCTAAGAAGATAAAAATGAAATAATAAAAATAAGGAACTTTGTACTTCACTTTTTTTGACAATTTATTTTCACCCTATGGGCATTTACGAAAGAGATTATAAGACTTCAAAATTCACAGATAACCTGCAGGAGAATGCATTGGTACAGCTCATTACCATTAACCTGGTATTATTTGTTTTATTCCAGCTTATCCAGGTTTTTTACTTTTTTTCTTTTACCGAAGGAACTACCGGTGAAAAATTCATGCACGATTTTTATTACAACCTTGCCTTACCAGGAAGTTTCAGCCAATTTATACATAAACCATGGACACTGATCACTCATATGTTTTATCACCAGGGGCTTTGGCATATCATAGGCAACATGCTTTGGCTTTGGATGTTTGGTTATATTTTTCATGATCTTACCGGCAATAAAAAGATAATCCCCTTATTTATTTATGGTGCCGTGGGTGGAGCAATTGGTTTTATGCTTGCCTATAATTTTATCCCGGTATTAAGTACGGTAAATGCAACTGCTACCGGCGCATCAGCAGGTATTATGGCTATTGTAGTGGCCACAACTATGCTGGCACCGGGTTATCGCATCTTTCCAATGCTCAATGGAGGCATTCCGCTTTGGGTACTCACTGCTATTTATCTTATCATAGACCTGGCGCTTATTCCTGTAAGCAATACGGGCGGACATATTGCGCACCTTGCCGGCGGCTTCACAGGTTTTCTTTTTATCTTTTTCATGCGGAAGGGCTTCGATTGGAGTGATGGCATCAATCGTTTTTTCGATTGGGTCAATAATCTTTTTAACCCCAATAAGCCAAATAAAAAAACAAAAGAAGAATTGTTTTATAAAAGCGAAAGAAAGCCTTACACAAAAACCCCCAATCTTTCACAACAACGCATTGATGAAATTCTTGATAAGATCAACCAGCATGGATTTCATTCTCTCACTGCTGAAGAAAAAGACCTGCTAAAAAAAGCAAGTAAGGAAGATCTGAAATAACTGATAATTGATAGTGAATAGATGATAGTTCCTGGTTAACAGCTAAAAGCTCATGGCTCACGCTTTTTTCTCACCATTCACAATTCGTAACTTGCACGAATGCCATCCCGCCTTCGGATCATTACAAGAAGAACACTTGTCGTACTCAATATCATTACGGCGGTTCTATATTTACTATCCTGCCTGGCGCCTTACATTAAGCCTGCTAACTCCTGGGTGATCGCAGTTCTTGGTCTTGGCTTTCCCATTTTATTAGCATTGCTGATCGGGTTTATTTTTTTATGGCTCATCCTTAAATTAAGAAGAGTTTGGTATTCACTTGTTGTTCTGTTGGCAGGATATAAAAGCATTAATGTTTCATTAGCATTTAATGCACCCTCCGCATTTCAATATCAGAAAAACCCAAACCAGGTACGGATCGCCAGTTGGAACGTAGCAAGATTTCTTGAATGGAAGAGAAACAACAGCGAAAAAAGCCAGACAAGATTAAAAATGCTTTATGAGATACAAAAGCAGAGTCCTGATATTCTTTGTTTGGAAGAATTTTTTCATTCGCCTGATTCTGCCTTTTATAATAATATCAGCGAGATCAAAGCAATGGGCTATCCTTATCATTATTTTTCCTATGATCCCGATGGAGATAAACAGTTTATAGGTGCAGCAATTTTTTCAAAATACCCCATGCTCGATACAGGGCTTGTCCGTTATTTCCGTCCAAGTATGACTGAGGCGTTGGTGCATGCTGATATAAAAGTGAATGAGGATACGATACGGGTGTTTGCCACACATCTTCAATCTGTACAATTCAGGCAAAAAGATTATCAGGCTATCGATGAGATCAAAACCGCCAAAGACAGCCTGATCGATAATTCTAAAACAGTACTGGCTAAACTGCGCAAAGCCATCATACTTCGAGCTTCACAAGCCGATATTGTTCGCCAGATAATGGATGACAGTCCATATCCAACTATCTTTTGCGGTGATTTGAATGATACCCCAAACTCATACACCTATTTTACCATCCGTGGCGATATGCAGGATGCATTCCTGGAAAAAGGGTTTGGTATTGGCCGCACTTTTTCATCGCTTTCACCCACACTTCGCATCGATTTTATCCTGACCGATGATCAATTCAGTATAAAACAATTTACCAGGGTTGTTAAATATTTGTCAGACCATTTCATGTTGATGG
>Ga0193703_1000064_pt1 | contig 11766 bp, 12 predicted proteins | sample U3a2metaG_FD_143062 | JGI IMG/M metagenome (GOLD analysis project Ga0193703, IMG submission 143062) | Soil microbial communities from a riparian zone of the East river system, Colorado, United States - U3a2 | ecosystem: Environmental > Terrestrial > Soil > Riparian zone | place: USA: East River...
TTTCCAGAAGCACCTCGCGTGAGTATGGCTGACGACTTGCCTATTCCCACTATGCAGCAGGTGAACGAGCCTGAACCTGTTCGGTCGATGGACCCATTACGTCAAGCGTATGCATCGATAGTATCGTCGCCAGCTACGGCTATATACGATACAGGTGCAACCATCGCTGAGAACATGGGACCTGCTGCTGCTCTAGCCGCGCGTGTGCCATACCGCACTGCACGAGAGATGCCGACGCCTGATATCTACAAGGCTGCTGGAGATTTTTTACGTCGTGCTGGAGCGTCAGCACGTAGTCAAACTCGTAACTGGTTCGGTGCTGCAGAGGAACCACCAGATGTCTTTTCTCGGACTGGTCGGACTGTTGGAGAAAGCATTGTCCCATACGGCAAAGCCCCAGCCCTCACATCTGCAATCGTCGGAGGTACCAATACTGCTGTCAATGAGGCGCGTCGTGCCGTTAAGAATTCCTCTATTACTGACTTTCAAGTGCCTCCTGAGTGGGTCTCCGGGGGCTTCGTCAGCCCTGCGATGGCTGCTCCGAATCAGTTTGATGCACCTCCTGCGAACTATACGATAATGGAGACTGTCGGTGGTCCCAAAAAGGTATCAAACATTGAACTCGCCGCGGTTGGTTCCATTGTGCTCGCGACTGCGGGAATGGTATTTGGGCCGCGCATCTATCGCCGCTTTCGATCCGGAGACTTGCCGACTATGCGTCCTATTGCGGATGCACCGCGCGGCACGTTTGCAATTAGTAAGCCCGGCGACTTGGCACGTACCTACGATGATGCAAACGCGGGAGCGATGCGTCTATTGCGTCGCACGGGTATCGATCCAGTGGCTGCCCGCGAAGTCGAAACAACTATGCGTATCCAAACCAGAGCTACAGCTAACGCAATGGCCGATTCTGCTATCAATGTCGGACGCATGGAGACTCCAGCTTTCACCTTCGCCTCCCGAGTCCCTTTAGCGCGTCTCGCTCCATTGGAAACTCCGGCGGTGCGCGACTATCTGCACTTGATGGATACTCTCGACGACCTACGCGCACACAGTTTGTACATGCTCAATCGTCGGATGCCGGGCACACCTGTCGTGCGCGGTACAGATCAAATTACAGTCGGCGCAACTCGACGTGCTATGGAGGCAGCCAATCCAGAAGTCGTACAGATAGCTCGTGAGTATTGGGACATCACACGCAACCTGCGAAACTTCGAAGCTACTGGCGAATACGCAACGGTGTCTCGATCACAGAACGCACACCTCAAGCGCTCGCGTCCGCACGAGGTGCCTATGCATCCTCGTCAAATAGGCGACGATTTCGAGCGTGGTAGCGCCGTCGAATCCCTCGCTGACGACATGCGCAATCGAATTCGTGCTCGTCTCGAGAACGAGGCTAAAGGCAAATATATCGATGCAGCCAACCGGACTATGCCAAATCTATTCAGTCGTGTTGATGCTGCAGCCCTGCACGATAATCCACGTTGGAAACGGAATCTTGTTGAGTTCAAGCGTCGTGGTGTGACTGAGCAATGGGTCACCGATCAATTCATTGCCGACGTTCTGCGGATGGACCCGTACTATATCACAGGAAACGCAGCTGGTTTTCTATATGCGACAAAGCGTTACCTAGAGATATCAACGACTGGTGAACTCGCGCCGTGGTTTGCGATCACCAGTCCTGTTCGCAGTTGGGGTATAGGCAAATTCACTGCTGAGCAGGGCATGCGCAGTCCTACAGCATTGGGAACTGTCGCTGCTATCCCGAGACAAGTAACTCCTCAGATAGCAAATTCTGTTGCAGGCATGCTCGATCGTGGGAGTGGTGGATGGCTCGGACGAGTGTTTGGTCAGGGAAACGTACAAGCTCTTTCTGCGCGCTTGGCGAATGCCTATCAGAACTCTCTCTACTACCAACTACAGACGGTCGGTGGTGGGCGTGGCTCTATCCTACAGCAGCAAACGAGCGCTAACAATCGGTTAGCGAATGCCATTCGGTCGACTCAAGGGCCCGGACGTGCGTTCCTCGAAACCTATCGTTCTCTACTCAATTCTGCACATAACGCAGCAGCGTTCGACTATGCTCGTCGCAATAGCGGGAAACTGTGGCGTGATCGTATACGTGGACGTGGACCTGCTGTGCCGCTGCCTGAAATGGGTATGCGCACACGTCACATGACAGGCGACCCGCGCATCGGCGGCGAATACTACACCAATACTCCAGGTAGCAAAGGTGGCGCCAATCCAATTCGCTTCGTCGACGACTCCAGCCGTGTGAATCACACACTCGGCGTCATCGCGAAACAATACGGCAAGGTCACCGAGGCCGGGCGTATGGCTATACCTTGGTACAATGCAACTACGCAAGGCGTAAAGCGCTTGGGCGAAGCGTACCTCGACAACCCGTCCAAATTCACAGCGCGCGTGTGGCTGTACTACATCGCACCTACTGCAAGCCTATACCTTGGCACGAAGTCGCTCGGCAATGATCCAAATGGACGTAGCTATATCGACTACGCAATGAACGGTCGCAGCGAATACAACAAGACCATGAACTGGTACATACCCATTCCAGGGCGTTCAGTCGAGGAAGGTATCGAGTTCCCGAAGTTTCACGAGGCATCTATAGCGGCTCGCATGACCGATGTCGCCATGGATCATTTCGTTGGAGACTCGCCGTTCACCGAATCCGAAGACATGCGTAAAGCCGCTATGAGCGTTGCCGAAGTTCTCTATCCTCCATTTCCTCCCATTCTCGGCATTGGTGCGGCTATGGGTGGATACACGCCTCCGCAAGGACCGTTCGGTGCCGAATCATATAAGCCGAACGCCGATCCTTTCGATCAGCTTGGCGGTATGTCGAAAGGGACTGAGCTATACGCACGAGCAATTGCACCTGGGATCGCGGACGTGATAGGGACAGGATATGCTGCTGCCACTCAAACGCCAGAAGGCTTCCTGGAAAAGTTGTGGAACGGTGCCAAGGCCATGGGACGACGAGTTGTCGAGAAGACTCCAGTCGTGCGTAATATTCTTGGAATTACTCCAGTGCGTACCGGAAACACGCCAGTCATGGAAGAACTGTTTGCCAAGAAAAAGGAAATTGATGTACTCGCGCGGTTCATCAAGAAGTGGTCGGGTCAGGGTGGACTCATAGGCCGAGATAAGCCACCGTCGAAAGCCGGAGGTGAGGTAGCCAATGAGTTGTTTGGGCCTCGGCCTACTAGACAAGCAGCCGGCCTACCTCAACCGGAGCCGCATAATCACCTCTACAAGATGTTCGCGGAAGAGATATACAACAAGACCATGCACGATGCCCCCGGCAAGTCGGGCGGCATGGGATACAAGTCCATGTGGGATCGGTTCTATATGGCCACGGAACAAGTCCAACGTCTGCGCAAGACCAACGAGGGCAACAACACTGCATGGGAACGTTACATACAGACGCAGCCTGAAGTGATCGATGAACTAAATAAGAACAAGATCAATCCGCGCGATATCAAATCGGTGCGCAATTACTACGAGTACCAGCGACAGAACATCGCACGGGTCATTCTTTCGAAAATCCGGGAAGTCGAAAGTGACTTCTCGCGGAGGTTAGGCCGGAAGATAACTCTGAAGGACTTAGACCCTTATAAGGCCGACTTGAAAGAAGGTGGCTCGTCTGACCTGATCGATACGCTCCCCGACGTCGGCGTACCGCAATAGACCCCGGCCGCACGAACAAGTACGGTATAATTACTAGCGTCCATATTAGACCTGGTACATCGATAAAGTGTTTGCGGTAGTCCACGATCCAACCGGCCTTGCGTATTGGATACATGCAAGGCCGGTTGCGCCACGTCCACTCACACAGCGCCTTCGTGGTGTGTGAGTCACACAATGTTGTGCTTCCTTCTCATGTACACAGCCCAGTTTTCTAGCTCCTGGAATATCCCTTCCATGATACGCTCATCACCTGGGGTAACGTCATCTTCTGGCGCCAAAACGCTCATCATAGTTGCGAACAGGTGTTGCGCACCGCCCATATAGGCATCGCGCAGGTCTATAAGTCTCGGGTCGTTATCTGGAATGTGCTTATACAGACCCGTTCTGGCAACGATCCACCCGCTGAGTATGATCGATCCGGATTCAACGGCTGCCTTGTTGATAACTGCCGAAACCAGAGTAATAACTGCGTCTCGCTTATTCATGTTGCAACCTCCAGGATTTTGGTCGTGGCTCTCCACACAGTGAACCGCCGCCCGCCACGCCTGCCAGACGCCGGTATGTTGAACTTCTGCACGCGATCGTCAGCAGCTAAGAATTCTAGCTCCTGTTCCAATCGTTTGGCCGTTGCGAAGGCATCGAACTTCGTCACGATCTGTGCCTGCTTTCGACCGATGACCCCGCCCTCGATCAGGAACTCGATCAATTTGCTTTGCCAGTCCATCACCATCTCCTTACAGCTTGACTACTTTCATATCGGACCATCGATGTAGTCCTTTCGGGTCTTCTACGAACTTACGCTCCTTGTCGTCCCATGACGTAGGATAGCTCATCTTGAGTTCGGCTGCTATCGATAACGGTTCCGGCTTCCTGCGACCGTACACGTCTTGTAATAAGAGGGGTGCCTCTGCATGCTTCTTAAGTATTCTAAGGCAAGTCTTTGCATATTTAGGCGCGCTGATGGCCACGAGATTGTCATGTACGTCGATGGCGATACGTGCGTGTTGGTAATCTGGCCAATCGTCATCTGATTCGGCCTGATACCATACCTGTATAACCTTATCACCGATCGTCGATTGCGGGTAGAACGCAATGATGGAATCAAGTACGTCGTCATCGATGCGCTGTACGATTTTGAGACGACGTCCGAATGGGTTATAGATCGCTCTCGTTTCACGGAAGCCCTTCTCCTCTGCTATCCACCACTCTTGCAACTCCGGCGTAATCGAATGATAGAGCGTAAACGCCTTGGCTGACTGATGATACGGAAGGCCCGTGACCTGTGAAAGCCGGTAACGTTCCATCCGATAATTAAGGCCATGACGGCAACGCTTAGCAATGTAACGCTTCGTAGGCTGGAGTTGCTCATCCCAATCCTTCGTCGGTATCTGGTCGTACGGTATCTTGAACATCTCAGATGCTAGCGCTCGGTGGCAGTCGTACGACCCATCCTTCCGCGCTCTCGCAAACTGGGCCTTCCATACGGGGATGTCCGCTCTAAATGATACGACTTGAGCTTCGGCCTGGGCAAGATCGAAATACAACAGCACGCACCCTGGGTCAGCAACGTACATTCCGCGTGCTCGCATGGGCTGGTTTTGCATATTGCCACCGTCTTTTTCGACGAGTAGCTGAGAAGAAGAGAGACGGCCAGGAGCCCGACTGACTCCGAACTGCTTGTATTCGCATCGAAAACGACCGTCATCGGACACGCGACTTTCAGCATATGTTCCACGGAATTTATCCTCCTCTTTCCACTTGTCAAGCGACGCCAACATCTCCTTGCAGATAGCTGGCGTGCGTGGGTTCTTGATTATTTCTTTTCGATTAGCTTCATCTGTGGAGCGCCCCCTGCCTTCAAGTTTGAGAACCTCGAAGAACAGATGCTGCAACTGCTGCCACGAACCGGGATTAACCTCGTAACCCTCGTCTCCTGTAGCCTCACGGACAAGACGAAGGAATTCAGCTTCGCATTTGTCAACGTCCTCGCGCACCAACTCGCCAATTCTGTCTTTAACTGCGAGGTCAACTGCCACGCCGTGCACCGTCGAGCGATATAGATGGGGCTGTGCCCGCATGATGTGATTAAAGAAGACTTTGTCCATTCCTTGCTTATGGAGCTGAGTGTCCAGCTTTTCATAACTGGCATACGTAAGCGCCGCGTCTTTACAGTTGTATCTCCAAAAGGTGTCGATGTCACTTTGCTCTCCCCATGATTCAACGTCATCTTTGTAGTACGGGTGGTTAGTGTATTGCGCAACTATGAATGCCAGCGAGTGTGGTAGCAGCGGGTACAGTGCGTGATGCGCCAGCAACGTATCGAACCAGAAGTCTATCCGCAGTAGCTGGTGCATCCATGAATAGTACGCGTCGAACTGGCAGTTCTGCCCGATCATCGCGTGTGAATCACACATCTCCTGTATCGCGTTTAAGATGTCTACTTCTTGCGATACGGTGAATCTGTTCCGTACTAGGTCTCGGAAATTGACGCACATGGCCCTGTGCGGGTTGTTCGACAGTCCTATGCACGCCATCTCCTTGTTGATTGCTTCGATGTCCAGAGCTATCGGCCTGTCCACCTTTCTTAGATCTTTTATAAAAGACATGGCCTCCTTGTACGTAGGATTTATAATTTCTTCTATGCGATGGGGTACGAACTTCCCGTCCCTCGCCAGCATCGCTTTCTTCAGGTCCATGATGAAGAAAGGCTCGAAGCGCGGCTCGCGTCCCGGCAACACGTAGGCCGGATTGAATGTGCATGCCACGTGGCCATCTCGTCCATTGGGTAGCTCCATCGGCAAAATAGAGCCACGCCATTTGGTAATGCCGTCCAGTCCTGCGACGGCCTGTAAAGCATAGTTGCCTAGGCATACAATTACACGTGCCTCCTTGAGTTGCGATAGTTCCCATTGTGTCAGGTCAATCCACTTGTCGAGTTCGTCTTGCGAGACGGCATACTTTTCTTTGTCTTTGCCAGAGCCTGCAATTTGGCGCTTAACAACATTCGTCGCATATACTTGATCACGTTGGTATCCACACCCATTGGCAGCTTGCCATAGAACGTTACCGCTCGCCCCAACAAAGGGCAGTCTGCGACGAACCTCCGTCTCCCCTGGACCCTCACCGATGAAAACAACCCTGGCGTTTTGCGGGCCATCTGAGAACACCTCCACGTTCAGACGCATGTCTGATGCTTGGCACTCGAAGTCGTACTGTAATGTCATCGGTCACGTTCCACAATGAGCTTTGCCAACTCGCCGACCTTCACCCACGTCTCGGCGAATGATCCATTGTTCTCTAGATGGTAGTGGTACGGATCAACATAGCCGCGTGAATCACCGTCGAAACACTTGCCCTCTCTAACCACATGCACAACAAAGCGATTCGGCACAGCACCAACTTCGTCGGGGAAGCCGCCATCGTCGATTATCACAAACCTCGGCTGCTTGTGCGGATGCTTCAACGAACGGTACACAAGCCACTTGCCGAATATGTCACTCCCGTACACTTCCTTGCAGTGATCCTCGGCCAATCCGATCAGTCCTTGGCGCACCGATCGCCCGGATAGCTCCGCCCGTGGCATCTCCTTATTCATGCTGGCATACTTCTCAGCAAGCGCTGCTGCAAAGAAATGCTTTAGTGGCGCACTGAATGAGTCGGATATAACTTCGTCAGGGTGACCCAACTTATGGCGCATTGCACGGATCAACTCGACTGATATCGAAGTTTTCCCAGACCCAGGCGGCCCGTTCAGTATGATGTAGCGGATCATTCTCGCCTCCCATGAAGATGAATGCAGCGACCAACACGATCGCGATGAGTGCCCCTGTGGAGTTGGCTTGCAGTTCCTGTGCCTGTTCTGGTGTCATCTGTGTGACTCACACGATCCGGATCAGTAACAGGAACGCAACTGCTACTGCGATGGGCACTATGATCATGGACAGCCATAGCGGTGTTGCCATGATCATCGCACGCCCAGGATGGAAGCCGGTCCTGCGGTAGTAGTAGTAACGCCGTTCGAAGGTATGCATTAGCTCACCTCGTGCTTCTTCATGGATAGAGCCATCGCGCGTCTATCGGTCACGACGATGACGTTCTTCTTTGCTCTGGTCACTGCCGTATAGAAGTTCCTCCTATTCAACAACCACGCCTGTCCTCTCGCTATGCAGTAGATGATCGTATGGAACTCCGATCCTTGTGCCTTGTGCGTCGTGACTGCATAGCCCAACTCAAGTTGCTTTCTGGGATCGTAGTCGATGACGTGCCCATGGTACGGGCTGTACGTTTTCATTCTCGCTGGCACATCGACGGACCTATCTTGCATTCGCAGTTTAAAACTCCCGTCTTCGAGATCAATACTGTCAACCGACCCGATTTCCCCGTTAAACATGTCCAGTTTATAATCGTTCCTGACCCAAAGGAATTTGTCACGTGCTCGTATGACAAGCTTCGGTTCATCTGTGTCATAACGATCCAGCAACAACAGTGGTCCTTTCCCGTTAAATCGCAACTGCAATGACGGATTGATCCGCATGGTACCATACTTCCCTTTTCGGGTCGGCATAATGATCTGACAATCGTCACGGGCGAAGTCCTTCGTTACCATGGATAGCATAGCCTTGAGCGGATTATCTGCGTAGTGTACTTCGAACTGATCATTACGCTGTGGCATCCTGCCGCTTAGGATTCGCATGGCATTGGACACGATTGCGTCGTCACTGCGGAAGTTGAATATCAGTTCTACCGCTGGAAACTTCTCCAGTATGTTGATGAATGGCGGCACTCCCTCTTCTACTGGCGGCAACTGATTGTTGTCACCAAAGAATCGTATTGCTCCGTTCTTCTGTAACGCATCCATCAACTGCCTGAACAACGTCGGCCCGATCATTGAGGACTCATCAACAATCACAACTTTCTGATCAAGCTTCAACACCTTGCCGCGCTTTGGTTCATTGATAAACTCTGGGTCTATCTCTTCGAACTCGTCGGGCATAGGAAATTCCAATAGTCTATGGATTGTCTTTGCAGCGATTCCTGTAAGTTCTTGCACTCTCTTAGCCGCTCTGCCTGTGGGAGCGCACAGCACAGTCGAGATCCCTTTGGACATGAGTTCATTGTACACGTGACCGAGCACCAATGTCTTTCCAGTTCCGGCGCCACCTGTAACACCCACGATCGTGTTAGTAAGATCACAACACAATTCCACTGCATGTTGCTGCTCCGTCGACAATCTATCTGCCAGTACCGCAGTCTTCGCTGCCTTACGCATATTCAACTCCTAATGGGTTTGACGCCTGGAGGCAACATCGTGTCACGCACCACAAACTTAACTGGTGTTGCCTCTTGAGCATTGCCTTCTCTTAACACTTGATGCGCAGCCTGCACCATGACTGTACGCATGAACCGATTGACTGATATGCCCAGAAGTTTGGCAGCAGCCGTGATCAGGTTCCTATCCGATGGCTCGCCACGGAATACGATTTGAGCCTTGCCTGCACTGGGAGGCTCTCGCAGATCGATAGATATTGTGTAACGGGCTTCGAGCACGAGAATTACTCCGGTCTAGCGAGAGCCTCCGCAGCAACTAGCGGCGATCTAGCAGGGTTAACACAGCAGAGAACAACGTCATATCGTGGTTAGCTGCTGCACTGACAAGTTCAGAGAGACGCTCCAGACCATCTGCCTGAGCACGCAACTCGCTAGCCTTTTGGTGCAACACGCCCTGAACAATTCGCTTGTCCATGAGGCGATTGACGCCTTGCTTCAGACCGTACTGGCTGGCTGTATCAACTTCTTGCGTGGCTACCTGCCCGGCACCTGACGCTCGGCCAATCTTGTCGGCTATTTCAGCCTCTCGCCTCTTCCTGTATTCTTCTGGTGTAGGCTCACGTCGGTTCTCGAAGTCCATTTTACACTCCATCTGGTTTGGGGTGGGGCCGTGTGTGAATCACACGGCCCCGTTGTTAGCGCTTAGCGACGAGCACGTCCTGCCGGCTTGGCACCGGCGCCACGGCCAGCAGGCTTGCGAGGCGGAGGTGCTTCAGCTTCTTCATCCTCCTCAATCTCCTGCTTGCGGACCTTACCGTTGCGTGACGGAGCTTCGGCCGCCTCAATGGCCTGAATCTCTGCACGCATCTCGCCCTCGTAAGGCTTGTGCCTGACCTTGACCCTCACGTGACAGCCCATCCACTCGTTCGGATCGACAGTCGTCGTGGCGGCGTTCAGACCCATGGCCTCGATCAGCTTACGCAAGCTGAACAGAGCGCGACGGTCGCCCTTCTTTGGAACGACCTGACGGTTCCACGAAAGCGTTGCGCCATCGGGGAAGTCGTCCTTGACGTCGGCAGAAATCTCGTCCGCCGGAATGTGCAGGCGAATGGCGTAGTAGTTGTTCCCCTTGTTCTGGGAAACTGCCTTCTGCACATCCTGAACCTCCGCCGTATACATGCCCGGCGGCAATTCTGGCGGCTTCTCGACATCTTCGAGGTTGTCCTCAAGTTCGAGGATGTCGAGTTCGTTATCTTCTGCAACCATAACTTACTCCTGTACAGGTTTGCTGTGTGGATCGGCCACAGTCTTTGTTTCTTTATCCCTCCCCCGATCCGGGAGTTCGTTTAACGGTCCCTTTGGACTCGTTATATTCGACGAAATCAATTGTTTTACCGCCTCGTTCAAGAGCCACTGGTGCTTCACAATCGACGTGCCAAGCGATACCATCTTGAATCTTATAAGCATGACTTGGCTCTATCGGTTTGCTGCACTTCGGACAAGAGATGATAATCATCTTGCCCTTCCCTTTGGTACGCCGATCTTTTCGTAACCACCGTCCGCCCATTTAGTATACCAACTCGCTATCGTCATCTGCCCCTTGTCGGGCTTGTCTGCATCGTACGTTAACTCGAACTCGGCCGCGTCCAGGCCACTGAACATTCGAGTCTTCATCGGGCGCCTTCTTCTAACTGGACGCACTGCCAGCATCCTCTTGCCCGACGACTCTGACATGTACCAAATCTCTGAGAGTCGATACGTCATATTATTCACTAGTTGCCCTCCCAACATCACTGACACATAGTCAATGATATCATTCCCCATATCGTCCTTCCTTGTACTAGCATCCGCCTCGTGAGCCGTCAGTATCAAATGGACCCCATGTTTGGCTGTCACCCTGAGGAGTCCTGTCACTGTCTCCAGGACGATCCCATTCCGCCCACCGTAGGCTGACTTCCCTGGCTGCTCCATTGACGGTTTGAAATTGCGAGAAGCGCCAACCCCATCCTTTACGGCCTTCTGCAGAGCCCGGAATGTCAGGGCCGTAATAGAATCCGCTACCACAGTCGTTATGTGCTCGTTCTCCGCTAGCGCCTTGTCCAGTCCAAACGGGTCGTCGCTCTGCGCATGCTTGAATAAGTCTTCTAAGTTCAAGCCATGCAAAGCTGCCACGGTTACATCTTTTCTGTGGGCAACGGAGACATGTTCGTTGTCCCCAAAAGAGAGCCACAGCTTGTGCCCCGGTGCTGTCGCGGCAAAGGTAGACTTGCCTACTGTCGCCAGCCCCCAGAGGAGAATTGCCATCCTCGTCGATAAGTCGGACGCAGGCTCGGCTACCACTGGTCCTAGCTGAATCCTCTTTGCAGCAACCACAGCACTTCCCCTCCATACGGCAGCATACGAAGTCACACCTGAACCTAGGGTCTGTGTGAGTCACACTAAGCTCACTTCGGTCCTTGTCCCGCACCTTATGCCTCCTCTATTGCCCTCTCGCTCGGGCTCTTGTGTGCCGGTACCATCTCTCCGTACTGCTCAACTCGGCCAGCCACTGAGTCTCCACAGAAGGGGATAAGAGCGCACGGACGAAAGAAACGGTTGCATGAATGTGTAAACCTTGGCGCATCTTCATAGTTATCACGGTATTGTTCGTACATATCAACCGTGTATCGGCACCACTTGCCCCAGGTCTCAAACATCTCTGGCGTACGTACCAAGGGTTCCACAGGATACACGTCTTCCCCTTTCCCAGTAGGCTTAATTTTAACCCCCTGTACCCGACTGCGAACGATC
>Ga0193703_1000067_pt1 | contig 11723 bp, 10 predicted proteins | sample U3a2metaG_FD_143062 | JGI IMG/M metagenome (GOLD analysis project Ga0193703, IMG submission 143062) | Soil microbial communities from a riparian zone of the East river system, Colorado, United States - U3a2 | ecosystem: Environmental > Terrestrial > Soil > Riparian zone | place: USA: East River...
CAGCCCGCTGTAGGTTCTGTTTTATATTTACGTGCTAAAGGCCCGGGCATGCCTGCATTGGCTACCGGGAAATGATCGATATAAATTCTTTATGTCCCAGATAAAAGTTCATGATAAAATATTTGGTCCTTTTCTTTCAGATCAGGACATACAGCAGCAGGTAAAAAAAATTGCAGACGCAATTAATTCTGATTATGCTGGCTTGCGACCCATGTTCATAGCAATTTTAAATGGGTCATTTATGTTTGCATCCGATCTTTTTAAGTATCTTACCATAGATGCAGAAATATGTTTTATTAAACTGGCGTCGTATAAAGGAACAACATCAAGCGGGCAGGTGATAACAGCGATCGGGTTAGATGTTGATATCATAGGAAAAGATATAATCATACTTGAAGATATAGTTGATACTGGCAAAACATTGAATGAATTTTTACCAAAGTTGCTTCATCATCAACCTGCATCAATGAAAATTGCCGCCCTACTCCATAAACCTGAGGCTGTGAAATTCCCAATCAGAATTGATTATCTCGGATTTTCAATTCCAAACAAGTTTGTAGTGGGATATGGTCTTGATTATGATGGTCTCGGAAGAAATTTAAAGGAGATCTACCAGTTGGTCTAGTACTTCCATTACTGATTGGATTTTTGTACTTTGATCCCAATTAAATATCCAGGTGAAAAGCTTTGTATATATATTTTTATTGCTGCTGAGTGCTTTGCCATTTCATGGACAGCAGTTTTATCTCCGAGGCGAGGTGAGAGATGAGGGCGGTAACCTTTTGCAAAATGTAAATATCCAACAGCAAAGCACCGGCTATCTTTTTCGCACAGGCAACTCCGGATCGTTTGGTATTATATCATCAAAGGAATCAGACACACTAATATTTACTTACGAAGGATATCAGACAGAACAAGTATTGGTGAAAGCTGATAAATACCTTAGACTTAACCTGAAACTTTTGCCCTCTATTGCATCTAGTAATAAAAAGTACAGGCTCGCTTCACTTACAAAAGATCTTTCAAGAGAAAATCAAAAAAAATGGTATTCCGAAGATGAAACCTATGCAAGCCTTATAGAAAATAATTTTATTGACGCAAAAAATTACCCAACAACAGGCATTGCTTTGAATATTGACAGGGCATCTTATAGCAATATCAGGCGATTTATAAATCTTAATCTTGCCGTGCCACCTGATGCAGTACGCATTGAAGAAATGCTGAACTATTTCAACTTCGGGTATCAAACACCTGCCGATAATTCTTTATTCAAGATAAAAACTACACTTACCAATTGTCCATGGAACAAGGATAACCAGCTTTTTTTTGTAAACGTATTTTCCAAAAAACTAAATCTCGATTCATTGCCGCCATCAAATCTTGTTTTTCTTGTTGATATTTCCGGATCAATGGATATGCCTAATAGGTTACCATTATTAAAATCTGCATTCAGGATGCTGGCGATGAATTTGAGAGAAAAAGATACAGTAAGTATAGTAGTTTATGGCGGTGCAGTTGGTGTATTGCTTTTTCCAACAGCCGGAAGTGAAAAAGAGAAGATCATTAAAGCAATTGATGAAATGCAACCCGGTGGCTCTACGCCGGGGGAATCAGGAATAAAACTGGCGTATACTATTGCTAAGAAACATTTTATTGACAAAGGAAATAATAGGGTAATTCTTGCAACGGATGGTGATTTTAATATAGGATTACAAACCGAACAGGAGCTGGATGAAATGATCTCGCGGCATAGAGAATCTGGAATTTATTTAACCTGTCTTGGCGTGGGTATGGGAAATTATAAGGACTCGAAAATTCAAACATTGGCCCGCAAGGGTAATGGAAATTTTGCTTATGTAGATAATTTTCAGGAGGCAGAAAAGATCATCATGAAAGAATTTACACAAACACTATATACCATTGCGGATGATGCTCACATGCATGTAACATTTGATCCTTCATTAGTAAAACAATACCGGCTTATCGGTTTTGATAATAAATTAGGAGCACTTGCTGATTCATCTTCTGAAGTTGAAGGCGGCGAAATTGGTTCTGGTCAATCTATTACTGTTGCTTTTGAAATTGAACCAAATTTTACAAGTGGAGCAAATGTATATTCAGATCATTTTGCAGAGATCAGTTTGCAATATAAACTTCCTGGTGAAACTACTGAACTTGGAATGAGTGAGAGATTTCCTTATGATCCGATAGTGTTCAAAGATCTTGATCCGATGTATCGCTTTGCAAGTTCGGTTATCATGTTTGGTTCCATTCTTAAGTCTTCTCAATTTGTAAAAGATATTAGCTGGGGTGATGTACTGTATAATGCAAGCGAGGCGGCTAATCCAACAGATGGTAACCAGGCGCAGTTCGTTGAACTGGTATATAAAGCGAAGGACTTCAATACAAAAAAGAAAAAGAAGAACAAGAATAATTAGTTGAATTGAAAATAGACCAGTAATGCTGCCGAAGCAGTCATAAGTAGTAAAGCAATAGCTCCAAGTATATTTGACAATTTGCCATTTGTAAATTTTCCCATTACTTTTTTATTATTTGAAATATGAAGTATTACTGCAATAAGTACAGGCGATGTAACACCGTATAAAATGGCTGTATATAGCAGTGCCTGTACGGGACTTATTCCAATATAATTTATGGCCAGGCCGATCAAAAGAGAAATGATGATGACCCAATAAAATGGCTTTGCTTCGTAATATTTTTTATCAAGTCCGCCATTCCAGTTAAAAGTTTCAGATAGCATATACGACAGGCAGCCTGTTAAAACTGGAATTGCCAGGAGACCAGTGCCGATAATTCCCAGGGCAAATAATAAATAAGATAATTTTCCAGCGAGTGGTTCTAAGGCTTTTGCAGCCTGCTCTACAGAATTAATTTCTGTAATGCCACCTTTGAATAAAACTGTCCCGGTCGTAAGAATAATAAAATACATTACAAGGTTGGAAAAAAACATTCCGAAATCAACATCCATATCCATTTTATGTATCATTCTTTTATCTACAATTAATCTTCTTTTTTTATGTTTTATATCTTCTACTTCCATAGTCGCCTGCCAGAAAAAAAGATAAGGTGAGATAGTTGTTCCCAGGATGGCAACAAGAATGCTGATAAAGTCCTTATTAAATTTTAGTGACGGGATAAATGTATGCCTGCCTATTTCCCCCCAATCTTGTTCTGCCAGAAATGGCACAACGAGATAAAGCAAAAGAAAAACACAGAGATATTTTAATATGGCGGATATTTTTTTATAAGGTAAATAAATGATCAATATGATCAGAATCCCAGTAAAAGCGATCGTGAAAAAATAAGAAGGGATTGAAGGAAAAATAAGATTGCCAACAGCACCCATTCCAGCAATATCAGCCCCAATATTAAGGATCACAGCAGGAAAGGTAAAGAGGATCATCAGGTACAAGATCGATTTTGGATAATTGTTACGAATATTAGTTGTTAAGCCTTGAGAGGTAACGATACCTATTCTTGCACACATTTCCTGTATAGCTGCCATAAGAGGAAATGTAATTAATGCAGTCCATAAAGTAGCCAACCCAAATTTTGCACCAGCTTGCGAGTATGTTGCAATGCCCGAAGGGTCATCATCACTTGCACCGGTGATAAGGCCAGGCCCAAGAATTTTTAGGAACCGTTTTATTTTAGAAGGGTTGTTTTTTTTATTTCCCGATTTCTTTCTCATTAAAGGATGGTTCGATGTAAAGTTATCCTATTGAGGAGGTTCACAACATGATTTAAATAATCATGCCAGCAAATACAAATCAGAAATTTGACAGCTTACTGTATTTGAAAGAAAATAATGGGAAAAGAATTCCTGAAGCTGTTTTAATAACAAGCTTAAAAATATTAAGAGAAGAGCTCTCTCATTTTATCAAGAAAACTTTTATCCGATTTATCAGGATTTGGTTTGAAATTGGGTGAGTGACTCATTTTTTCAAGTATCGTTTTTTCTTCTGCGTTAACATGTTGCGGGGTCCAAACATTTACATGTATCAACTGATCGCCTTTTTGATAACTGTTTACTGCTGGAAAGCCTTTTCCTTTTAACCGGAAAATTTTCCCGCTTTGTGTGCCTGCAGGAATTTTTATTTTGGCTCTTCCATCAATAGTGGGTACTTCGAGCTGTGTACCAAACACTGCATCAGTAAAAGAAATATGAAGATCATATGCAACATTCATTCCGTCACGTTGCAATTCTTTGTGTGGTTCTTCTTCGATAAGTATTATCAAGTCGCCTGGCGCACCACCTCTCTCACCAGCATTACCTTTTGCGCTTAAATTTAATTGCATTCCTTCTTGCACACCTGGGGGGATCTCAATAGAAATTGCATCCTCTCCATAAACTCTTCCCTCACCTTTGCATGCAGCACATTTTGCTGTAATAGTTGTTCCTTCTCCATTACAAGTAGGGCAAGTAGTTACTGTTTGCATTTGGCCAATAAATGTATTGGTAACTCTTCTTACCTGGCCAGACCCTCCACAGGTGCCACAGCTCTGTACGCTTCCTTTATCTTTTGCTCCGCTGCCACTGCATGTATTGCAAACGACATGCTTTTTTACCTTGATATTTTTAGTTACGCCTTTAGCGATCTCCTCATAGGTCAACTTGATCTTTACACGAAGATTACTTCCGCGTACACCTCTGGCTCTTGATGCTCTGCCTCTTCCGCCGCCACCAAAGAAACTTCCAAAAAGATCTTCACCAAAAACATCTCCAAACTGACTAAAGATATCTTCCATATTCATTCCGCCACCACTGAATCCGCGACCGTTGCTGCTTACTCCTGCATGTCCATAGCGATCATACTGTGCTTTTTTATCTGCATCACTTAACACTTCATACGCTTCGGCAGCTTCTTTAAATTTGTCTTCTGCACTTTTATCACCGGGGTTACGATCAGGATGAAATTGCATCGCTACTTTACGGTATGCTTTTTTAATTTCATCCGCCGAAGCAGTTTTATTGACGCCTAATGTTTCGTAATAGTCTCTTTTTGACATAGCTTATTTCCCTACCACCACTTTTGCGTAGCGAATTATTTTATCGTTCAGATAATACCCTTTTTGAATTTCATCAATCACTTTCCCCTTTAGATTTTCGGTCGGGGCTGGTATTTCAGTGATCGCTTCGTGAATGTCGGGGTTAAAATCTTTGTTGATCGTTTCCATTGGTTTTAATCCTTTAGTTGTTAACAAGCTTTTCAACTTATTAAAAACAAGCATTACACCTTCTTTGGCCTTATCATCTAATGTGCTCATCTGTTTTTCGGCTCGTTCACAATCATCCAAAACTTCAAGCATATCGACTATTACTTCTTTACCTGCGGTTTGGATCAATTCTATTCTTTCCTTCCCACTTCTTTTCTTAAAATTCTCGAACTCGGCCACTTTACGGATAAATTTATCTTTCATTTCACCAAGCTCATTGCGAAGTGTCTCCAGCTCAGGCTCATTTGTTAATGGCTCACTCAAATGTGTAGTACCACTCATGTTTTCATCAGCATTTATGCCCACTTCCGGCTCTGCCGCATTCTGCATTTTTGCCCGTTCATTTGCCTCTTTCATATCTTTTTGACGCATTTTTTTGAAAATTGATTGCAAAGGTAAGGTTGTCAATAATACTGCCAACGCTATTATAGGGACAAATTGACGGGACGAAAAGTAGTTCATTTTCAATATTTCGCGACGGCTACCTTTGCGTCATGATAAAAGTTTACCTGGCAAGAAAAATCAGTAGGAGAGTGGTGGAAGGGCATCCCTGGATATTTTCCAATGAAGTTGACAGAGTTGAAGGGGAAGTGAAAGGAGGTGAAACAGTGACTGTGTTTACTCACGATAATAAATTTATCGGCAGCGGCTATATTAATCCGAGATCACAGATAATGGTGCGGTTGCTGACAAGAAACAGAAATGAAGTGATCGATGAAGAGTTTTTTTATAATCGAATTTTGCAAAGTTGGGAATATCGAAAAAAGATCGGGTACACAGAGAACTGCCGGCTTGTTTTTGGCGAAGCAGATTCATTACCTCAATTGATAATTGATAAGTTCAATGACTATTTGGTTATTCAAACATTGGCGCTTGGTATGGATGTTTGGAAACCGGCGATTGTAAAAGCGTTAAATAAAATTTTTAACCCCAAAGGAATTTATGAACGAAATGATGTACCAGTAAGAGAAGTGGAAGGTATGTCACAACAAAAGGGCTTTTTATCAGCACCATTTGATACCAGCATAATTATAAATGAAAATGGTTTAAAATTTAATGTTGATATTGAAAATGGGCAAAAGACCGGCTACTTTCTTGACCAGCAAGATAACAGAAAAGCTATTCAGCATATTGTAAAAGGAGCAAATGTACTTGGCGCTTTTACATATACAGGAACTTTTGAAATTCATGCGGCTCATTATGGTGCAAAGTCGGTAGTAGGATTTGATATTTCAGAGAATGCAGTTCAGCAAGCTAATAAAAATGCTGCCTTGAATGGATTAGATAATACCTGCAAGTTTCAAACTGCAAATGCTTTTGATATATTGAAACAATGGAGCAAAGAAGAAAAAAAATTTGATGTAGTAATGCTGGATCCGCCTGCCTTTACCAAAAGCAGAGAAACGATTCAAAAAGCAGTTGCAGGATATAAGGAGATAAATTTAAGGGGAATGAAACTTATTGAGCCCGGTGGTTTTCTCGTTACTTCATCTTGCACAAGCCTTGTAAATGCTGAATTATTCTTACAAACAATAGAAATGGCTGCCAAAGATGCAAGACGAAAATTGAGACAGGTTTGTTTCCAGGCGCAGGCTCCAGATCATCCGATCGTCAGAAGTATTGAGAATACGCAGTACCTTAAATTTTTGATCGTTCAGGTGCAGTAAGAGCTAAAAATAAAAAAGCACTTCAATTGAAGTGCTTTTAAAATATGATTAAGGGTTATTATTTCGATACCTGGAATTTGCCCGACTCTATCACTTTCCCTGTTGGATCTTTTAACTGGTATATGTAAACACCACGGGTATAAGATGAAAGATCAAGCGTTGTACTTGAGTTGACATTTTTTGCTTCGTAAACTTGTTTACCAATAAAGTTTATAATTTGTAAAGTATATCCAGCGTTAAAATTTTTTTGAAATTCAGCTTTAATGAAAGTAGTAGCTGGATTGGGATAAAACTTCATGATACGTTGAACCGCATCGGGAGATGGCTCACGACTAGACTGCCCCTTAGAGTTTATGGCTGTCAACAGAATAAAGGATATTATTGGTAGAAATCTCTTCACTAAAACAAATTTAAACTTTATTTGCGCAAAATAGAAGGTTTTTTTTTGTCCTGCAACGTATAAGTCTCATAGACATGAAAAACCTGTAAATCATCGATTTAGATAGTGTAAAATAGTAAAAACCCGATTCGTTATCTTAATCCTTCTAGAATAAGAGTGAGGTTTTTAAAATTTGGTTGCTCACCTGCATTCTCAAGAACCTCTGCATAACGAATAATTCCATCCTTATCTATTACAAATGCTGATCTTTTTGAAACTCCTTTCATATTATAACCAAACATCTCATACAGGCTTCCATATAAAGATGAAACATCTTTATTGAAATCACTAAGTAATGTGAAATTCAAATTTTGATCTGCTTTATATTTTGCCAATGTGTATAGCGAATCGACTGAGATCCCAAATACTTTTGCGTTTACATTGTTGTAAAAAGAAATGTTATCTCTTATTGAACAAAGTTCAGCAGTGCATGTGCTGGTGAAGGCCAGCGGAAAAAAAAGTATCAATACATTCTGTCCTTTCATATCTGAAAGGGTGATCTTATTTTTTGTTGAATCATAGAGAGTAAAACCGGGTGCCGGTTGTCCAATTTCAATATTCATAATACAATTTTTAGAAAATAAAAGAAGCTAAAAACACAAAATTTAAAATAAACAATTATCTTCTCATAAAGTTTACACTTTATTTTTTAACCACCGGTGAAACTCCGGAATAAACCTAACTGATATGAAAAAAATAATAACAGAATTTATTGGTACATTTTTCCTGGTAATGTCTGCCGGACTAGCCAGTGGCGATCTGACAGTTCTGATTATTGGGGCTACTTTAATGGTGATGATCTTTGCGGGGGGGCATATTTCCGGAGCTCATTACAATCCTGCAGTAACACTTGCTGTTTTTATCAGGGGAAGGTGTACTTTAAATGAAGCTTTAGGTTATTGGGTGGCTCAGTTTGTTGCAGCTGTGGTAGCTGCTCTCTTAGTAAATTATTTTAAAGGCGAATCAAGTCCCATGGTTATCCAGGATACGACAAAAGCTTTGATCGCTGAGTTGATAGCAACTTTTGCATTAGCTTATGTAGTTTTAAATGTTGCTACTGCAAAAGGAACAAGTGGAAATAGTTTTTATGGACTTGCCATTGGCTTCACTGTATTTGCATTAGGGTCACAGGTAGGAGGAATATCAGGGGGGGCATTAAATCCAGCAGTAGCTTTAGGGGCATGTGTAATGAAAGCGTTTGATTGGAGTAATATCTGGATTTATCTTGTCGGTTGTTTAATAGGTGGGGCTTTAGCAGCCTTAGTTTTCAAAATGAATAATCCTGAGGATAAATAGAATATTTGAATTGAAATTTATAAGCCCCGTTTTCGGGGCTTTATTTTTTAAAACCTTGGTTTGAAATAAGGATTTGAATTATCGGCTAGTTTACCGATCCAGCTAATTCCGATTTCAAAACCACCACGGCCATGACTACTTGGTTTTAATTTTGATATGTTTGCGTCATAGCTGAGTGAAACAGAAAATGGATGATAATCTAATTTTATAACGGGTATCAAAGCATCATTCCAACGCATAAAAGTTCCAAAGCTCAACACATAGTCTGGCTCATCAGGATAAGCGCCGATTTTGTAGGCATACATTGCACCAAATACAGTTTCTTTAAATGATCCTTGCCTGGAGTGATCAGCCTCTATGGACACATAGGAATATTCATTGCCCGCAAGTTTAAGTCCACCGGAAAAAACCCATTTTGGATTCAATTCTATATTCTTATCTCGATAAAATGAATTACCTGGACGATTGAAATGATGATAAGCTGCACCGATATAAAAATTGTTATCAGGATTACTGTTCATAACAGAATTCAAACTCATTCCTACACTTCCATCAAGATAAGAGTAAGTCGGGTCGGTAATATTTTCTCCAAGTCCCATTTGATCGTATTGGCTATTGGTTGTTACTTTTGAAAGATCAATGCTATGTTGAACCCAACCTCCCATAAATCCTAATGATAAATAAGTATTTTTTTCGCTGCTTATAGACTTGTGATAATTTAATGCAGGTAAAATTTTTGTTTGTGTAAAAGAGACTGTTCCTGCACGGTCATAGAATAGTTGCATCCCCCAGGTAACATAATCATCGCCCTTGCCCACAGGTACTTTATATTCTCCGCTTAATGATCCGGTCCGATATCCGGATGTGACACTATTCCATTGATCACGATAAACTGCCTGCACTCTTACATCACCTGTAAATATTCCTGCCAACGCCGGATTTCTTAAAAGTGGTGTTTCAAAAAATTGAGATAAATGCAGATCCTGTGACTGTACAGAAAAAGCAAAGATCAAATTCAATGCAACAAGTAATATGATTATTCTTTTTCTCATTTACACATTATCTTATTAAAGTTATATTCCCTGTATATGATATTAATTCTCCATTCTTGCAATAAATTTCCAGTTGATATACGTAAACACCTGCATCAGCTTTTTTACCTTTCCATGTCCCATCCCAGCCGGCTGAAGATGCATTTATAGGCATATCATATTTTTCAAATACAACCTCACCCCAGCGATTGAATATTCGTAATGTCTTTGCACGATCGAGCCCTGCTCCTCTTGGATAGAATATGTCATTGCTTCCATCATTATTTGGAGAAAATGTGTTCGGCACAAAGAAATTCTCACCATTGCAAACCACTTTTACTGTTACATACCCTTTGCTTGTACATCCATACCGGTCAGTAATTGTAACCGAATATTTTGTTGTAAACTGTGGAGTCGCCAGTGGATTAGGACAACGATTGCAACTCAAATTTTGCGAAGGGATCCAATTATAAGACACGATCGCACCTGTATAATTCATATTTAATTGCGCATCGCCTCCTGAAAGTATTGTTATTGGATTAGATGCAGGTATTGCTGTAGGGCTAGGAACAGCATTTACAGCATGAACACTAGTATCCGCACATCCAATTTTGTTGGAGGCTATCAACTGAATATTATAGTTTCCGGGATTTGAATAACCGGTCACTCCATTTTGTAATTGAGAAGTGTTTCCATTTCCAAAATTCCAAAGCCATTTGATCGTAGAGTCGGGTTGAGCTATAGAACCTAAAAATGTTTCGGGGATATTTAGGCATACTGAATCTTTTCCTGTGATCGATACAATGGGAGTTCTATATACTCTTATTGTATCAATAAATGAACTGGGACAGTTTTGTTGAGTATTTACAGCAAGCTTTATAAGATATGTTCCCGGTGATGTGAAATTATGAATTGGGTTAGTTGCACTACTTGAGTTACCATCACCGAAATCCCAAACGGTAGATGTAATTGGATCATTAGAAAGAGTATAATTGGTAAATTTTGCCAATCCATTATCGCAAAATTCTTTTTTATCAATTCCAAAAAGTGGTAAAGCCCCAAATACGCTCACTGGTGCAAAAGGTATAAATGCTTCGCAACCGTATTTATCTGGTATTATCATGTATGGATAATAATTACCAGGGCCGGTATATTTATGAGATAAGTTAGTTTGCCTGGTGCTATCTAATTTCCCATCTCCAAAATAAAATACATATTTAAAACCTGGTGGTGCTGTTACTGTGAAACTCGCAGTTAAAGAATCACAATTTGATGTGGGATTAATAATAACCTTTGTACTGGCAACTGGGTCATAAACAGTTACAACAGACTGAACTGAATCTACACAACCTCCGGGACCTTCCACGTATAATTTAGGGATATAAGTTCCGTATGAACTATAAAAATGTGAAGGATTTTGCAACGAGCTTGTTGAGCCGTCACCAAAGTCCCATGAAAAACTTGCATAATTGCTTCCCTGAAAATTAAAGCTTGTTTGCAATGGTAAACAAATACCGGTGCTATCGACCATACTAAAAGCAGCAACTGGTTTCCTGATCTTAACGTATCCTATTTTTGTTACCGAATCCTCGCAGCCTGCAAGATCCCTGATCTTAAATTTTACATCATAATTAGTATTTCCAGCCGGATAATTATGTGTAGGATTTTGTAATGTTGATGTCCCACCATCACCGAAATACCAATTGTAGGTTAGCCCAACACCTGACGAGGTATCTGTAAACTGTAGTGGAGCCGAAGGACAAAAAAATGAATCAGTATAAAATGCGGCTTTGGGATTTGTGATCAATACTGCATTAGTAATTGCAAAAGTATCTGCACAGTTCACATTATCTTTTACTACCAGGCTTATAGTATAACTTCCCTCCTGGGAGTAAGTATGAGAAAAAGGAGATGACGTAAATGACTGTTGTATTCCATCACCAAAATTCCACGTCCATTGAGTAATTGGCGCTGATGTAGGAGTTGAAAGATCATTAAAGCTCATGGTTTTGTTTATGCATGCACCGGCACCATTAGGCGTAAATTTTGCGA
>Ga0193703_1000070_pt1 | contig 11579 bp, 13 predicted proteins | sample U3a2metaG_FD_143062 | JGI IMG/M metagenome (GOLD analysis project Ga0193703, IMG submission 143062) | Soil microbial communities from a riparian zone of the East river system, Colorado, United States - U3a2 | ecosystem: Environmental > Terrestrial > Soil > Riparian zone | place: USA: East River...
AATGATAGATTCCCTCGTATCATATAAGGCATTCGTAAAGGTATAGTATTTTCAAAAGCGATCGAGGCATAAATATTTTCAAGAGGAAAAACCATTTTGAAATAACACTATAATTACAATTGCCAATATATTATCAGACCTTGTGTTTCCTTCCTTAATTAATATCATATCACATTTCTAGAACTGGAAATTGATTTCTAAATTGTTTTGGAATTTAAGGGTGATTATCACCAAGTCTATAGAATTAAATGGCAAAGCCATTTTATGGTTTCAGTTATTTCAGTCATCGATAAAATCTAAGTTTCTGTAATTTATTACTTCACAATTATTACAGTACATTTCGAGTAATGGACAAGTTTGTACGAGGTACTCCCTAGCAGAATATCCTTAGAAGAATAGCGGCCTCTGCTACCAACAATTATAGTATCCACATTTTCTCTATCTGCAATCTTCAAAATTTCTTCATTTGGATTTCCTCTAGCAGGTATGGTTTTTACAGATTTTAGTCCTAAGGACTTGGCTCTAGCCTCATACTTCTGAAGAATTTCTTTACCAATCATTTGCAATTCTTTGGAAATGGAATAACCTACATTCCCAAACTCTTCAACTACGTGCACGATTTGTAATGGCATTTTGGTATTACGAGCAAGCAAACATGCATATTGAAAGGCTTTGTTCGAAATTTTAGAATCATCAACAGCAACAAGAATTTTTTGAAATGCATCTACTTTCAACAAATACCACCACTAATCTCCTCACCTATTCTGCTATAATTATTATGCGGATTACTTTTGATCTGTTCTGAAATTAATGACTGGTCCATTATGCATTACAGGATTATCATATGTGAGGTTATTCAACTTTAATAAATGCAGTGTTAGGGATTGGCTTCACAAGAAATATAGACAACGTGATTTGTACGATCTAGGTATTAGTATAATCGACTGGTGAATTGACATCGAATTTCTACGGATATGAAAGAATAGTTAGGGAAATACTAACTTTGGCTAGAGAGGGAATAAGGAAGAAAGCTATAATTGACAGATTCTCTCTATCGGGTCCACAAGTTAGAAGAATTACGGCAGAATTAGTTAGCAAGGATTTATTGAGATATCATGACACAATGAGATCATATATGACCACAGCAAAAGGAATCGTGTACCTTAAAAGAAAATCTGATGAACCACACAAAATACTCATAGCAATTGATGGTTCCGAATCATCACTGAGAGCAGCAGATTTCGCAATTCAATTAGCCACCAAGGAGGATAGTGCTCGTGTGATCCTGTTGAATATTTTGGGCATAAGCACAGCAAAACAAGTAGCATCTTCTATTATTCTTGCACCAACTTTTGGTTTGAAAGAATATGAACGATATAAGAGAGAAGCGAAGAAATGGTTAGATAAAATAGGCAAGAAATTCGAAGAAAAAGGTATTCAGACAATAGTCGAAATTGTTGGAGGTCCAGTTCCGGCAGCAAGTTCAATAGTTAATTATGCTGAAAATCAAAATGTTGATTTAATAGTAGTTGGAACTAGAGGAAAATCGGGTATTAAGAAACTGTTACTTGGAAGTGTCGCTTCAAGTGTCGTAAGCCATGCAAGCAGTAACGTCCTTGTAGTAAAGTGAGGCACAGGATATTTTTCTACAAGTCTTTCATATTTTTCAATATTATCTGTATTAGTTTAAAGTATCAGGTATTCCAATAGTTATTTCAAGATACAATTGAGGATATTATTTTTGTGTTACCAAGACAAAATTACCTTCCCTTATCGCTATGTTTCTTAGATCCTATGAATTTTGAATCGAGTTTCAGCTCTTAGTGATCTAGATGAAGTTGACTTCTATTACGCTGACTTTCAACACATTCTAAATATTGGACAATAAAAGCTCATTTACCTGTTTGATGACATCTGTCATGTAAAACTTCTTGTAGATTCTTAAAAGCTTTTTAGTAGTTCCATATTATTTTGAATTTATGGGCTCCGAGATGTCATCGAAAGTAAGGAGATCAGAGCACCTATCGGAGGCAGGGTCGTTGAAGTAATGGCGAAGGAAGGTCAAGAAATTAAAAAAGGTGATCTTTTGATTATTCTTGAAGCCATGAAAATGGAGAATTTAATTAGAGCGTCCTCGGCTGGGAGAATAGGACGTCTATTAATACAAAAGGGACAGTCAGTTAAAACAGGAGATATACTTTTAATTCTTGAATAAGTATCGTTCACTTACCAAATTCACTATTCAAATCAAATCGAGTACCTACAAATGCAGTTAGTCACCCGGAATACCAAGAATTCTCCGTTATTAATAAGAGGAACATGAGTTGGGTTGATCATCACTCGACTCAAATTGCAGCTCTCGACTCATCGCCTAAATACCTGCATTATCTCATCCCTCAAACCTATTTTACCTTCTCTAAAGAGCTTCTCATCCATGGTACTTACTGAAGATTTTACGATAGGTCTAAACTGCATTTTAGATAATACATCTTTATCTAGTTCTATACCGGGTGCAATTTCCTCAAGCACCAGTCCTTCATTGGTTAACCTAAATACCGCTCTTTCGGTAACGTACAGTATCTCTTTTCGGAATTTTATGGCTTGTTTGCCACTAAAGACTACCTTGAATACTTTGTCAACAAATTTAGGTACCGTGCCGTCCTGGATAATGTTGAGATTATTATTGAGAATGTTAATTCTGGTTTCGCCACCCATGAATGCACCAGCAAAGTACGTTTTTGGTGCACCTCCCGCAATTACCGGGAATCCGCCAGGTCCGAAAATCCTGTGTGGAAGTATTGAGGGATTTACATTACCTTCTTTGTCTACTTGCAGAAAACCAAGAGATGCAACATCGATTATGCCTCCTTCAAAGTTGGAAAACATATCAGGTATAGTGGAAACTGCGAATGGGCTTACTGCTAAACCAAAGTCCACACCCGAGAGTGCAATTCCTCCCCATTGTCCAGATTCAAGTACAGTAACAATGTATTCTGTAATCTCCTCTTCAGCAGCAATTAACGATACCAGAGCCGGTATACCTATTCCTAAGTTTACTAAAACAGGAGCGTTCTTTTCTTCCAGTACTCTGATGAGCTCCAACAGAATTCTCCTGGCTATTATGCGTTCATAATCCTTTTTCTTTCTTATGGTAAGAGTTTCAATTAACCTATCAGTTATTGGTGGAACTATCTTATAAGAAATACTAGGATCATATTCTATAGTGCCACCTTGGCTATGATATTCTTTTGGAGAAATAATAACATAGTCAATCAGGGGACTTGGTATATCCACCTCTCGAGGGTTAATCGTCCATAACTTGGTCAACCAACGCACTTGAGCCATAACTGTTCCCTGCTTTGGTCCAGCTTTTGCAGCCTGTGCGATACTGAGAACAGTCCCTCTAGTACCTTCATCTTCCATTGAGAGATTACCGGCTTCGTCCGCCGTAGTTGCTCTTATCAACGCATAGTCAGGCTTAGGAGCTTGGTATAGGAGATATTCCTCTCCAATTATGTCAACAATGCTGACTTTACAAGACATATTCTTTTTTCCACGTTCATTTAGCGCAGCTCCCTCCATTCTAGGGTCGAGGAAAGTATCGACGCCTATTTTCGTTAGGAGCCCCGGTCTTCCAGATGATATCTCTCTGAACCAATATGCAGTAATTCCAATTGGCCATCCATAGCATTCTATCCTGTCCTCACTTACCAGCTTCTGTAGCCAAGGAGAAAAACCTAAGAATGGCATTAAAGCTCCCTTGAGAAATTGTTGATTTGGATCCTGGTATATATTCTGAGCGACAATGTCTAATGCCCTTCCTGGTACAGCTGGAAGTGCGTCCGAAATTATGAAAAGATTCTTCGGACTGCCAAGTCGAGAGTATGATTTGTATAATTCAAGAATAAGATATTCGGGCGTTGTGGCCATATTGAAACCCGAAATCGCAATTACAGAGTTATTTTTAATGTGAGAAATTGGCGTCGTAACATTAACAACCTTGGAAAACATATGGTATTCAAAGCTTGTAATGGTATGCTAATTAAATACTGTTTCGTATAATTAATCTTGCTCACCAAACCATCGAAATAATACTTCAGTGAGTCATTGCAGATCAGCCAAACCTGAAAAAGAAAATAATATACTTGATCCGTATATTCGAATCAGAACCTCGGGTAGCTATTTGTCCAAAAAGAAATTAAACTTCCTTGCACCTATCAGTTCAAGACAAAAGATGTCTCAAGATTCAAAAATAAGTAATATATTGGTTGCAGTGGATGGCTCGGAGAATTCTATAAAGGCTGCAGATTATGCAATAAAATTGGCTTTGGGGCTTCACGGACGTGTCATCGCATTATATGTAGTACTACCCCCCGGTAAGTATACTCCAGACAAGATCCTTACAAGAGGAACGGAAGGCGAATATGACTTTCTAGACAAGCTTGGACAGAAATACAATAGTGCAGACGTTAAGCTCGAAATAGATGTCGTAGCAAGTGACTCTGTAGTAAGTGAAATAACAAATTATGCCGAAAAAAAAAATATAGATATAATCGTGATTGGTATTAGAAGCACATCCGAATATAGATTCATGCTTGGCAGCACAGCCTCTGGTGTAGTAACCAATTCACCCTGTCCGGTTCTAGTGGTAAAATAGATTTTTTTAGAAACGTAATCTATACAAATAATTATTATTGAATTGACATGCAAGTATGATTGCCAGCTTGCCAAATCCATTTATCAATCTCTTATTTAATTACAACTATTGATGATTAAATTAATCGGATAAGAACTTGTACACATGTTAAAATATTCAATATGTCTGCAGTGCACTACATTGCAAACGATTACCATAAATTGTTCTTCCTTTATGAATAATCAATGATATTGCAAACTAAAGAAAACCTCCAACACCAAGTTAGCGAAATAATGGATAAGAATCCTGTCATTCTTGATCTGTCTACAAGCATTATTGAAGCAGCCAAAGTAATGAGAGATAGTGGTATTTCAAGCGTGTTGGTTAGCGATCCTGAATCTGGCACAATCAAGGGAATTGTAACTGAAAGGGATATTTTATATCGTGTAGTGGCTGAGGCCAAAGGAATATTCAAGGTCAGCATTAGTAAGATTATGAGTTCACCTCTTGTATCGATTGGCAAAAAGACATCCTGTGTGGATGCAATTATGATAATGAGGAAGAAAGGATTGAGACGTCTCCCAGTGGTCGACGATGGAAAGACAGTCGGTATGGTAACACTAATGTCTCTTGTTGGAAATGTGCCCATTCGAAGCATAGAGCTAGCGGAGCTCGAAGTGTCGACCTCTGAATCTACAGTAATTATGAAATGTCCATATTGTCAATCCGAATTCAATGATAAGACAGATTTGTCTTCACATATTGATAGGATACATCTGGGAAGTGGGCTGTTAGAAGGAGATTTAAGAAATTGGGAGTAAAGAAAAATCAGTGTGACAGATAAGTCATTAGAGGATTGACTTTAGGATTACACTAAATTAACAAAAAAATAAATTTAGGTGAATCACAAGTCTGGCCTTAAAATGTTTAAGTAATATTCAGTAAATCTCTCAGTTTTTCGCTAGATCGTAAGGGAAAGGGGTCATTGTAGTATTCTGTTAATAATTCAGGAGTACTAGTGATCAGTTTGAATATATCCTTGTCCGTTACTATTCCAACCATCTTGTTATGACTCTTGATTACAAGTCTGCGAATATCCTTGCTATTCATTATCTTGATTGCATCATTTATGGATGCAGTATTTTCAATAGTTACTAGACGTTTGCTCATGATGCTATGCAATGGAGTCTGTAGTAAATGTGGATCAAATTTGCCCAAAATGCATACAATATCTCGTTCGGTAATTATTCCAACTGGCTCCTTACTCCCTGTTAGTTTGACAATTACAACACAACCAATATTATTCTCATACATGATTCTACATGCACTCATAATATTTTGTTCTTCAGTATCAGTTAGCACATTGGAAGTCATCACGTTCGAAACTAATATTGAATCCAAGCTCATAGAAGACAGATAACATCCATGATATTTTTTAATTTGGTCTTCACTGCAATGCAGAGCATTCTCGTTCCTTACTTTTTTCTGAACTTTTGGCAAGATTACTAAATAACATCGGTGAAGAAGAGGATACTATTGACAAAACGTGAATATCTTTGGACTGCACAATTCAATCAAGTAGTTTAACTTTGGTAACTATTCCCATCAAGTCTCAAGGTAACTCTTTTCTTATTAGGATTAGTAACACAGGCTCATGGATTCCTTTAGTATATAGATATAGTAGTAGAAAGAGGAAGGTTAGCGTTTGTAAGAGCAGAATTTATGTAACTTCCAATTCAACTGAACCCAAAGTTTTAGCTACTAAGCATATATCTTAAAAAGTCAGAGCATGTATATTATTACAATGACTACAAGTGTCAGCGACCTTATGAGAAAAAATGTATATACGATTAAAGAGTCTGATACTATCCAAAATTCAGCAATGAAAATGAAAAATAAAAAGGTAAGTTCATTACTTGTTGTTGATAGCGGCGGTAAACCAACAGGTTTGGTTACCGAACGTGACCTGGTTAGAAAAGTGTGCATTAATGATGTACGTACGACTGAAGTGAAAAATAAAGAAATAATGTCAGCTCCATTGATTACTATTGAGTCTAACTCGTCTCCGTCGATTGCAGCAGATTTGATGTTGAAACACAATGTTAGGCATTTGATTGTTGTTGATGGTAATTCTAAAGATACTAGCAAACTTGTTGGAATGATTACTCCACTGGACTTTACAAAGTACGAAGAATACGTACGTGATGACGAGGATAAAGAAAGTATTGAAATGATATTAGAATATTATATCTAACTGGCGTATATCAAACTGGCGCATTTGAGTATATATTAAACTTGTAACCAAGACAAATGATACCATTTTTTATTTTTTATTCAACCGCCCTATTTTCCTACCCTCGTCTAGCAATATTATTAGCTGAGTGTAATTATCTTTATCTGCAAAGTTTTTTAGAAAGCAATAGTGGTACATCATTATAAGAATAGCCATGCCAAGATCCAAAACGCAAGTATCTAGCAAAAGTACGAAGGACGGTCAATCAGAAGGGGATGAATCTTTACCAAAGTGGGCTGAAGACGAAATTAAATCTGTGCAATTTGGTGCGCCAGAAATACTAACAAGATCAGGATATATACTGGCCGTCTATGAAGATGCGTACAAGATTGATCTACAGACATACGAAGCGCTTTCCGATGGAAGAACAATAATAGAAGGTTTGGATGTACCTAAAAATTTGAAGATTTCAGACTTTCTAAAAGGATTCATTTATGAATTCAAAATAAAAATGTTTAATGGTGAATTAAGTTCCAAATTAGTTGAGCTCTTGAAATCAAAGTACAATCTTGATATGAATGCGATATATAGATTTGAATTGGAAGATCTTCAACTTATGGATGTAGAATCAGACATGCAGACATCAACCAGTACTGGTGAAGATGAAGATGAATAACTAGTCTATTTTTTCACTCTATTATTTTTCTAAAAGAAGTACCCACAATTGGATTTACTAAATAGGGTATCGTATGTTTTATCCATACTCCCCCTCTCATATAAAACGGGACAACAATTTCCAACCTATTTGAATTACAAGCTCTGATGATTGCTCTAGACACATTATGAGGATCCAAATAAAAACGCTCCTTATTTTTGAACTTATTGCCAAAAGATGGATGATGGAAAAAATTTGTCTTCACGCCTATAGGGCTTACAACAGTAACACGTACACCAGTACCATGCAATTCGTGTTGGAGTGACTCAGAAAAACCTAGCATTGCAAATTTTGAACCACAGTACGCAGCCAATCCAGGAATTCCAAAGCTAGCTGCCAGTGATGCAACATTTATTATGTGTCCATTTTTTTTTCTTAGCATTGAATTTAGAAATGCTTTAGTACAATAAATCATTCCAAAGTAATTTGTTTTTGTTATTAATTCCAATTCCTCTATTGACAGATCGGCTACTTTTCCTAATATTCCAATTCCTGCATTATTTACCAATATATCAACAGTATCATAAACTGAAACTACTTCTCTAGCCATCTTTAGTACTTCCGAATTATTAGATATATCACAGGCAAAGATCATAGATTCAGATTTTCCACTTAATTCTGATTCAACTTGTGACAAACGTTCTTTGTTTCTAGAAACAAGTATAATTGCTTTGACTTCTTGTTTAGCAAATTCTAATACTGTTGATCTCCCTATACCTGATGATGCTCCAGTTATGACGACTATTTTTCCTTTCAACTTATTCAATGTAATTCCTCGTTGATTCTAATTGAGTGTTTTTTTCAGCGATATTGTTTAACTATTATCCAAATTCTTAGATTTAATTTGATTTGTAATAGAATCTTTCCCGATTGTAATCCTCATAAGAGCTATCCACATTATAACAAGGGGTATATGGTATGTAGCAATTCTCCAAGCTATGATTACAGACAATTGGGATGAGTTCAAAACATCAGTCAAATGTGGAATACTACCAATATTTGTAATAAGAGCGGTTGCTGCTGAAGTCGCCATAAATGATTGAAAAAATCCCACATGCTCACCAACTGCTTGTGCTAGTACCAGGAATGAAAGACCTTGAAAGACAAAAGCGACAAAAGTTATAGCCATTCCTACCGAAAGGACCTTGACTGAATTGAACGATGTAAAATTCTCTCTGCTCATTTTGCATAAATCTGCTAAAGTAACATTTGTAGAATGTATCAGATGATCTGATCTTTCTTTTGACAAAAATCTTTTAATCAAACTTGAGGAAAATTTGGGGAGCTGAATGTTTCTGTTTGCAGATAGAACAACTACTAGAAACCAGAATCCAAATGTTGGTATTGCAACAATGATGATTAAAATACCAATAAAGGAACCACCACTAAAGATAGCCACAACACCTGCAATGAATGCCAAAATACTCCCTACAAAAACATCGGCGATTATTTCAGCAGTTGCTACCCAAGCAGCCTTTCCTGTCGAAACTCCGTTTTTAACTAGCCATGCAATTCTCACTATTTCACCACCTATAAAAGATGGAGTAGTCTGTGTAACGAATTCACCGGCTATCCTGGCATTCATAGTTTTGCGAGTTGTGCTAATATTTGGTCCAATGAAGTGGTTAATGAAATACCTAAACCTATACGCTTGTAATAAAATTCGAACCATAACAGCCGATACAGAAAGCAGGAATGGTAGTGCGCCGACCGAGAACACATCTGCAGGAGAAACAGGTGTAAAGGCAAATAATAATAAGAATGGAACAAGGCTTACAGCAACTGCAATTATTCTCCATTTCAAACCTAATCAATGCAAAATAGTAGCGGGTCATATAATAATCAATAGAATTAATATATTCACTTCATTGTTTCAACTATATTTGGAAACTATTTTCATTACTGGGACAGCCGGATCTGGAAAATCACTTCTTACATCCAAACTAATCCAATGGTATAAGGATAATAACTTCTTTCCCATCTCATTGAATCTTGACCCGGGTGTCATTTCACTGCCATATGAGCCAGCTACAAAATTGGATGAAATTCAAGATGAGGTTTTTAATTTAAACCCGGATTTTGTGGTAGTCGATACTCCTGGTCAGATTGAACTATTTATATTCAGGGCTAGTGGCCCATATTTTGTTTCAAATTTTCAATCTGACAATAAGATAAACATATTTACTTTTGATGGAATTCTTGCCTCGTCAACCCCAATGAATTACATTTCAATTGCATTGATGGCAACATCTGTAAGACTCCGTTTGAAAATATCGCAGATAGATGTGATGACAAAAAGAGATCTAATAATTGATAAACTGCAGGAAATAATGAAATGGTCGTCTAAAGCAAATCTGGAAGATTCACTTCAAAACGAAAAGAATATTGAATATTCAGTTCTGAGTAGGGATCTATTACATGCTTTATTCAAAAATAAACTCATGCAAAGTCCAATTCTTGTGTCAAGTTTAACAATGAGTGGGATGGTGAATCTTACTGCGACGCTTTCAAGGGCGCTTAATCTGGGTGAAGAGAAAGGAGACTAGAGTTGAAAATGAAAGAAGCATTTGAATTTTGTGAAGCAACGGCGCCCTCATCAACTGCGAATTTAGGACCTGGTTTCGACGTCTTTGGTCTTGGTATTGATCTTTTTTATGATACCGTATCTATCCGCAAGTTAGCAACAAAAAATGGAAAAATAAAGATCGAAATAGACAACAATGCAAAAGTTCCTTCTATTGTTAAAGAAAATTCTGCTAGTCTATCGGTAATGAAATTTGCTCAAAAATACAAAATTAAAGATGATCTTGAGATCAGGATCACCAAGGGAGTACCAATAGGATTGGGATTAGGAAGTAGTGCCGCATCAAGTGCAGCAGCCGTTACTGCGTTTAATAAACTTTTTAAATGTAAATTAACGGACAATGAATTATTAGATTTTGCCGCAGAAGGAGAAATGAGTAGTGCTGGTGTAAAACACTATGATAATGTGGCGGCTTCGTTATTTGGAGGGTTTGTAATTGTAAGAACATTTCCTACACTTCGGTTTATTAAAGTAGATACGCCAAAAGATCTTATACTCATAGTTTGTGTTCCTAACTTGTTAACACCAGTTAAGAAAACAAAACTGGCACGAAGTGTGATACCAAAAGCGGTACCAATTGAAGATCTTACAAAAAATTTGGCCAATGCATGTATTATGGTTAGTGGTTTTTTCCTTCAGGATACCAGACTTCTAACAAATGGCGTAAATGATATTATAGTAGAACCAGCTAGGAAGAGCCTTATTACCGGGTATGATAAGGTAAAATTAAATGCAATCCGTTCCGGTGCATTGGCAGTAACTATAAGTGGTGCTGGACCATCGATGATTGCATTCACAAATTCGGCTAATGATGCACATAAAATAGGGCATTCAATGGAGGAGGCATTTGCTGAATCTAAAATTCAGAGTAATGCCTACGTCTGTCGTCCCAGTAGTTCAGCTAGAGTTACTTCAAAATTTTGATTCCAAATAAAGTGGAGACGAAAGAAGATCTTACTTCTTGCTTTTGTTTAGAAATTCAGACATCATCTTTTGTCTATCCTCATGTGCAAAACACAGAGACCAACCATAGATCTCTAATCTGAGCCCTGTGTTCAGATCTGCATCCATACCCCTGTTTATCAACATCTTACTCACCTTTACAGCATTAAAACTATTTTTTGCAATTTGCTTGGCTAAATTATCACATTCAACCATGAGTTTATTGTTAAGTATTTTTGCTATCTGAGTATTTCGTTCCTTTTCTTTCTCCCTATTATCCTTAGGCGCTTCAGGAGGTAAATTATCGTCAGAAGTTAAGCTAATCACTCTATTGACCAGCCCCAATTGGAGCGCTTCTTCCGCGGAAATCATCTTCCCCGTAAAAACTAGTTCCTTGGCCTTTGCAGGCCCTACTAATCGCATAAGCCTTTGTGTGCCTCCCCATCCAGGCGGAATTCCTATTGTTACT
>Ga0193703_1000071_pt1 | contig 11485 bp, 8 predicted proteins | sample U3a2metaG_FD_143062 | JGI IMG/M metagenome (GOLD analysis project Ga0193703, IMG submission 143062) | Soil microbial communities from a riparian zone of the East river system, Colorado, United States - U3a2 | ecosystem: Environmental > Terrestrial > Soil > Riparian zone | place: USA: East River...
TTCCATTTTTTTCTATCAGTATGTGAGTGATGATGAACTTCCATAAAAAACTATTTTAGTTCATATTCCTTCTTTATAAATTTTTTTATCCTGCCAGCTTTTTCTTTTAAGAGCTGGATCCTTATTGCTAACGCAAGGTTGAGTGTTCTGATTCTATCAATTTCAATAAGGCAGTCGTTAATTATATCCGGATCTGTCTTACGCAGGTATAGATTTTCCGGCACATTTACAATCGAATTTGTGGTATCCAACACTTTTATGAAATCCCTGGCATTTAATAATGGCATATATCTTTCCCGTAGTAACCTTCTATTATTTAAACCCTCGTCTGTTAGAAATTGAATGATGTCGATAGTTCGATAGTAGCCAACCATGCTGTCGGATACATTTTTATTTTTGATCAGTCGCATCCCACCCGCGTTTCGTAGCTGCACAATAGTTCTATCGTTAGGATATATGCGGCCAGCAGAGCTGCGTGTAACCCCTCTTAAATACATATAAATACGGTTGGCAGGTTGTTTGATATCAATGTTCAACATCAATTTTTGCAATGTATCAGCCTGCAACATTTGATCTCTTAAGAAATTTATATTTGATTGCAGATCATATTCGTCAGCGGTAAGATCATCATAAAAAGACTGGATGTATTTTTTTTCGCGTTGATTTTCCACATAGTGTTCGCGTTGATTCTCCACAAAAAAACCAAGTGTAACCGCAAGAAATAGCATAAAGAATTCCCAGAAATAATGTGTCCATTTTTTTCGTGAGGTATGAGTGTGCTGATGAACTTCCATAATGTAATGATTAATTTGTTTCGATATGCAGATTCCAAAAAGAAACGGTAAATGCTTACAAGGGTAGGCGGTCGGAAAGGACTACTAATCTAAGATTTATTCTTATTAATTGATGGCTTGTTTATTCCCATCACTTTCCTAACTTGTAATCTTCTTATCCTTTATTCTTCCCTCTGAATCCTTCTTAGTTACTGAGTAAACGGTTCATCAACACCACCAAAACCAACTGAATGACAAACGAACCAATGCCCACACTGGTTTCACCAACCAGCCAGCAGGAGAGAATTATTATTCTTGACAGTCTCCGGGGATTTGCTATCCTGGGAATTTTATTAATGAATATTCCCGGCTTTGCATTGCCCGATCCGGCTTTGTATGACCCCTCCGTACTTAACGAATGGGGCACTGTAAATTTTAAAACATGGTATTTTATTGAATGGTTCATGGAAGGAAGTCAACGGGCTTTATTTTCCATGTTATTCGGCGCAGGTATTATTTTATTTATTACCCGCCAGGAAAAAAAGACAGAAGGGCTTTGGCCAGCTGATTATTTTTTCCGCCGCCAGTTATGGCTAATGATCTTTGGATTGTTCAATGCTTTTATCCTTTTATGGTTCTGGGATATTTTATTTCACTATGCCTGTATTGGTATGATCATGTTTGCTTTTCGCCGTTTATCCCCAAAAGCATTGATCATTGCTGCAGTTCTTTCCCTGCTTTTAATGACAACAAGAGAAAATGTGGATGCCTTACGGGATAGAAAAATGATAAATAAAGGAGAAATGATTGCAAAGATGGATACTACTGTAACCAAACTTACTGATCAGCAAAAAGAAGACCTGGGCAGCATGACAGGATTTAAAGAAAGAACCACCCTCGAAGCAAGAAAGAAAAAAACGGAAAAAAACCAGGCTATTGTCAGGGGCAACTACGGAGGCTTTTATGAATATCAAAGTGAAAGAAGTTTTAGAGGAGAGGTTAACTATGTCTATTATGGCGGTTGGGATATTTTAGTATTTATGTTTTTAGGAATGGCTTTTTTCAAAAACGGAGTTTTGCTGGGAAAGGCATCGCCTAAAGTTTATTGGGGGTTACTTATTGCGGGGCTTGGATTAGGTTTAACCCTTTCTTATTTCCGCCTTCAGCCATTGATCGATTATAAGTTCAATTATTTTGACTACACAAAAAATGTCTCCTTTGAATTTTATGAAATATCCCGCACATTCAGAGCCCTTGGAGTTTTTGGATTGATCATGTTGATGTATAGATCCGGATGGTTTAAATGGTTATTTGCACTAATGCGCCCTGTAGGCCAGATGGCATTTACCAATTACCTTATGCAATCATTTTTGGTAGGATTATTTTTCTATGGTGTTGGCTTTGGTATGTATGGAAAACTGCAGCGTTATGAAATATATTATGTAGTGGCAGCAACATGGGCTCTTGAAATTATCTGGAGTCATATCTGGTTGCGGTATTTCCGTTTCGGTCCATTGGAGTGGGCTTGGCGAAGTTTGACTTACTGGAAAAAACAACCGTTTAAAAAAAATAATTCTTCAACAGATACAATAGGATTGCCTTAGCGTCAGCTCAAGATTTTTACTGTTGCGCTTATAAAATTACACCATTAGAGAAGCTGAGTGTTTCTTACTTTTACGGCATGCGACAACTCGCCGCAATATTATTTGCTGATATGACCGGTTATACTGCTTTGATGCAGGATAACGAGCATTTTGCCCGTCAGAAGAGAAAGCGTTTCAGGGAAGTACTGGAAGCAGCCGTTGCAAATCATGACGGGAAAATTTTACAGAACTATGGTGATGGCTCACTCTGCATTTTCAACAGCGCTTTAAATAGTGTGAATTGTGCAATCTCCATTCAACAGCAATTACAATTAGAACCAAAAGTGGAATTACGCATTGGTATTCATACAGGCGATGTGATGATGGAAGATGAATCCATTTTTGGTGATGGTGTCAATCTTGCCTCACGCATTGAATCAATGGCTGTGCCCGGTGGTATTTTTATTTCAGAAAAAGTATATGATGAAATAAAAAATCATGAGCATATAAAAACCCGTGACCTTGGTTTTGTTGAATTGAAGAACGTAAAACAACCGGTTCATCTTTTTGCAATAGCAAATAATGGAATTGTAGTTCCTTCCCGCGAAGAGTTGAAAGGAAAAACTAAACAACCTTCCAACCGTCTTGCCGTTTTACCGTTTGTAAATATGAGTGCCGATCCTGAGAATGAATATTTCAGCGATGGTATAACCGAAGAGTTATTAAATGCGCTGACCAAAGTGGATGGATTGCAGGTTACCTCCCGCACTTCAGCATTTGCTTTTAAAGGAAAACATGATGATGTAAGGGAGATTGCGATTAAACTTAATGTCGATAAAATATTAGAAGGCAGTGTGAGAAAAGCCGGGAACAGGGTTCGCATTACCACACAGTTGATCAATGCCGCAGATGGTTATCATATATGGAGTGAAAATTATGATCGTGACCTTACTGATATTTTTGTTGTACAGGATGAGATCAGCAGCATTATTGCCAACAGGCTCAGAGAGAATCTTTCATTGTCAAAGCAAACAGAACAACTTGTAAAAGCACCAACAAAAAATATTGAAGCGTACACACTTTTTTTAAAAGGTCTTTATTTTCGAAGCAAGATCACTCCTGCAGATATGCTGAAAGCAATTGATCTGTTTGAACAAGCCATTCAGCTTGAACCAAATTATGCGGAAGCTTACGCTTATATCGCAGGCACTTACAGCTATCTTGGCGCTACCGGGCAGGTAAAACCTGAAAAAGCGTTTAAGATAGTAAATGAATACAGTGAGAAAGCCTTACAACTTAACGACAAGATCGCAGAAAGTCATTTGGCAAAAGCCAATGCCCACATGTTTTATAAATGGGATCCAAAAGCTGCCTATGAGTCATTACAAAAGGCCATACTACTAAGTCCGGCCCATTCGGAAGCACATGATGTGCTCGGTTTGTTTTATATAGTTGTTGGGCAAAAACATAAAGCAATAAAAGTTCTTGAAAAGGCGTCTGAGCTCGATCCGCTTGCTCCACATCTTAATCATTTGCTCGCTGAAGCATATATAATGAACCTGCAATTTGACGACGGGATACGAATTGCTGACAGGTTGCTTGAAATGAATCCGCAAATGAGAATAGCCCTCGAAACAAAAGGTTGGTGTTACGGATTGAAAGGTGATTGGGAAAAGGCTGCTGAATATTTTAGAGAAGTTCATCGACTCACCAACCACCCGCTGAAAGGATTGGCGCCGCTTGGTTTTGCATATGGCAGGTTGGGTGAAAGAGAAAAAACACTTGAAATAATTAAGAAACTTGAACAAAGACAGGCCGAAGATCCTGATGCGGTGATCGATGGAGACCTGATGATGGTGTGGTGGTCGTTAAGAGATTTTGACCAGGTCTTTTACTATATGAAAAAGTGCATTGGTGAGGAAATGGGACCATTCAATTATGTGCTCGAGTTACCAATGATGAAAGGGGTAGAGGATGATCCAAGGATCAAGGCAATGCTCGATAAGGTTCGTGAAAAATACAACGCTAATAACTTCTCAAATGAATAAAGTTTTATCGCTCCTGCTCATTACAACTGTACTCGCTTCCTGTAATCAAAATCAAACTGCCGGTAAGACAAATGAAATTTCTGATGTGAGTTTTGATTCTGCGTATCAACCTGCAACATTTACTGATGCCGGCCGTATGGAAAAGATCATGCAGGCCTTTCCTGTCATTGATAAAATTTTTAAAGATTATGCTGATTCAAACCATTTACCCGGTGTTGCTTATGGATTAGTGGTAGATGGCAAACTGGTTTATAAAGGAAATATTGGTTACACAGATATTGAAAAGAAAATTCCTGTTACCTCATCTTCTTTATTTCGCATTGCAAGCATGAGCAAAAGTTTTGCAGCAATGGCAATTTTAAAATTGCGTGATGAAGGAAAATTGAATTTGGATGACCCCGCTTATTTCTACATTCCTGAATTAAAAAATTTAAAATATCCAACTGAGGATGCTCCGCATATCACTGTCCGCCATCTTATGTCACATAGCGCAGGCTTTCCTGAAGATAATCCATGGGGAGACCGTCAGCTTGCAGATACTGATAAAGATCTTTTGGAGTTGATCGGCAAACAACTTTCATTCAGTAATCCACCGGGTATTGCTTATGAATACAGCAATCTTGGTTTTGCATTGCTGGGAAAAATTATCACGGTGGTTTCGGGAATGCGGTACCAGGATTATATCAAAAAAAATATCTGGGAACCATTGGGAATGAAAACCACCACTTACGAATATGGTGATGTTGCTCCCGATAGATTAGCTCATGGTTATCGCTGGCTAAATGAAAAATGGAATGAAGAGGTTTTGCTACACGATACAAAAGATGGAAGTTGGGGAGCAATGGGTGCAATGATCTCATCCATTGATGAGTTTGCAAATTATATGGCTTTTCATCTTTCTGCATGGCCGCCGAATAATGCACCGGACAATGGCCCGATAAAAAGAAGTTCAGTAAGAGAAATGCATCATCCGTGGAGATTTGCTGGATTCAATCCTAATTATAAATATCCTGATGGACGAACTTGTCCTGTCACAACCGCTTATTGTTTTGGTTTGGGATGGACGAAAGATTGCGATGGCAAAACATATATTGCTCATAGTGGTGGCCTGCCTGGTTTTGGAAGCCAGTGGCGCATCATGCCTGATTATGGTATCGGTATTGTTTCATTTGCCAACCGCACTTATTCGCCAATGGGTTTTGTAAATCTTAAAGTACTTGACACCATTATAAAGATCGCAAAACTGCAACCAATGCAATTGGCTCCATCAAAAATTTTAGAACAAAGAAAAAATGACCTGGTGAAAATTTTACCTGATTGGAACAACGCAGAGCAAAGCGGGATTTTTGCAGAAAACTTTTTCCCTGATTATCCAATTGATACCTTGAAGAAATATGCAAGAGACTTATATGCAAAAGCAGGTAAAATTATTTCAGTTAAAGAGGTAAAGCCAGAAAATCAATTACGTGGTTCATTCATTATTGAAGGGGAGAAAACAGACATTGAGATCTATTTTACTCTTTCACCAGAAAATCCACCATTGATACAGGAGTATCATATAAGAGAAGTACCTAAAGAAATCGAGATTGCTGCTGGAATAAAAGGTAATAAAAAATAATACTTTACGGTTAACAAGTTATCGTTCGATAAAAGCATATCTTTTCAAGCATATAGTTAAACACTTGAACAAGCTACTTGGCCTAACCACCTTTTTGGTCATAGTATCGGTTCTAATTGCATTCAGTAATTCGCATACTGTATTGCTTGCCGATGCTACAACTAAATACTTTGTTGAAAGCTCCAACGCTTCCCAGATAAAAGCAATAGGCTGTGCTCCTGAAAAAACATTCTTTCCAACACCTCCCGGTACTGAAGAAATTTTTACCAATGATAATAAACGATCAGCTGGCGTTTTAAAAGATGGAGTTCTCACAATAGAACTTGAAGCAAGAGAAGGCATGTGGTTTCCTGAAACACATGAAGGTGAAGGGATCAGTGTTTATGCGTTTGCTGAAAAAGGAAAGCCATTGCAATTACCCGGACCTGTTATTCGTGTACCGGAAGGAACGATCATTAAAGCATCTATTCAAAATAAACTGGATACTGCAATGACACTGCATGGCTTTTGTTCAAGACCAGCTGTTGCCGGAGACAGTATCATAATTCAACCTGGTGCAACGTATGAAGCAACATTTAAAGCCGGACAAGCCGGTACTTATTTTTATCGTGCATCAGCCAGTGATAAAATAGATTTTTTTGGATTGGTACTTCCGCACTTTACAGATAGCCAGTTATTCGGCGCTTTTATTATTGACCCTGCTGGTAAAAAACCGGATCCTAATGAAAGGATCATGATGATAAGCCTGTGGAATAACAATATAAAATTCGATAGCACTATGAATGAACAAGCTTCTATTAATGGTTTAACATGGCCATTTACAGAGAGGCTTACATATAATGAGGGAGAAGAAGTAAACTGGAAAGTGATCAATGCAAGTAACCAGCAACACCCGATGCACCTGCACGGTTTTTATTATACTGTAACCAGTCATGGGAACTTATATAAAGATTCTGCTTCCGATAAAGAAAGTATTCATAAATCAGTAACGGAATTATTGAATCCCGGTGAAACCATGTCGATGCATTGGGTGCCGGAAAGACCAGGCAACTGGTTATTTCATTGCCATACGATCTTTCATATTTTGCCTGAATCTTTTTTGCGAAAGGTTCCTAAGATGGAAGAAATGGATCCAAAAGATCTGCATGCACATGTAACAAGTGGAATGGGTGGACTTATTATGGGATTGCAAATACTGCCTTCTGGTAAAAATTGGAACCTGGAAAAGTTTGATAAGATCAAAGAACGAAATCTTACACTGATCGTAAAAGAAAAACTAAACTGGTGTGATTCTGCCACAGGAAATGGATTTATTTTATTGGAAGGAGATCAAACAGCAGATAATAAAGTAAGCATCCCTGGTCCATCCATTGTATTAAACCGTGATGAAGCTGTTGCTATAAAAGTGATCAACAAATTAAAAGATGCAACTACTGTTCATTGGCACGGACTTGAGATCGAAAGTTATTTTGATGGCGTATCCGGCTGGGGAAATTTTAAAAATATGTTGGCGCCGATCATTCAACCCGGTGATTCATTTGTGGTACATATGCGACCGCCACGTTCAGGTACTTTTATTTATCACACTCACATGCACAACCAACAATTATTTGCTGGCATGTATGGCGCTATAATAGTAAAAGATAAGAAAGAAAATTATGAGATCGATAAAAACAAAGTAATAATATTTGGAGAAGACAAAGCGGGAGCAGTGTTTGTAAATGGAAAAAAACAACCGGATACTTTGTATATGAAAAAAGGGATCAACTATCACTTCCGGATAGTTAATATCACTGCGGGGTGGGCTGATATCGAAACTTCAATCATCCATAATGATAAGCCAGTAAACTGGAAGCCTCTTGCAAAAGATGGAGCAGATCTTCCTTCTTATCAACAAATAATAAAACCAGCATTAAACCAGCCAATTTCTGTGGGACAAACACTTGATTTTGGATTCACGCCTGACAAGGCTGGCGAATATTTGTTCCAGGTAGGCAGCACCTATGGTTTCTTAACACCGATAAATATGGTGATACATGTAAAAGAATAATTTTTATTTATCCTTCCATTCATTTTAGAATAAGATCAAGATCTTTTCTCATCAATCCTTCGATTGAGACACCGGAAACATTTTTATGGATTGCTTCCCGGAATAGCTCTAACTTTATAATAGTTCTTTTTTTATCAACTAAAAACTTGCTATTATGAATCTCATTCAACGCCTCGAATTCTGGGGTGACCGGCATCATCCCCGGTGGATGGACATCGTACGAATAGCTTTAGGAATTTTTCTTTGTTACAAAGGAGTGGACTTTCTCAACAACATGAGTCAATTGATCAGCCTGATGACATCCAACAAATACCCAACATCTTTTTGGTTTATGCTGGCAGGGCATTATACAGTATTTGCTCATATCGCCGGTGGTATCTGTCTTGCCTTGGGTGTACTTACCCGCATGGCTTGTCTTATCCAGATCCCGATATTGCTGGGAGCTGTGTTTTTTGTAAGTACAAATGAGGAAATGCTTAGACCCTATTCTGAACTTTTACTTTCAATACTGGTGCTTTTATTACTGATCTATTTTTTGATCGCAGGAAATGGACCGTGGTCGGTCAAACTAAAAGAAAGCAAGAATAAATCAGATTGATCTCAGAGCATCGCTTCAAGTTGCTTAAGTAAAGAACTGAAGTTTCCGTACGCATTATTATTCAAAAGTATTATCGTTTTCTTTTTATCAAGATAGCGGATGATCTGTGTTTTATAACCCGGGTTATCACCGTTATGCTGCACAATTTTTCCAAACGAAGGGTCACTTCTTAACTCCCAACCAAAACCATAATTAGAAAGACTTCCATCGTTTAGTTTCATTGGAGTAAATGCTTCTTGCAAAGTTGATTGCCTGATCAGTTTTTCTGTGTACAATGCTTTATCCCATTTCAGCAGGTCAGCAGCGGTAGAGCTGATGCGACCGGGGCCTTTACGATTGCCAAGCCATATAGTATAATTGGAAGATGGGAATGAATCGGCTCGTACATATTTATTTCTCTCTTCCACATAAATATGACCGATCGCAAAGTTCTTAGTAGCTTTCTTTTCTTCGAGTGTTCGTATATCCGTGCTTTTCATTTTTAATTCTTTAAATATCCAGCTTCGGCACATTTCTATAAAATCTTTACCGCTTGCTTTTTCTGCGATACTTGCAAGCAGCATATAACCTGTATTACTGTATTCATATTTTTCTCCGGGTTCAAAATGTTTTGGTGGTGCATATTTATTTAAATACTCAATGCAATCAGGATTACCGGCCACTTTTGTTTTATCCCAATATTTATCCATGATCTCCTGGTAATCGGGCAAACCACTTGTGTGGGTAAGCAGGTTGCGGATCGTTATCCCTTTGTATGGTATCTGCAAATATTTACTTACTGAATCATCATAACTCAGTTTCCCTTTTTCTTTCAGCATCATGATGATCATTGCTGTGAATTGCTTTGAAACAGATGCGAGTTCAAAGATGTCCGAAGTTTGTAAAAGGATCTTAGTTTCAAATTCACGGTAACCAAAAGCTTTGTGATAAACAGGTTTGCCATTTTCGGCAATTAATACAACGCCACTAAAATCCTTTTGAGCGTTAAATAGTGAATCCAGTTTTTCTTGTTGCGAGAAAGCGTTGTTCGCAACAAATAAAATAAACAGTAAAAAATATCTCATAGCTTTTTATTTCAGGTGATAATGATTTTGTAAAAAAGGGATCAATGTTATAATATAAGAAAGCTGCTTATGTAAAAACTGAATATAATAGCCCAAAGAAATTCTTTCGTTGACCCTCCAGTTATAATATGACCGAAGGGCGGGTAAATTTTTTGAAACATCTGGGGCATCAATATTTTCAAGATCGCCGATCTTAATTTCCATTAATGTAGTTGGCGCCATGTAGGCTAAAGGAGTAAGATCAATTATAGAAGACACCTGTTCAATTGACTTATTCCACCATGATGAACATCTGTCTTCCTGTCGTTTGATCCCTTCATAATTGTTCTCGTAATTTAAAATACTATCTAATACCTCTGGACTACTGATGAGCCGTAAAGTGCCGGAAGACTGCATTTGTTTAAATGTGGATTGATTGGATGCAAAGTAATCGATGTATCCCAGCTTTAACATATAAAAAATAAACTCCTTTTGAAAAACATCATCCGGGATATTTTTATTCTTCAAATAAATAAGGCTGTCGAGATAGTTGAATCTTTCTTCATTGACTTTGATAGAGCGTACTAAAAGATTGCTATCCTCCCGCAGGTTTCTTACTAAACTTTTTATATTGTTCCTTTCTATGCCTTTATTGATCTCATGTTCCCTTAAGTTTTCTGCCATAAAACCACAAAACACAGCAAGGAATAACATTAAAAATTCCCAGAGATAGTGCGTCCATTTTTTTCTGCTCCCATGACTAGCGGAGTCGGAAGTGTGTGAGTGGTGGTGTACTTCCATTGTTAGTGTTTATTGAATTGTCTTTCTACAAACTCAAATGTTGCTGAATAGGCTTTTACCCAATTGCCATAAAGTAAAAAGCTATGAACCTCATCGGGCAATACTAATTGCTCCACATGCACCCCTTGTTTTCTAAGCATCTCTGCCATATTCACTGATTCACTAAAAGGAACATTGCGGTCATCATCTCCATGTATCATCAGTACCGGGTGTTTCCAACCTTTTACAAAATATTCCGGCGATGATTCAAATGCTTTTTTGGCAATGGCAGGAAATTTTGCATCATCATACCACGAAGCAAATGTTGGGATCTCTGTATTCCAGTTATGTACTCCATGAATATCTACACCACAGGCAAATAGATCAGAAGCCTGTGCCAAACCATGCGCTGTAAGATAACCACCATATGAACCGCCCCATAATGCGATCTTGTTTCCATCAACATCGGCACGACTCTTTAAATACTGACCCGCTCCGATCAGATCTTTTACTTCACTGGCGCCTGATGCTCCATAGTTCAATGCTTCCCTGAATTCAAAACCATAACCAATACCGCTACGATAATTTAATGACAATACAACATAACCTTTGCTGGCGAAATATTGATTGAGTGCATAGGCATTGGAATAATACTGGCTGTAATGAAAACCTAAAAGCATTTGTCTTCTTGAACCACCATGTATAAAAATTATGGCAGGATGTTTATCACCTGGTTTATGATCGGGCGGTAAAAACAAGTCACCATACGCATTCATTCCGTCGGTTGCTTTTATTGTAACAAACTGTGGTTGCACTAATGATGAAGGAAAACCATTTGGAAAAAAATCTTTGGCAATATCATTTACTGAATTATTTTTTACAATGGCAGGCCATGCTGGTTTTGTTGCAGAGGAATGAAGGATCGCAATTCCATCATTTATTATTACCGGGCTCCACTCTATTTCATTTCCTTTTGTCAGCTGCCCGGTTTT
>Ga0193703_1000076_pt1 | contig 11204 bp, 21 predicted proteins | sample U3a2metaG_FD_143062 | JGI IMG/M metagenome (GOLD analysis project Ga0193703, IMG submission 143062) | Soil microbial communities from a riparian zone of the East river system, Colorado, United States - U3a2 | ecosystem: Environmental > Terrestrial > Soil > Riparian zone | place: USA: East River...
TGACGCAGCAGAGGCGGATCGGGAGAAATTCAATCGAGAGGTTGCCAAGATCATCGCATCGGCGCGCAAGGGCGACGGCGACAAACTCATCGTCGAGCTGGTGCAGAAAACCGACCGCGGGCGCGAACCGTTCGATGCCATACGCAAGGCTGCAGAAAGCGCAATGGAAAAGCTGACCGAACATTTGCCGGTCGCGGAATGGATCAAAGGCGTGCGCGGTGCCGGCGCGCTCGGGCTTGCTACCATCGTCGCCGAGGCCGGCGATCTCGCCAATTATCCCAATCCAGCGAAACTATGGAAACGTCTGGGGTTCGCACCTTACGATGGCCATGCCGGCTCATCTTGGAAGCGCCAGACCTGGCGCCCGCGCACACTGACCGCCGAGGAGTGGATCGCAAATCCCTTCAGCGGCGAGCGGTACGCATTGATGCATCAGATCATCGTTTGGCTTGTGAATGCTCAGTGGATTGGAAAAGCAAAAACTGAGAGCGGTGAGGGCGAACCCAACGGGCCATATGGGGAAATCTACGCAGCGCGCCGCAAGCATACGATGCAAACCCATCCCGATTGGACCGACGGCCATCGCCGGATGGACGCCTTGCGGGTCACGATGAAGGCTTTCCTCAAGGACCTCCATGTCGAATGGCGAAACCCTCGCGCGCCTGTCGAGGAGAAGCCGAACCGCAAGCGCACCACCAAATCCGCGCAGATTGAGGCACGGCCATGACACCTATTGCGGTCGCCAGGTTAGGCTTGAAACCCAGGCTATTCCTGCGACCGCCTGAGCCCGGCCATTCCATAGTTGATGCCCGCCGGCAAAGTGCCGGGCTCATCTTTCCAATTGCGGTCGCCACCCCGTCGATGAACTCCAGCAAGCCGTTGCGACCGCATGCGAGCGCCAGCGGGCGACTGATGCCCTTTGCATGGTTGCGCTCGCCGAGCCCGGCCAGTCGAAAAGTGCTGCCCAATTGCAGTCTGCCGGGCTCTCTTTCCTTTGCGGTCGCCAGATACCCTGTGAAGCCCAGGAGTTTCCTGCGACCGCCGAGCCCGGCCAACGCCGCGTTGATGCCCAAACTTCCCGTGCCGGGCTCACCTTCAAATGCGGTCGCCAAACACACCATGAAGCCCAGACCGGCTTTGCGACTGCCGAGCCCGGCCGGTCCCTCAGTGATGCCCACAGTCCCGATGCCGGGCTCCTTCTTTCCGACTGCGGTCGCCAACTGCCTCATGAAGCCCACAAGCAGGTTGCGACCGCCTGCGGTCGCCAAAACTATAGTGAAGCCCAGAATCGGGCTGCGATCGCCGAGCCCGGCCAAAACAGTCTTGGTGCCCACCGAGGCGCTGCCGGGCTCACCTTTTTAACTTAGGAGAAGATCATGGCCGACCGACTAACGAACATCGAACTGCTCTTGATGCTTTCGGAAGACGTTCGCGCGCAAGGCGACGAGCTGTCCTCCGAGATGCATCAGCGCGCCACGGTCCATGCGCGCCGCGTGAGCGAGCTCCTCGTCATGCTGGACAAGGCTCGAGCCGTTCTCCTGCAGGAGAAGCAGCGATACCAGCAATATTTCCCGCGCGAGGAAACACGCCAGGCCATTCCAGGCGATGAGCCCATGCCGCGCGTGGTAAAGCAGCCGCTGCCGGCGCATCTGCGGCCCAAGACCGAAGCCACCGGATGACCATCAAGAGGGCAACGCAAAAGACTTGACACCAAAATAGGATCAGGGTATCGGGGGAGATTGCGTTTGGTTTCGTCCAGTAAAATCCAAGATCATTTGGCGTACCCGCCGCGAGGTCTGAGGGCGCCGCGAGCAGCGGCTTATATCGGTGTGAGCGAGACTTCTTTCCTCCATCTGGTCGATGAGGGTGTGATGCCAAAACCCAAGCGGGTCAAAGGCATGAACATCTGGGACCGGTATGAGCTCGACGCCGCCTTCGAGTCGCTCGCCCCGGAACAGCGGGACGAACCCAAGCGCCGCAACAGCTTCGATACAATCCTAGGGATCAACACTGATGGCGAGCGCTCTTAAGCACGTCCAACGCGCGGGCAAATATCACTACGTCCGGTTCCCCGGTCACGATCGCCAGCGCCTGCGGGGCGCGGAAGGCTCGCTGGAGTACCTGGCGCATTACGAGGAACTGCGCGCCGCGGCCGAGAACAAGCGCGGAGCAGCGGCGCCGACGCTCACGGTCCCAACCCTTCCGGCACGGGTGGCGTTTCTGCCCGGCTCTCTCGCCTGGGTGATCGAGCAATATCTAGGCTCGAGAGCGTTCCGCGACCTCGCCGACGAGACCAGGCTCGTCTATCGGCGCCAGCTCGACATGCTCAAGCGCGATATGGGCGCCGGCTTGATTACCGATCTGCGGCGCAGCCACGTGAACCAGTACAGCGCCGCGATCGCCAAGAAACACGGCAACGCAACCGGCGACGCCATGATCCGCAAGATTTCGATCCTTTGGCAATTCGCGCTCGGCCTCAAGCAAGCCGCCATTGATGATGATGCCGGCAATCCGACCAAGCACGTCAAGCTGCAGTACAAGGTGCGCAAGCCGCATGCGCCGTGGCCCGACAAGATCCAGCAGCTATTCCTCAAGGGTGCGCCAGACTACACGCGGCTGGCGTTCTACCTCCTGCTCTACACCGGCCAGCGCCGCGGCGACGTCCTGACCATGACGTGGGCCGGCTATGACAGCGTGACTCGGCGCATCAACGTTGTGCAGGAAAAGACCGGCGTGACCGTGCCGCTGCGCGCCCACAAGGAACTCGCCAAGCTGCTGGCACAGACGCCGCGGGTGAGCGATCGCATCTGCACCAACTACTTCAAGAAGCCCTATTCCAAGGGCGGGCTGACGCAACTAGTCGTAAGACGCCTGCGCGAGGTGGGCGTTGATCCCGATCAGTACACCCTGCACGGCCTGCGCAAGACCGCCGGCGTCAAGCTCGCCGAGGCCGGTGCCACGGTCGACGAGATCATGCGGGTGCTCGGTCATTCCTCGCCGGCGCAGGCGCTCTGGTACACGCGCGAAGCCAGCAAGCGCAAGCTGATCGACGCCGCCATGGACAAGTGGGAGGCAGCGTGAGGAATCTGCGGCTTCTTTTGCTGTTCCTGCTGCGTGACGTGTTGCCACCCACTTTATTCACACCGAGCGATTGGTAGCCCTGGAACCCAAGCCATGACCAGAGACCCACCCGCGACCTTAGATGAGCCCGACTCCGATTTGGAGGTTATCCAGAAATTGCGCGCCGAGATCGAGTGGCTGACGGCGGCGCTGGCACGATTGACAGCAGACAATGAACGGACACGCGCATTGGTTCAAGACCTGTCGGTCACGCGAGACACGGCAGTGAACATGAAACTTGAACGCGACGCCGAGATCGAGCGGCTGCGCATCATCGCCGCACCAGAGCCAGCGCCATATTATGAGGGATGGCACGATGGCTTTGAATCGAGGGATTCAGAGATTGGTGAACTACGCGCCGAGGTCGAACGACTGAAGGCGGAGGTAACAGAAACGAGAGAGACATGTAGTGAGCTTCGCTTGTTTGACTTGGCCGAAATCGAACGGCTGCGGGCGGCAAGTCAACGAGCATTGGACCATTACGATATGCGATCGGAACTGTACACCAACGACGCCGACGTAGCGGCTGGCATGGTGGACATTTTAAGCGCCATCCTGGAGCCCAAGCCACAATGGACGGCAGAGGACAGGGAGCGAGAACGGCACCTCATTGAAGAGGCTGCGGCACAACCCGGATCCTATCATCTCCATGAAATAACAAAACTTGAAGCCGAGGTTGAGCGGCTGCGGGCGGAAGCTGCTGACCGAACGAAAAAGGTTGAGTCATTATGGGCGCTTTCTGATGCGCGGGGTGCCGAGATCGAGCGGCTGTCCGAGGCCCACGAATGGATTGTGAGATTGAGCCACGCCTATCCCCTCACGATTTTCCCCGAGCCGGACCTCAAGAAGGCGCGCGAGTTACTAGAAGCGGGCGGCATGACATTGGATGCTATCAGTGCCGACGCTATGCGGCACGTCATCACGCAAGTTGCCAAGATTTCCAGCGCCGCCCTGGAGGCTAAGCCATGAGCAATATCGTTGAGCGGCTCAGAGATTATGATCCAACGCGGGCGAACAGTCGCGAGGCCGCCGACGAGATCGAGCGGCTGGTCGAAGCTCTCATATGGTGTTCAGCGTCTGAAGATTTCCAAGAGGGCGGACAAGCCCGCGAGGGATGGTTGAAACTTTGCAAACCATTGATCGACGCTCACGTCGCTCTTGCGGCAGAGGACGAGCCGAAGCCATGACCACCCGCCTCACGTTCCGCAATGGATTCGATTGGCACCGGGTCACGTGGTCACGCCCTGATAGCCCAACACCGGCTCTGTGCTCATATTGCTCGGGGCCGCTACCCGAGGGCCCTCTGATGCTTTGGCGCAAGGACGGCGCGGCGCTGTCGCTCTGCGACCCCTGCATCGAGCAATGGGTCACCACCGAGGTTGGGTCATCTGGTCCTACCCGCGCCGCCCTGGAGGCTAAGCCTGAGACCAAGCCATGACAACCAAATTCAAATACTGGCTCTGGGGCGTCGCCGAATACCATGAATGGGAACAGCACCCGCCCCGCTGGTTCTGGCGCTGGCTCCTCAAGAAGATGGACCGCGCACACGGCTGGAAACACATGGACTACGACTATGACTGAGCGCACACGTCCTCAACTTGGCGATGCGCCGATCGAGCCGAAATACATCGAAAAGATGAACGCGCTGGCGCACGCGATGGACGAGCTGTTCAACGGCGAAGCCAAAGGCGACGATCGGGAAGTCGGCTTCGTGCTGATGGTATTTGCCTATGGCGAGAAGGAAGGGCGCTGCAACTACATCAGCAACGGCGCAGATCGTAAGGACATCGTCGTGCTGATGAAAGAGATGATCGCGCGCTTCGAGGGCCAGCCGGAGATGAAAGGGCGTGCCTGAGTGAGAAACCTGCATGAGCTTGACGCCATCATGCCTCCGCGATTGCCTTGTCCCACATCGCCATTACTTCGGCGTGGGTGTGACTGTCATTGTATTCTCCAACGTTCCCCATTACTTTGGTCAAAGCATTAATGCTCATGGAGAGGCGAGAGTTAGCTAAGGGGGCAATAATGTTGATGCCAATAATTCGTATTAACGCTCCTCTTGAACATGCTTGCTGCTGCCAGGTGCTGCTGACGTCGAACATTCTGCGCTGGCACCACTTTTCTGGAGTGTTAATCAGTGCCTTCGCGGCGATCAGGTCGAGCTTGGTCTGACTAACTTGTGGCGGCGCTTCAACGTCAACGTGTTTCATCTCATGCCTCCGGAATGGGTTGACGATCATCGCATCTTCATCGCCCTTTGCGAAGCGGGTTGGCGCGGAAGTCCTTGCTGGCACGTAGTTGCTTGGATGCAATACCGGCTGCGCTATAAATATCCGCTGTTCCAGAAGAGGGGTGGCGTCATCAATTTGGATTGCACGTCGTGAGGAACGAAGGGCCGCAGAAATGTGGCCCTTTTGCCTTTTTTACAGTTTTCTGAATCGGATTCGCTTTTCGTTCTCAATTTACGCCTGTAAAACCCTTGATTTTAAACAGTTTTCCCGTTGCATTCAGGAACAAGAGACGTTTGCATTGTCAAAGGCTTACAACGATTTTACAGCCCATTTTACAGCGCTGAGCCCCAGGATTTTGTAAAAAGGCGGAAAGGCAATTGCCATTTGTTCCCTGTCCACAGGAGAAACTTACAGAATTCTTACGTACAGTTTTGAACCCTTCCAGGGATCAATGATTGGTATTATGGTCACCAAACGTCTTAGGACGACCGCTGTGGGACGACCTCAACCGGCCCTTTCAAATATTCAAAGCGGAGGCACGCCATGGATACCCTCGGGCAACGCATGATGACGCAGCGCAGGCGCCTTGGACTGTCGATGAAGAAGCTCGCCCAGGAGTTGGGCGTCTGTGAAAAAACGATCTGCAATTGGGAGCACGACGACGGCTGCTTCCCGGTGGGGAAGCTGATCCCGGTTTGCCGCGCCCTGCACTGGACGCCGGGGCAGCTATTGGGCACCGCAACCGACCTCGACGCAGCCGTGAAACTGCAACAGGTGCGTGAAGTCTGCGAGACCATCGGGCACATCACCGCACGCCTGCGCCAGGTTCCTGATTTCGATGAGGCTAAGGTGCAATTGGTGGAACGTGATCGGTTGCGCAACCGCCTGCGCGCACTCTTGGACCTCCCGCCGCGCAATGATACCGGCAATATCTCGGCCGAGCTCTCCCGCCAGGTCGCATGGCATGACGCCAAACAGGAAAAACTTTCGATTTTTGACCGCTACTTTCGCACGTTCAAGCGGGTGCTAAAGCGCCTCGACAACACCGCTGCCTTCATCGTGCGCGCTTGGCCGATGAGGGCGGGTGCAGTTCGCGAAGATGCTTCACCAGTTTGACGATGTCGAATCCGATCGCGTCGGCCAGGGCGAACAATTCGACAACGTCGATGCGCCTTTGGCCGGATTCGGTCTTTGCGACCCACGATTGAAAGTGCCCCACACGGCGAGCGAGTTCGCGCTGATTGAGTTTTGCCGCGGCTCGTTCTTTCGCCAGAAGCTCCACCAGGTCGCGGTGCAATTTGGTGTGAATCGTCCGCACTCCACAGGATGGTTATCCAATTATAGGATAATCCCAAATCCAGATCAGACGGCGATTTTTATGCCAATTTCGACAATATGCAAAGGCACCACCGATAGTGACTTTCGAGACCGAACGCCTCAAGGCGCTGCTGATTCAGGTGATCAAGCGGCTGGCCAAATACGAACCCGGCGCGCTGCTTTTTTTGTGGGCGTAGGCAATGAAGGTTTACTGTTCCCGCCGTTTCAGCTCCCGCTTAATGGCATTGCGAATGAAGTCGAGCCGGATTTCCTCGGGTTCCAAGGCAGCGTCGATAGCGGCCAAAATCTCATCCGGCAACGGCAGCACAATGCGCGTCCCATAAAGCTTGGGGCGGCCCGCGCCAGGCTTGTTTTTCCTATGTTTTCTGACCCTCATAATTTCATATGTACACTATTGACTTCTGGTTGGCAACATCGTATATATGAATTTGTAGGAGCCGGCAACCCCTGCCGCTGCCTTTAGTGTTTGTCCCAGGATTTTCTGGGCAACGGAACAGGAGAACGAACGTGAAGACTGTTATTGTTGCAATGCTATTAGCGACCGCCATTGCCAGCCCATCGAACGCCGGAAGCGGGATCAAGATCGAGAAGCCTTGCTGGAATAAGTGTTCGGCTCCACAGCCTGCCCCGCGGCCGCATCCGGCCGATTTCTATGCCAACTGCTGTGTGGTTGGCAGTGTGAGATTTGTCGACCACAGCAAGGACAATGCCAGCAGCTCATCCGTGAGCCGCTCCCAAATGGTCATTGAATCTAACATCGGTGGAATGAGGAGCACGAGCGTGATCGATAGCACGTATCGTTCCTATTCGCGCTGAACAACGGGACAAAGGGAAAATGACCGCCAGCGAATTCGAGACCTTGCGCGCTGACCTGCTTGGCTTGCGCGCGGATGTTGATCGGCATTTCGCCGAGATCGATCGGCAGTTCGCGCAGGTCGAGGCCAAGCTCGACGCCAAACCGAGCGTGGCCGCCCTCTATCAATCCGTGGCCGTGATGATGTTCGGTCTTAGTGCGGCGATCACAGGAACTGTCGTGGTGCTCAAAAATATCGGACTGCTGGGATGAAAACGACCCCGGCCGATCGCGCCGTACAATAAAAAAGGCCGCCGCCCGTAGGCGACGGCCCGTGTTGGGGGAAACAGAAAAATGACAAAGGTAGTACGCCAAGGGGACGCCATCATTCTGCCGGACGGGCGAGAATTCGTCATGGCCGAGCGTTTCTTTGAATTCCACAGCATTGCTGACGTCGAGCAATTCCTAGCCGATAGCGTAGAAGTTCAGTTCTGGGAGAAGAGCGGCTGGTGGTGCTGTGGACGTGGTGGTACGCTGACCAAGAAGGTTGGTCGCGCTCGCCGAAAGAATGCTCACAAATATGCGCATGTGCCATCGTCTGGCCAATAAAAAAGGCCGCCGCCCGTAGGCGACGACCCGTGTTGTGGTCCTGGAAAGCGCCTTACGAGCGCCCGCAGTCTATCAGTTTTCCCGCATGATGCTATGCGCCGGCGGCATTGCCGCGCCGATCGTCGGGCTCGGCCCATGGCCGATGATGCGCACGCCGGGCAAGCCCAACAGCAACGCGACGATCAGGTAGAGCACGATCAGCAGCACCACCAGCAAGTACAGCCGCTGCACATCCCAGTCGATGGTGTAGGTGAACCATTTCGCGACCATGACGATGATCGCGCCGACCAGCACCAGGATCGCAGCGACGATGGCGACGTTGATGATGCCGAGTAGGATGCCACCTAGACTCATGTGAACCTCCCTATCGCACGAGCACCAACACGATCACCACGATTGCGATGATCAGCGCCACCCATGCGACGTTATGGGCGAACTGACGCCATGCCTGCCGCATCAAGGTATCGGCTGCGGCTCGCCAACCGGCGTGATGGTGCCGGCGATCGCCTCGCCCGCCACGATCTCGACATCCATCGTGGTGATCAGCTCGCGCACGCCGCTGCCGAGATCGGCGTCAGCCGTAGCGGTGATCTGAACCTGCCCGACCGATCCAAGGGGCGTCACCACGGCCTGCGTGGAGTCGCCGGCGTTGGTGTCCACGGTTGCCAGGTTGGGGTCGGACGTGTCCCAGGTGACATTACCATCCACCTGTGCGGGATTGCCCTTGCTGTCGACATACGCGACCTGCACTGCGATCATCTTGTCGTTCGGAAGTTTGTAAGCCATGCCATCTCCCCAAGCGGTGAGAGTGAGCCCGTCATAGCGGATGGTGATCCTCGCGCCGGGACGGGAAGCCGGCTCGTCGATCAGAAATTTGAGCGTGCCGCCAAGCTGGAATTGCAGCGTGTTCACGGCGCATTGCCTGTGATAACCACCCGCGCACTGCCAGGAGGATCGATCGTGATGGTGATGGTCGCGATCACGGGCTCGGGCTCGGGCTCGGGCTCGGGCGGGATCGGCTCGGCTTCCAGCACCAGCGCTTGCACAGCCGATAGCAACGTGTCGGCGTCCTTATTGATCTCGACTTCCTTGCGATTGATCGGTCCCCAATGCTTGCGCAGCTTGCGCATACCAATGCCAGTGACGAAGGCGGCGAACGACGGCGAGAACTTGGCCAGGAACTGATAGCGAGCGCCGTCGCCGCTGCCAAAGCTACCGAGCCCCGCCGCTGTCGGGCTCAAGCCTTGCTGGAATGACGGGAGGAAACCATTCGGGTCTTCCCAATACTCTGTCAGCAGCGGCGCAATGTTCGAGCTGCACGAGCGGATGTTATACGATGTCTGGAACAGGCCGGCCTCGCACGTTTCAGACGATGTGTTCGACGCAGTGGTGTCGCGCCCTTCGTAGTATTTGCCGGACGACTCGCGCATCCCGAGCCCGATCATCATCACGAACAGGTGCCGCAGGGTGTCATAGCCCGCAGTCGAATTGTCCATCCCCTTGGCGGAGAACTCGCTGCGATACCACGTCAGCGCATCGGTCTGATCGTCGGAACGCTGCGCCTGCGCCATCTCGACAGCACGCGACAACCCTTCCTGCAATTCCAGCACCGCCACACCGAACGCATTGGCCATGCCGTTGAGATAGGCGCGCGGTGCCTTGCCGCGATCCTTCCACGAGTAGTTGACCAGCGGAGACTTGCCGACCAGATCGATAATGGCCGCGCTCAACTCTGGCGGCATTAGACCGTCGTCGCCCTCGTCCATGCGCGCGTCGAGATTATCGACCGCCGCCCATGTGTCGTTGCCGACCACGCCGTCCGCGCTCAACTTTGCTGCCGCCTGGAAGCTCTTGACCTGTGCATCAGTGATCGCGCCGAAGTCGCCATCGGCTGGGACGAGGCCAAGCGTGATCTGCAGCGCCGCCACATCCGGCCCCTTGTCGCCCTTTTTGAGCTCGCGCCGCTCGGCTGGCGGCACTGGCGGCACTGGCCCGGCCGCGCTTGGCCAGACCAGCGCAATCACGCTGCTGATCGGAAAGCTCTGCGTGTTGATGGCGTCGCCCTGGTTGCCGCCGCGGCAGATGTAATTGCTGCCCGACGTGCTTTCGTACAGCGTGACATGCCCACCGCCCGAGCGCGTCATCACCACGATGCAGCCGAGCCGTGGCGACGCCAGGCGCACATAGCCGGGATCGCTCGCCCAGGCCTGCGCCCATAGGAACTTGTCGGTATCGGTCGGGCCGAACACCGGCCGGATGCCGGCCATGGTCATGCAATAGGAAACGGTGAGCCCGCACCATGGCACCGAGTCGTGATTGTATTGCGCGCAATAGTCCGCCATCTCGGGATAGGTGCGCGCGATCTCGGCCGCCATCGCCATAATCTTCGGATTGTCGGCGGCGCCCGGCGTCTCGACGATGCCGGTCATGGCGCGCATGACCGCCAGCCATTTCGGTGTTTCGTCCGCGCGCACGCGTGCAACCGCCTGCGGTGCCGCCATCATCATCTCCTGAATGTTCGGAAATTCTAGTCGCGCAGCGGAGGACAATCCGGTGGCGCCCACGTCGCAACCGACTTGCTTGCCCTAAGATACGCAGCGACACCATTGGTCACTCCAGTCCGCGCCCGCTCTGGCTGCCCACGATCGTCTTTCATCCAGACTTCGAACATATGCATAACGTGATTCTTAAGGGCAGCGTCTAAAGCATCAGACATGATTGTACGAACTGTCTCTCGCATTGCAGGATCAGTACACATAACAGGAGTCGATTGCGCGCTTGCCATCTCGAACCCAATATTTGGCAACTGCGCCGCTGGACAGCACGTCCCAAGCAGCAACGCCGACCCTAGAACTGCTGTTTTTCTCGGACCGTTACATTTTGACATGCCTTCACCAGCGTTTCCCAGCGATCGATCTCTCGCTCCCATCGTTCGCTACTTTTGAGCCACACAAATCCCAGCATCACCATAAAAAGTGCATTGAAAATCAGAAGCGCCAAAATAACCGGCGTCGACTTGAGTGCTTCAATCGCAGCACCGGCCGCCTTGCCAACCTCTTCCGCCGGTCCACCAGGATTCATCTAGAGGCTCCCATCAGGGACTTTACCATCGC
>Ga0193703_1000077_pt1 | contig 11191 bp, 7 predicted proteins | sample U3a2metaG_FD_143062 | JGI IMG/M metagenome (GOLD analysis project Ga0193703, IMG submission 143062) | Soil microbial communities from a riparian zone of the East river system, Colorado, United States - U3a2 | ecosystem: Environmental > Terrestrial > Soil > Riparian zone | place: USA: East River...
ATGGGAACTTCAGGCAGATTTAATTGAAATGATTTCCAGTTGGCGCCATCATCATAAGAGATATACATTCCATATTCTGTGCCTGCATATAACAAGCCTTGTTTTTTTCTGTCTGCACGAAGACATCTTGCAAAGTGCATGGGATCAATTCCACTTACAATTTGCTTCCATGTTTTGCCATAATCTTCGGTTTTATATATATATGATTTGAAATCATCCAGCTTATACCTTGTGCCTACAATATAAGCTGCGCCTTTTTTAAACGGATCCACTTCAATGCAGTTCCACATTATCCATTGCGGAATATTTTTAGGAGTAACATTCTCCCAATTCTTACCGCCATCTTTACTTACGTTTATCAAACCATCATCACTTCCTGTCCAAAGCAGGTCTTTTTCTACCCAGCTTTCAGTTGCATAAAATATAGTACAATAATATTCAACACTTGTGTTATCCTGTGTGATCGGCCCACCGCTTGAAGCTTGTTTCTTTTTATCATTTGTTGTAAGATCAGGTGAGATCATTTGCCATGTCTTTCCTTCATCTTCTGTTGCGAAAAGATGATTACCGGCTGCATATAATTTTTTAGGATTGTTTGGTGAAAAGAAAATTGGATAGTTCCATTGAAAACGATATTTCGCAGCTTCGGCACCGGCCCCCATATTATCAATTGGCCACACATTTATTGCACGACTTTCCCCCGTACGGTGATCCAATCTTTGTAGTAACCCCATATAATTTCCACCATAAGTAATATCAGGGTTCAATGGATCAGCCACGATATAACCACTTTCACTTCCGGCTGCATTTTCCATATCAGTCGCTGTAATTGCGGCCCCATAAGTTCTGCTTCTTATTCTAAATGCTCCATTGTCTTGTTGTGGCGCCAGTACACGATAAGGAAAAGCATTGTCAGTGCTCACACGATAAACCTGAACGGTTGGCTGGTTTTCATAAATGCTCCAACTTGTCCCCATATTAAAGGAAACTTGTGCGCCTCCATCATCAGCAACGATCATTCTGTTCGGATCTTCAGGATCTATCCAAAGATCATGATGATCGCCATGTGGTGTATTGACAGATTGAAATGTCCGACCACCATCATTGCTTCGCATAAAATTTACATTAGGGCAATAAACACGGTTCTCGTTTTTTGGATCAACAAAAACCTTTGTATAATACCAGGCACGCTGACGAATGTTATTATCACTTGATGTTAATGTCCATGTATCTCCGCCATCAGCACTCATATATAATCCGCCATCTTTATTTTCAATAATGGAATAAATTTTATCTGTATTTGATGGAGCCACTGCAACACCCACAATTCCCCACGCCCCTTTTGGTAAACCTTTCTTTGTTGAAATATTTGTCCAGGTATCTCCGCCATCTATACTTTTCCATAAACCACTGCCCTCGCCACCGCTTTCTAATGAATAAGGAGTTCTTAACAATCGCCAGGTTCCTGCATAAAACACATTTGCATTACCAGTTTCCATTACAAGGTCACTGCAACCTGTTTGATCATTTATAAATAAAGTTCTCTTCCATGTTTTTCCCCCGTCAGTTGTTTTATAAACACCACGCACCAGGTTAGGACCAAACAAATGTCCCATAACGGCCACCCAAACTATATCAGGATTTTTTGGATGAACTACAATACGAATAATATGACGGCCATCTTTTAAACCGATATTCTTCCAGCTCTTGCCGCCATCATCGCTGCGCCACATACCACCAAGACCTTCGCTTACATTACCACGCATTGTATTTTCCCCTTCGCCAACATATATTATTGTTTCATCAGAAGGAGCAACTGCTACTGCCCCGATCGAGCTTCCGAAATATTTATCAGAAATGTTGTTCCAATTGTTTCCTCCGTCTGTTGTTTTCCATACACCACCGCCGGTAGCGCCAAAATAAAATGTGTTTTTATTTTTATAACTGCCGGTTGCAGCGCCGCTACGTCCCCCACGGAAAGGGCCGATCAATCGGTATTTCATTTTTGAAAATAATTGCGAATCGACATTTGACGCAGTAATTGCGGTATTTGACTTTGCTGAATTTTGTGCTGATAAAGAATAGATACAGCCAATGCAGATCAATAATAAAAAAATCTTTCTCATGTGTTTTGTGTTAGGGGAATGAAGTTAGTGATTTACCTTTATCCAAATCATGAGCATGAATTCATTTTCTATAATTGGCAATCTTGTTGACGTACATCAAAAAAAAATTTATGCTGCTGAAATAACAGTTAAGGAAGGAAGGATACATTCCATTAAACCAACTCACGAATCACAACTCACAACTCACGACTATATTCTTCCCGGTTTTATCGATGCACATGTGCATATTGAAAGCTCCATGCTTGTTCCTTCTGAGTTTGCAAAATTGGCGGTTGTGCATGGCACCGTTGCGACAGTAAGCGATCCGCATGAGATAGCAAATGTTTGCGGTATGGAAGGAGTTGAATTTATGATCGAAAATGGAAAAACAGTTCCCTTCAAATTCAATTTTGGTGCGCCGAGCTGTGTTCCAGCTACCATTTTTGAAACCGCAGGGGCCACATTGGACTCAACTGATGTAGAAAAACTTTTAAAGAGAGAAGAAATAAAATACTTAAGTGAGATGATGAATTTTCCGGGCGTCTTGAACGAAGATGAAGAAGTGATGAAGAAAATTGCAGCTGCTCATCGTTTATTAAAACCTGTTGATGGTCATGCGCCGGGATTAAGAGGCGATTTGGCAAAACAATATATTTCCGCCGGCATAACTACGGATCATGAATGTTTTTCAAAAGAAGAAGCATTAGATAAGTTACAAAACGGGATGAAGATCCTCATTCGTGAAGGCAGTGCCGCTAAAAATTTTGAAGCATTGATCGATCTGCTGAATGATTATCCAAACCAAATGATGTTTTGCAGTGATGATAAACATCCTGATAGTTTGGTGCTGGGGCATATAAATCAGCTTTGTGCCAGAGCTATTGCGAAAGGTATAAATGTATACAAGGTATTAACGGCATCTTGTGTAAATCCTGTTTTACATTATAAGCTTGACTTAGGTTTATTACGTGAAGGCGATCCAGCTGATTTTATTGTGGTGAAAGATTTGGAAAAATTTGAAGTGATAAAAACTTTTATTAATGGAGAACTGGTTGCTGAAGAAGGAAAGTCAAAAATTGAAAGTGGAAAATCAAAAGTGATCAATAACTTCTCATGCAGTAAAAAGAAAGTCGAAGACTTTGAAATAAAAGGAATGAGTAGTTACGCAAAAACTATTTCAAACTGGCTTGTAACAGACGGCCCAAATAATATCCGGATCCCTGTAATCGAGGCACTAGATGGCCAATTGATCACGAATAAAATCGAAGCTGCAGTATATTATAATGAAGAAATCCTTGACTCAAATGTAGAAGATGACATTTTAAAAATTGTTGTTGTTAATCGCTATAAAGATGCATCAATTGCAAAAGCATTTATCAAAAATTTTGGATTAAAGAAGGGAGCCATCGCCTCTTCTGTTGCACACGACAGTCACAATATCGTTGCTGTAGGTGTCGATGATGAAAACATTTGCAAAGCCGTTAATCTTGTAATAGAAAAACAAGGTGGTATAAGTGCTGTTGGAAATGGAAAGGAAATGGTTCTTGCTTTACCAGTTGCCGGACTAATGAGTAATGAGGATGGATATAAAGTTGCAGCATCTTACACGGCTATTGATAAAATGGTAAAAGAAAAACTTGGTTCTACTCTCTCTGCACCATTTATGACGCTTTCTTTTATGGCCTTGCTGGTTATTCCACATTTAAAACTAAGTGATAAAGGCTTGTTTGATGGAGACAGCTTCAGCTTTGTATAAAGGATAATTATCTTATTAACCAGGCCTGTCCGTACGGATAGGCTTTTTTATTCTTACACGGTGTAGATAGTTTAAAATAGTGGGAAAAATATTGCGCAAAAACTATCAGCCATCTTACACTTTAGGCGCAACCTATTATCAGGCAATACCGATTTTATCCAAAAAAAATCTGGCACTCCGATTGGATTATCTATATCGGAAATGATACTTAAAGTAAAAATGGTGGTTTATGAAAAGGATACCAATAACAACTGTAGAAACTAACACAAGACTTGCCGAAAGTCTTATCGAAGATCATATAAACAATATGCATCATGCAGAAAAAAGCTTTGGCAAAAAAGGTCATTTGATTGGCGGTGTTCTATGGGAAAATTTTGAAAGCTTTAGCTGGTGTTGCGAACACTCCCCCGTTGAAGGCACCATTGAGATCAGTTATTTAGATCTTAATAACAGGAGTGTTAAACATATAAGCATCCCGGTGGAAACATATTTTGGAGTTGTCTGTACCAGGGAAAAGGAAAGGAATTATAAGATAACCTGGAGTTATTCGCTTTCATAAGAACAGGATCAAGTAAGCTCTTATAACTGACTCTTTTAGAATTTTCACAAACCTTTTATAACCCTTTTGAACTTTAAAGCATCATATAAACAGACAGAAAGGAACAAACATCTGTGATTAATGGCAAGTGATACGGGAAAAAGATGATTGTAACCCCTCAAGTCACTTGTTATGAAAAAGACTCTACGCATTAAAGCAACGATCGACGAAGAAGCTTTTCTTGAGGATATGGTCGAAAAATTAGCATTACGTCATAATTATACTGGTCTTAATAAACAAAAAAGCTTCGGCGTTAATGATGCCCTTGAGACCTCGTCCACTGAAACTTATGTAAGCGGTACCATGGCGATTGAAACAAAGAACCAGCAGATCAATATGCCTTTTATCACCAGTTTCCTGTTTACCTGCATAAAAGAAAGCAAAGACACTTATAGCCTTGAATGGGGCATCTCTATGTCCTGATCCTTTACTTCTGCCATGGCGAAATTATTCGCGGTTTTTCACCGGTCTTTTCCTGTCATTCACCGACATCTACCCCGTTATTACCTCTCATCCATTGTCAGTTCTGTATTGCCGTCATAGATTTGATAAAATTTACAACTATGACAGAGATCCAAGATTCCCGCGAGCAAAGACGACAGGAAAGACAAAAGAGAAGGGAAGAAAGAAGACAGCGCTGGACAAATGGCGCCCAGGGTCAATTTGGTATAATAAACAGCAGGCACAGCAATGTATTGACCGGAGCTTTTATACTTGTTATTGGCATTGTTGCTTTAATGAGAGCAACGATCCCCGATTTTCCTGCCTGGGTATTCGATTGGCATACGGGGCTGATAGCATTTGGATTATTTATTGGCATACGCCATAATTTTCGCGGTGGCGCCTGGCTTATCCTTTTACTTGTTGGTGGTATTTTTCTTTTCAGAGATATCTTCCCCGGATTTTCATTTAAAACCATATGGCCTGTAGTATTAATAGTGGTTGGCTTATTTATTATCCTGCGGCCCCGCCGCAGATGGAAATGGGATGGTACAAAAAAAACCGAAGGAGCAAGTGATTCATTTTTTAGCGAGGATATTGATTATACAAAAGATGATTTTGTTGACAGCACTTCTATTTTTGGTGGAGCAAAAAAAATAATCATCTCAAAGAATTTTAAAGGTGGTGACCTTGTAAATATTTTCGGAGGTACAGAACTTGATCTTTCCCAAGCCGATTTTACTGGCATGGCTTCTATTGAACTCACTACAATTTTTGGTGGCACTAAGCTTCTTGTTCCATCAAACTGGTCAGTAAAATCTGAAGCCGTTACGATCTTTGGCGGTATTGAAGACAAAAGAAGAATGCAGACAGTAACTGAAACTCCTGAAAAAATATTACTGATAAGAGGAACTGTGATATTTGGTGGCATCGAGATAAAAAGCTTTTAATCATAAACCATAACCTTACTGATATGAACTGGTATCTTGCTAAAATCGTTTATCGGATAATTTGTGGCGATGGTGATCACACTGCACAATTTGATGAACAACTTCGCCTGGTCTATGCATCAACGAAAGAAGATGCTTTTTATAAAGCACAACAAACAGGTAAAAAAGAAGAAGAGAAGTTTTATAACTTGAAACAGGAATTGGTGCAATGGCAATTCATCAATGTAAGTGAATTGTATAAAATTGGCGAAATGATCGATGGTGCAGAGCTTTATTCACGCATTGAAGAAAAAGATGATGGCGAACTGTATACTGAAGTGATAAATAAAAAGGCACAGGGCATCCTTCATTCAGACACACATCAACTCTTGCAACTGGTATAAATAAGCATGTCAACTTCTCCATTATCTGTAACAAGGTTCAGGGTCATCTTCAGCATTTGCTGGCTAATAATATTTGTTGATCATGTATTATTGTTACGCTGGTTTGGATTAAGCTGGACAGCGGCTTTGGTTGATGGTGCAATAAATGACGCATTATTAATACTTGCTTGTTTCCTTGTGATCATGATGCTTCATTACTATTTACCGCAAAAAGAAAAGTATTTCCATCTTTTAACATGGTGTTTTTTAATCACTGTAATTGTTATTTTAATTACAAAAGTTATTTTAAAGAATATCTACGCATCTAATGATGAATACATAGCTTTTTTCAGCCGCTCTATATGGGTCCGCAGCAGTCTTGATTTTCTTTTGCTCGGATGTACTATTCTTATCAGCGTTATTTGGTACAACTGGCAGGAACAAAGTGAACAGGAAACAAGAAAACAGGATGCTGAAAAATTATCAAAGGAAGCTGAACTTTTTAAATTGCGCCAGCAATTGCAGCCGCATTTTCTTTTCAATAGTTTAAATAGCATCAATGCTTTGATCGGTTCAAGACCACAAGAGGCAAGAAAGATGGTTCAGCAACTTTCTGATTTTTTAAGAGGAACTATAAAAAAAGAAGAACACCAGTGGGTAACATTAAAAGAAGAACTTCAATACCTGCAACTTTATCTTGATATTGAAAAAGTAAGATTTGGTCACCGGCTTGCAACAAGTATTGAATATGACGGATCCCTTGATGAGTTAAAATTACCAGCATTGCTTTTACAACCAATTATGGAAAATGCGATCAAATTTGGATTATATGATACGGTTGATGAGATCGAGATCAGTTTAAAAGCTGTGAAAGAAGAAAATAATTTAGTAATAACTGTTACCAATCCTTTTGATCCTGAAACGTCAACGCCGAGGCAAGGAACAGGCTTTGGTTTACAATCTGTACACAGAAGATTGTATTTATTATTCGCTAGGACTGACCTTGTTAGTACAGAAGCAAAAGAAAATATCTTTACAACAACAATTAAAATCCCACAGGCATGAGCAGCAAAGTAATAATCATTGATGATGAGCCATTGGCAAGAAGCATTGTGATCGAATACATACAGCATTTCCCTGACCTGGTGGTATGTCAGGTTTGTAGTAATGGTTATGAAGGAGTAAAAGCAATTCAACAATACAAGCCTGATCTTATCATTCTTGATATTCAAATGCCAAAGATCAATGGTTTTGAAATGCTGGAACTCATCGAGAATCCTCCTGCTGTGATCTTTGCCACAGCATTTGATGAATATGCCATTAAAGCATTCGAAGCACATGCTATCGATTATTTATTAAAGCCATTTAACCAGGATCGTTTTGAAAAAGCAATTAAGAAATGGAGAGAACAAAAAAATAGTTCCGTTGGCGAAAAACAAACAAAACAATTGTTGGATGATGTTGCATTGACAGCACCACAAAATCAGCGAATAGTAATTAAAGACGGAAGCAAGATCAAAATAATCCCGGTACAGGATATCTTTTATTTAGAAGCCGCTGATGATTTTGTAAAAGTATTTACCAAAGAAGGTTATTTTTTGAAAAATAAAACCATGAGCCACTTTGAGCAGGTACTGGATGCTTCGCAATTTGTACGTTCACATCGTTCTTATATTATAAATCTTCAACAGATCACAAGAATTGATCCTTATGAAAAAGATAATCATGTCGCAATACTTCGTTCCGGCGCAAAAGTGCCGGTAAGCAGAACTGGTTATCCAAAATTGAAGTCTATACTTGGTTTATAAAGACCTTCCTGGGTCATATTTTCATATTTTGTTCAGAGATTTTTCTCTACATTTAGAGACTAATAGATAGTCTCTACCCCTGCAAATCCACCAAGCCCCTTTTCTATTGAAAATCCGGCTATTTAAAAAACATTTATGAAAAAAGGCCATGTCTTTTACAGTTTGTTAAAGGCAATAATTGTATTGCATTTTATTAGTGCAATTCTTTTATTACCGATCGTATCAAATGCACAATCCGAATCGGAAAAAGGTCTTCCATTTATTACTAATTATTTACCCAAGGATTATAAATCAGCGACTCAAAACTGGTCAGTTATTGAAGCAGACAATGGTATGATGTACTTCGGAAACGGATCTGGTGTAATGGAATATGATGGCGTTAAATGGCGCCTGATCAACCTGGGCGGCACCAATACTTCAAGAGCATTGGATAAAGACAAAAAGGGGCGTATTTATTATGGCACATCTTCCGATTTTGGATACCTGGCACCCGATAGTATGGGTCTTAACAAAGCCAGGTCATTATTAAAGTATATTCCTGTAAGTGATAGAACCTTTAATGATATATGGACAATATATGTTACTGAAGAAGGTGTTTACTTCCAGGCCCGTGAAAAGATCTTCCGGTTAAAACAAACTGGTGAGGGCGCAAATGAAACATGGCAATTGAAAACCTGGAACCCGGAATCAAAGTTCATGTATGCTTTTTACGTGGATGGCAATTATTATGTGCACCAGCAAAATAAAGGGCTATATAAATTACAGGCAGACACTCTTCAATTAATTCCGGGCAGCGAGTTTCTTGGCGCAGATCGCATGCAAATAATGTTGCCTTATGCTTCATCGCATCCAGGATCCGATAAACAATATTTACTGGGACAATTTAATAATGGCATTTTCATTTATAATGGCAAAACTTTCAGTAAGCTGAAAACAGAATCAGATATTTTTACCCAGGCAGGCATCTTATACAAAGCGATCCAATTAAAAGATAGCACCTATGCTTTATCTTTCTCAGGTAAAGGTGTTGCGATCATGAATAGTGATGGAAAGATCCTTCAGCATATTAATCGTGCCGCCGGTCTTCAGAATGAATCTGTTTATGGCCTCAATACTGATCATAAAGGAAATTTATGGCTGGCATTGGATAACGGGATCTCAAAAGTTGAAACCGCTTCTCCATTCTCCTTCTTTTCTAATGAATCCGGTATCAATACAACTACTCTTTCTGTAACCCGGTTCGAAAATGATCTGTACTTAGGTACTTCCAACGGATTATTCCGGTTTAATAATAAGGACTCAAAATTTGAAGTAATTAATGGTATACCAACCCGCCAGATATTCTCTCTTATTGAACATGATAATACATTATATGTTCCGAGTGATGGACTTTACTGTATCAGGAATAATAAAGTGTACCAGATCCATCCATCAATAGGTGGAGATTTTCAATTGTTTGGGATCTGTATTCCGAAAAAAAATCCAAATATTTTATTAGCAGGCGGTGTAGGAGGAGTTGCATTGTTTTACCATCCCCCCATCGATCAATCATCCGGTATCTCTACTGCTCCTCCAAAATGGGAATATATTGGTAACATACCGGGGATTACAGAATCCATCAGCAGTTTCGCAGAAATGGAAGATGGCAGTATATGGATGGGAACACAAGATGCAGGTGTTTTCCTTTTGCCCAAGCCTTTCGACAATAACGCAAAGCCTTCGTTAGACAAGATTGCTTACCAATTTTACGGTACTGATAAGGGGTTGTCTGAAGGTGCCGCAGCCACTTTTGCATTTGGAAATAAACTATTTGTTACTACTCCCGTTTATGTTTACAGTTTCGATAAAAAATCAGACAGCTTCCTTGCAGATAGCAGTTTTAAAACAATGAATTTGGGTTTGGATCTCGGATCTGTTTTTATGGGCAATGATCATTTGGGACGAACCTGGTTGAATTTTGGAAAAGAAACCGGGGTAGCAACATCTCTTGGTGAAAAAGACTTTAAGATCGAAACATTTCCTTTCCTGCCAGTCGCAGATCGTCCTGTTAGTTCTATTTATCCCGAAAAAAATGGTATTGTTTGGTTTGCCACAACAGAAGGACTCCTTCGTTATGATGAAACACTGAAAAAAAATTATGATGAGAACTTCAAAGCCTTTATAAGACATATTTCTTCAGGAAAAGATGAATTACCAACAAATGTTGATGAGAGATCAGACCTTGTTTCTGTTTCATTCAAGAATAATTCGTTACGTTTTGAATATGCCACGCCATTTTTTGAACAAGAAAAGAAAACAAGATTTCAAACATGGCTAGAAGGGTTTGAAAACGGTTGGTCCGGTTTTGATAATAGTTTTTACAAAGAATACACGAATCTTCCAGATGGGAAATATACATTTCATGTACGGGCAAAAAATATTTATGATAAAATAAGTGAGGAAGCTGTTTATCATTTTGAAATATTACCACCATGGTATCGCACCTGGTGGGCTTATTTATTATATGCTATTGCAGCAGCTATTATTATTTATTCATTGATCCGCTGGCGTACCCGTAAACTCCATGAAAAACATCGTGAGCTGGAAAAAGTTGTTGAACAAAGAACGCATGAACTAAAACAAAGCGTTGAAGAATTAGCTGTTATCAATAGTGTTCAAGATGGACTGGCAAAAGAACTGGATATGCAAGCTATCTATGAACTTGTTGGAGAACGTATCATTAAAGTATTTAACGCACCCAATCTCGTTATCCGCACTTTTGATCATGAAACTGGTTTAGAAAACTGGCGTTACGCAGTTGAAAAAGGCGAAAGGCAAATAATCGACCTCAAACCATTTGCCTGGCACAGCAAGCAGCTAATACAAACCCAAAAGCCTATTCATATAAATGAAAATTATCTTGAAACATCAAAAAAATTTGGAGGTACCGGGACTTTTGTTGGTCAGCCAACCAAATCAGGGATTTTTGTTCCAATGATAGTTGGAGGAGTGGTAAAAGGATCGGTAAGCTTGCAGAATGTAGATAAAGAGTTTGCATATAATGAAGGAGACCTGAGATTATTAACAACAATTACCAACAGCATGAGTGTTGCATTGGAAAATGCAAGACTCTTTGATGAGACAAACCGGTTATTAAAAGAAACCGAACAACGCACTGCAGAGTTAGCAGTT
>Ga0193703_1000078_pt1 | contig 11158 bp, 13 predicted proteins | sample U3a2metaG_FD_143062 | JGI IMG/M metagenome (GOLD analysis project Ga0193703, IMG submission 143062) | Soil microbial communities from a riparian zone of the East river system, Colorado, United States - U3a2 | ecosystem: Environmental > Terrestrial > Soil > Riparian zone | place: USA: East River...
GCGAATGCTATAAGAATTATTTTCCTCATCCTCTTCTCCTATTTCTTCATTCGCATTATCATCTTCACTTCCCGGCACATCAAGATCCCTTCCGCTCATATCTGATGACTCATTTAGTTTTTCCCCGTCATCATCGGTGCTATCAAGAGCCGCAGCATTCAATTGTTCATCATCTAATGTCGCCATTGATTCGCTGCTGCGTTGCAGAAGATCTCTTTCTGTATGGCTAACATTAGATTCTTTGTCCACCAAAATATCTTCATCTGGACCTAACAACTTATTTGCTTCTTCATCAGCTGATGAAATAGTCGTGTCAGCCATTTCACCTGGAGGTAATGGCCTTACATGCTCCTGCCCGGGGATGTCTTTCATTTCCGGCAGATCGAGGGTCGCTTTATCCGGCTTTAAAAGCTCCTTATCACGTTTAGATTCGGGCAGGTCGCTTGTTGTTTTATCGTTCTTTTTTTGAATTGTTTTCATAAAAAATATTTGAAGGATGATAGAATAGTATTTACCAAGCAAAACCGTGCCCGGATACTAAACTGGGTATCTTAAAAAATAAATCGTGGAGAATGTGGAATCTTTTTCCTCGAAATTCGGATAGAAAAAATTTAATTCTCGGCAGTAAAAGTATAACACCAGGCCTCTCCCTCTAAAACAGTCTCACCACCCTGTCGTACTACTTTTATTTTTAATTGAGTAACGGGTTTTGTTTCATGCTTACTTATCACCTCCGCTTCAGCGGTAATTGTATCGTCAATAAAAACCGGGGCTGTGAATTTCCAATTCTGACTTAGAAAAACTGTACCCGGCCCGGGCATATCCATTGCAACTAAAGCATGAAGAAGTCCTGTAGTTAAGCCGCCTTGTACAACTAGTCTTTTAAATTTTGTTTTTGACACAAAAGATTCATCAAAGTGAAGTGGATTATAATCGCCGCTCAATGCTGCAAATGTCCTTACATGCTCTGCAGTTAATGTAATGCTTCGGGTTGCTTTTTGTCCTATAGAAATTTGCATAGTCTTATTTGTTATCGGCTAATTTACTCAATTTTGTTGCTTATTATTCTCTTCAATTTCTTCAATGATCACTTTCTCCTTTTTAATCCCCTGTCGCAAAAGATAAAAAAAGCTCATATACATATTCGCTATCCACACGATGGAAAAACCTGCAATAACATAGCCCCGCCAGTCAGCATACAATAAATAAAATTTAGTGATCACCAGCACGATCACTGTAACATAATGACTAAAACAATATTCGCATGTAAGCATGTAGAAAAACTTTCTTCCAAGGAAAAACTTATTTTTCCTGCTATTTAATTCGCAAAACTTACGTGGCTCTTTAAACACTTCCTCATGTGTAACCGTCCATGAAATGCAGGCAACAGGAATAGCGATCACAAAAAGATAAATAAGCTGCATATTTAAAGACATAGCAAATGACTTTAATGAATAAACTTTATTGTTCAAATGACGACCAAAACCAAGCCAGCATTTTTAATTTTATAGCCAAATAAAAAACCCGGGAATCCCGGGTCTTTTATTTGTATCATTCAATACATGAATAGTATTGTGAAAGCTGCATTTTATTTTAAGTTTGTGTAAACAACTCCCTGTGCATTCATCAATGCTATTTCTGACACACCATTTTTAATAAGTGTTACATGATACACTTCTTCGTTTCCATTAGATACTCTTCGCGTAATGCTATATAGATCATTTCCATAGGTATTGATTGCATTAGTAACCACTACATCCGGTACATATGTGTTAAACACGGGTAAAGAAGCTTTAAAACTTTCTCCCCTCATCATGTACCATGGCTGTGTATTATAATATACACGAACGATCCTGTTATTTTCGTTTTTGTAGGTTGCATACCACCAATCGCTGGTCATAGGCATCCATGTTACAGTAGTTGCTGTAGGATAACTTGTCTCAAAGTTTGTCTTAATAGTAACTGGTACTTGTGCACTATTAAACTCTGGATTAGTTGTTTTATACGTTGTTGTAGTCACTACTTCCTGTGCGTTTATTGTATAAGCAGCTGCCAGGATAATCGCTGCGCAAAATATTTTTTTCATAGATAGAAATTTAAAAAAATTAAACAATTGATTTTATCTATGAGAACAAAAACAAGAATGGTGCCTACGATGTCCTCAAATTCTTACTTACACAAAATGTGTTAATTATATCCAATAAAAATTATTTTTCCTTTTCTGGGTATAAACATTGAAGAATTGTTCAGGCAAATAATTTCATGAGCGTATTTAATTTGGGCAAAACATTCCCAACATGATAAATTATTTATTACTAACTGATGACGGAAGGATCATCATCATGTAAACGTATAAGCCGAGGTTATCAGAAAGAATTTCATCGGCGCCAATCGTTGCATTATTTAATAACCGTGATCCAGTGGGGTTAAGGCAACCTAACACTACCCGGTTTGTTTTAAAATTGATTGCGCCTGTTTTTTCCGGAACGATCATATAAGGAGAGTCAGAGTTTTTTCCATAAAATTTGAAACTACTACCATTAAGTTTCATAAGGCTGTTAAGACTCATGCCGGAATAAATACCGTCTTTTGAGTTCCAAACATTCTCACTGATGATCCCATCATAATTTGTGATAGTGCCGGCATTCATGTTTCCGCCAATTATGAGGTAGGCAGGCTTGCATAGATTTATATTGTCTTCCCAAATAAAAACTGCCTGCCGGCTTGTCTTTGGGAACAAAACTGTACATTTTGCAACCTCTTTTTCAGAGAAATAATAAACATCTTTTATAACGTTTTTCTGCCCAAAAAAACTAACAAGATATTCGTGAGAGTAAAACTGCAATAAGTCTTCTGCAAACTGGATATCTTCTGGTAACGGAAGCACTTGCTGATTAATGGCTAATGAATAAAGTGTATCACCATCCGTTTCAATGATCCTATTTGCCAGCACCGAAATATTTCTCTTTTGAAATAAGATACTGGCAGTATCGTTTTCATTACCGCAGAAAAATTCTGCCTCCTTTAACTCTTCCAGGCTTTTTATATATTCATTTTTTAAAGAAGTGATATAAGTAAATGAAGAATTACTTTTCGTATGAAATGTTTCAATTCTTCTTGTAATGTTCAATGTGTCTTTTTTCTTTTTACTCTTCTCAGGTTTTCTATGATAAACATTTATCGCTATATTACTCCGGGAACTACTTCCACCTGGTACAAATTTTTTCTTACTTAAAAAGCTTTCAAGTTTTTTTGGTGAAAGCGAAGATGCATAAAGAAAATCCTTTACAGAATAGCTCTGGCTATGCACATTGCACACAACTAAAAATGAAATAAGAAAAAGTAAAGATCCCCTCATAAAAGAATTTGTTCTTTAATACACTTTGACTACGGACGGGGTTTTAAAAGAATATTGGGTTGAAAATCAAAGGCAGGTATAAAAATCTTCTCAATAACCATACCGGGAGAAGGATTCAAAAACGTCCAGGCTTCAAAACTAGTGATTTATACAAGCAATTGATAGTCTTTTGTATGAATATTTACCAGAAATTGTCAGGATTTCCATTTAATAGTCCCTTCTTTGGATTCTTTGACCCGGAACTGCACAATCTTTTTGACCAGGGTCAAAGGCAATGGCTTATCATGCGGAAATTGAACAGAGCCCTCAGCAGTTTTATATTCTGCAAGTTCTTTGGTAAACGCTTTTATCGCAGATGGCATGGGATAAAAACCAATATGTTTTTTGAAGACAGCAAATGTGACAAGTATTTTCTGGTAAGAATACGCAGGCATGCGCCATTTCAATTCTTCTTTTGCGCCTGGAGCTACCGTCCTGATGCAATCATGTAAATGCCATAGTTTTTCCTGTAGTTCTGCCGGTGCAGAATAAATATATTCCTCTATTGTTTTCGGTTTCATTTGTCTGTAGTTACGGTTTAATTTCCTTCACTTGCCTGCCATATAAACCATACATTCGAAACAATATACAAGATCAATACCACCATTGATGCAGCTACATCAAATTTATACGCCTTTGCAGCTTTATTCTTTTTAATAAGATTTAATGAATATGCATTGGCCGCAATAGTAGTGAAAATAAAAAACAAAGTCACACCATGTAGCAGGTCAACCAATGTAAATGAACTCGACTCCGGTAAGGCAGAATCAATAATGTATTTGTTACCTATAACAGCAAATAATGCCCCTACCGTTAATCCGAAACGGGAGTCCATTCCATCTGCATGAATGTAAAAACATACATAGGATATTAGAAATGCGAGGTACATTCCTAAAAACATTTTCCAAAAAAGTCCGGAAGCTTCCCGGCTAACAACCAGTCTTATTCTGAATGAGCTGTATTCTGTATGTGGTTTAGCAAGTTCTTCATCTCCAAAACCGGTTTCGTACATTTTAATTCCAGTCGAAAGTAAACAACTATCAATTGTCCAACCCCGCAAGGTAAACCGTGAATCATAATGCTGACCAACTGTATCTGCAACAAAAACCATCGATCTTGAATCGTACTGAGAATTTTCGAATGCGATCCGAAGGCTTTGCCTGTCAAAGGGGAAGTTGCTAATCCGCCATGAATCCTTCATTACACATTGCAGTTTCATTTGCATGTTGATCATGCCATTGCTGCTATCGATGGTAACAAAGGATTTGGTCACATTCTTAGCCTGGGGTATTTCAAGGTTATTGTAAAAATCAAAATCCTTGTTTTTATATTTTAACCATATCCAGAAATTGACGCTGTACTCCTTTTGTTTAAAATCTATATCGTGAATGCTTGTAATATAAATACCAATGCGAACAGTATCGGGTTTGGTATCCTGTGCATTTGTTCTTAAAAAAATAAGTGAAAAAAGGAAAAAAGAAAGTGCTTTAGAAATAAAATAGTTCTTCATATATATTTATTGCAGCCACGAAAGATAGAAAACTAGCAATGAAAAACAAAGTACTTCTACAACGTATAATTTATCAGACTCTACAAATGAAAAGCATTATTTTTTGTCTTTTCCTGGCTGATGCATTATAAGTTTATTTATCCGGTCACTAATAAGAATTGGCGACTGTAATTCTATAAGATAGCTATGAAGTGAAGATCCGTTTTCCCATGTATTGCTTCCATCGTCCGCTATTTTTATTTTGCCCGTTTGAATATTCCACCATGGTTTATATCCTTTTACGGCGATCACTACGGCGGTTTCATCCCAACTCATTCTGCCAGCACTATCCTGAGGACTCAACGGAATACTGATACGAAAAACATCTTTTACCGGGCTGTTTTTAATGGATCGATCATTAACCAATGGCAGCCCCGTCTTTATTTTCATTCCTATTTCTACGCCGGAGAATAATATCGGGGTCTCCCAATTTTCAAAAACAATTTTCGAAGACGCTGCATCCATTCTAACGTTGAATTCATTTCCGGCCGGAAAACTTCCTGCCATACAAACCAATTGTTTTACTTTTTTTCTTACTAATTCTTTACCAGTAAGCTTTGAGTATTTATCAGGATGTGACTGAAGTAAGTCTGCAAGATTTGTAAGAAAGCCAACTGTTATAATTGTTACCGATCCATCCGGTTGTGAAGCCAATGACTTTCTATAAACTTCTATTGCGCTTAATACTTCATCATTCCTTTTTATTTTATGAGGATATCTCAAAAGAAGTGTATCTGTCCAATGCTGGCTGTCTTTTAACTCCAAAGCTTTCGATTTTGGAACACCAATTAGTAAGCCTGGCCTTTTGAAATAAGTGTTTAGTACATTGAAGACTGCAGCTACTCCTTCATATTTTGTGCTTGCAACTGTTGCAAGAATATTAATATAACCACTGTCTGCAAATGCATGTAATAAAGTAATGGCTCCTACATCATCATAGTCAGGCCCCATATCACTGTCAAAAATTACGGGGAAAGGTTTAGTTTTTTGTGCCTGCGATGAAACAGAGATCATTAAGGAAAAGCAAAGTAATAATCTATAGATCACTTTTTTTAGTTTACTTTTTATAATATTCACTCCATGTTATTGTCTTACCGGTTTTAGCAGATCGTCTTGCGGCATCAAGGATCTTTACTACAATATCATTTGTTTCAGGGGAAGAAAGATCATATTTATTCATTTTAATATTACCGCGGATCACATTTGCAAAATAAACAAAGGGATCATTGCGGTCACTGTTCAAAGCGGATGCCGTGAGAGTTTGAGCTTCTTTCTTTTCATCTTCTCTTATCTGCATATTTGTTCCGTCCTTGCAAAAAACAAAACCGGTTTTTCCATATACCTGCATGTCCTTACGACCAAAAGGCCAGTTCCATGATGCCTGTATGATCACCTGTGCTTTTTTATAGCCAAGAATGATCGTTGCTTCATCATCCACTTTTGGGTATAGATCAGGTTTTATTTGTTGGGTAACTGCCGTCACTGTTAATGGAGTTTCTCCATCCATTAACCATGTTGCAAGGTCAGCGCCGTAACAACCAAAATCTATCAAGGCTCCGCCCCCATTTAAAACAGGGTCTGTAAGCCAGTGCAGGAATTCGGCGCTGCAACCGATCTCTACCGGTCCCCGATGACCGGTATGAAAAACTATTTTTCGAATATCACCGATCAGTTTATCTTCTTTAATTATTTGATAGGCTTTTACATTAGTTCCATACCAGGTAGTTTCATAATTAGTAAGCAAATAAATATTATTTTTCTTCGCCAGGGCCAGCATCTTTGTTACATGTTCATTGCTTACGGCTAATGGTTTTTCAACCATAACATGAATACCACGAGGTGCACAATACTCGACAACTTTTAAATGCTCATAAATATTATTAAACGCTAGTGCTGCTTCCGGTTTTGTTTTTTCAATCGCTTCCTCCATCGTATTATAGACAATGTTCATGCTATAACCATATCGTTTTGAATATTTCTCCGCCAGTGAGTGATCAGGTTCTGCTATTCCGACAATTTCAATATCTTTTTTATTTTGGTATCCAAGTATCCAGCCTACATGGTCATGTACAAGACCGACAACAACCACACGCAATGGTTTTTGTTTTAAAGTATCATTTTGTGCTATCAACGGTGTGTAACCAGATATAATGAATATGGCAATCAAAAAGCGCAGCATAGTAATGATTTTTAGCAAATATACCTTTTGTAGTAACGGGCAGTTAAATTATGAATGGCCCTGTATTTTGGATCAGGATAGCTAAATTTACAATCCAGATCAAAATTTAATTATGAAAGCAAAAATTATTTTAAGCGTTACAACAATTTTTATCTATTCAATTGGATGTTCAGCACAAAATACACCAGTAGAAACTCAAAAACCAAATTCGGATTATAAACCTACCAAAGCAGGGCAAACAAGAGTGGCAGGCGTAAAAACAAAAACAGCTTATAAGGTAGATAAGATGGCTGAAAAATTAGGATTGCCTTGGGCCGTTACTCCTTTACCAGATGGGCGATTACTAATAACGGAAAGAAAAGGTTCTATGCAGATCCTCGATGCGAATGGAGCTTTAGTAAAAAAGATAACCGGTTTTCCGGAAGTGGATGCATCTGGCCAGGGAGGCATGCTTGATGTAGCATTAGATCCAAACTTTAGTAAAAACAAAATGATCTATTGGTCATTCTCAGAAAAAAATGGCGTTGGAAATCTAATGGCTGTTGCCAAAGGAGAACTCAATGAAGCGGAATCAAAAGTTCAGAACCCGGTTGTTATTTTTCGTGCAACCCCTGCATTAAAAAGCAGCATGCATTATGGTTCAAGACTTGTGTTTGATAAAGACGGAAATCTTTTTGCAAGCACAGGAGAACGATCAATACTTGAGGGAAGAAAGCAAGCCCAATGGCTCAATTCCGGGCTTGGTAAAATTTTTAAAATAACAAAAGATGGTAAACCTGCGCCGGGAAATCCTTTCATAAATCAAAAAGATGCAATGCCGGAAATATTTGCTTACGGTGTTCGCAATGCACAAAGTCTAGATATCAATCCCGCTACCGGGGAGGTTTGGGAAGCAGAATTTGGCCCGAAAGGCGGAGACGAAGTAAATATCATAAGAGCTGGCAAAAATTATGGATGGCCAACCATTACTTACGGACTTGAATATTCAGGAGAAAAAGTTGGGGATGGCATTCAGCAAAAAGAAGGAATGGAACAACCGGTCTATTATTGGGACCCGGTTCTTTCTCCAAGTGGGATGACTTTCTACAAAGGCAATACTATTCCCGAATGGAAAAACAATTTATTTATCGGCGGACTCAGCAGTATGCATATTGTACGACTTGTTATTGAAAATAATAAAGTAGTTGGCGAAGAAAGATTACTGGACGACAAAAAAGAAAGATTCAGAGATGTTGCCTACTTCAATGGCATGCTCTATGCTGTTACAGATGGCGGGAATCTTTACAGGATCAGTAAAAAATAATAAGATCAGCTATAAATTTATCTGCTAGCATTTGTAAAATTTGCCCGGCTTGAAATTTGATGTTTCTTTTTTAAGATATATGAAAAAAAAAGAAAATTTATGGGAATTGTTGCAAAGACTGGATGAAGAAGCTGGCCAGTTTAATTTTCATTTAAATGAAGCCAACCGGTATTTTGATAATACAGCTATAGCAACAAAAAAAATATTAGAGAAGCATGAAAAAAGATTACACAAGTTGATCATAAAAGTTCAAAAATCTTTACGGTCTTTCCAGGGACAACAAATAAAAAAGCCAAAAAAGGATTTGTGATACAATTTGCTACCAAATGATATAAGTAGCCCCTTCTATAATTTGGTATTGACGGCCGGATTTTAAACTGCCCTGGTAACCCTGACGATCGAGTGAGGTATACCAGGTAAAAGTGGCCGGCCCGATATTTTTTAATTTTCCCCTGATAGATTTATCATCAAATGTCGAATAGTAAGAGATCTGGTTTCTGCCAATAGATTTCATTTTACCACGGTATGCCTCATTTTCATTAGAATAATAATAAGTAAAATCTTGTTGCCCCGCAGTTTTTAATTTTCCTCTCACTGACTCATTTTCCAGGTCGAGGTAATAATTAAAAAAAACATTCCCTATTGATTTTACTTTTCCAACCAACGCCGCATTTTCTGTCGATCCATAATAAGTAATTGAAGTAATTCCGATGTTTTTTACTTTACCATTAAGCATTGAATCAAATTGCTTTTGATAATATTCCACTCTTCCCATATAAGGTTGCAACCTCGCAGGTTCTGTATAAAAACGACCAGGCTCCATTTCATTGCCCCATTCAAGCACCTTGCCATCCTGCGAAACTTTTATGATGATCTTTTGGCTGGTGATATACGAAAGCGATGAAAATTCAGCGCCGCCTGAAAAGCTTACAAACTTCAATGTTTGCGAATGCACCGTGAAATAAATTAAAAAGGGGATTAAGAGTAGTAATGATCTTTTCATTTATCCTCAATTACGAGATGAAGGTAGAAAATTTCATTCACAATCCGGACGCAGAAAATCGTATTTATACTCTTATTGATTGTCACATTCCGGAATCTTTCCCGAAATGTTTAACAAGGATTCTTTCCTGTTTGATTCTTAAACATTCTATTATCTTGTTTGTAAAACTGATCCCTGTGAAATACAAAGTCGTTTTAATGATCATTGCAATAACAGTGTTCGCTATCTCATGCTCTGATATGGAGAAAAGTAGTTTTGAGAATAAGCCATTAACTGTAAAAAAAGAAACAAAGATTGTCAAGTCAAAAAAGAAAAAGCAAAAAATAAAAACCGGAACAATTGAAAAAACAAAAGATGAAACTATTCCTGTAAACAATGAAGAAGAAAAAGAAACACCCGCAGCATCTGAAAATACCGCCATTATAAATATTCTTACAAAAAAAGTGAGCAACTATGCGATCCAAAATGACATGTCGACGGAATATTGTTTTTTAGTAGATATGAGTTTACCGAGCGGTCGCAATCGTTTTTTTATTTACGATCTTAAAAAGAACACGATCATCAATTCTGGACTTGTTTCGCATGGAAGCTGTAATGAAACTTTTCTTGCCCGCCCAAAATTTTCAAATGAGTCTAAAAGTGGCTGTAGCTCCCTCGGGAAGTTTAAAGTAGGAGAATTTTATACTGGCAAATACGGGAAATCTTTCAGGCTTTATGGGTTAGATAATTGCAATTCGAATGCATATAAAAGAGCCGTTGTCATACATGGTTATGATTGTGTTCCAGACGAAGAGATCTATCCAAGGGTTCTTTGTAACAGCCTCGGCTGTGTGATGGTATCGTACAAATTTTTTGACAAGATCTCCGGCATGATCAGGAAGTCAGAGAAGCCAATTGTCCTTTGGATATATCAATAAATCCCGGAAGGCTTATTTTGGTCTTAAAACGAGACGTGTTTCTTTATTCTTTTTTAACAGGAGATCATTACCCCTCACCTCATAATGATCGATGCTACTCAATGTAGAAAGAAAAGTATTTTCAAACTCAATATCATTACAACTCATTTTTGTACTAAGCACTTCAGTAAATTTTATCATCTTTTTATCTATGCTATAATTCCCATTGACCTGGTTGCAACCACCATTTCCCGAAAACTTTTTGGTAGCAACGTCAAAACTAATATGTGCGTCTCTTCGACCACCACTTTGCTGTACCGGCACACCTTTCATTTCCACCACTACCCATTCCTGGTGGCCCCACCCTGAATCTGGGGAAAGTTTTGGACTACATTTGGATGCCGTGATGACAATAACTACGAGGAATAAGTATTTCATGTTCTATTTTTACCTTGCTCTTTGTATTATATATAAAACTGTGCCAGTCACTGTTCATTTATCTGTAATGAGTTGCGAAGGATCCAAACTGGCATATTTTTTTATGGTATTACCCATCGACATTATATATTTATCACCGAAATTTTAAACCCATTTGGTATGAAAAGATTAAAATCATTCTCGCTGACATTTTCATTTTTAATGTTAGCCTTATTCATGAACTTCACAACACAGGCGCAAAAAGACGATGATGACCATAAAATTGTAGCAGATGCAAATGTTGCTAAACAAGATTTTATAAAAGCAGATGCATTGATGCAAACTTTATTTGACAATTCTTATGGCTATGTTATCTTCCCTAATGTGGGCAAGGGTGCAATAGGGATTGGTGGC
>Ga0193703_1000079_pt1 | contig 11120 bp, 18 predicted proteins | sample U3a2metaG_FD_143062 | JGI IMG/M metagenome (GOLD analysis project Ga0193703, IMG submission 143062) | Soil microbial communities from a riparian zone of the East river system, Colorado, United States - U3a2 | ecosystem: Environmental > Terrestrial > Soil > Riparian zone | place: USA: East River...
AGAGAATCTCAACAAAAGCACGTTCAGCCAAATTGGAACTATTGGTGGATTGCTCCTATTTACGAACAGGCTAAAATAGCATTTAACCGCATTGCGGCTAAGATTAAGGGCAATCCAAGTTATACGGTTTACAATTCGTCTCCTCATACCATAGTGACTCCTAAAGGCACTAAAATCGTTTTCAAGAGTGCCGACGATCCGGATTCACTTTATGGTGAAGATGTTTACGGGGTTGTTATTGACGAAGGTTCAAGGATGAAAGAAGATGCGTTTACCGCCATACTTTCAACAACCACTTTCACAGATGGCAAAATAAGGGCTATTGGAAATATGAAGGGTATTGATAATTGGTATTACAAATTCTGCCGGAAAGTTCAGGACGGTAAATTGCCTACATGGGAATATCATAAATTCACAGCCGACGATGCAATAAGAGAAGGAATATTAAAACAATCAAAGTTGGATGAGTTTAGGGCAATACTTCCAGAGGGTGTTTTTAATGAGCTTTATTACTGCATACCATTCGTCAATATGGGGAACAGATTCGCCTTCTCATTTAAAACAGAAAAGCACATTTCGGAAACAAAATACAATCCAGATTACCCGCTTTACTTATCCTTTGACTTCAATAGAAACCCGATTTGTTGTGCAGCTTTTCAACATTACAACGATAGAATATTTGGGGTAGAATCTATCAAATTACCAAATTCAGACATTTATAAACTTTGTGACGTTATCAAAATGAAATATCCAAAGACTTTATTTATAGTTAATGGTGATGCAACAGGTCAAGCAAGTTCGGCACTCGTAAGGGATAATTTGAATTACTACAAAGTTATCAGGACACAATTAAACCTTTCGCCTAATCAAATTAAAATACCAACGGTGAATCCTGGAATAGCAGAAAATCAAGTCCTCGTTAATTCAATCCTTGAGCATTATAAAATAAGCTTAGACCCGACAAATTGCGCTCCCTTAATTCACGATCTTCAGTTTGTAGAAATGCTTCCTGATGGCTCAATTAAAAAAGGTGACAGGGAAGACCCAAACCAACAGGCAGACAGTTTGGATTGCTTTCGGTATTACCTTAATGCAAATTTTAAATGGTTTTTGAAAACTTGGCAAGGAAATTAGTATATTTACTCTATGGCTTTATTTAACATCAAGATTGAACGGGTGATAATAAACTGTGAACCTGAAAAAGAAAACACAGGGGAATCTTATTTATCTTCGATTTCAATTTATGATGGAAAATTATTATTAACTAACTTAAAAGGAAAATTAAAAATCATGGCACTTTCAATGACCGACACACAGCAAGCATCCGGTACGCTTGCTTTTGTTGACAAACACGGACACGCAACAGACGTTCCTGATGGTAACGTAACAGTAACTTCAAGCGACGAGGCTGTGGCTACTGCTACCTATGACGATCCAACTAACACAATCACCGTTAAGGCTGTTGCTCCGGGTGTGGCGGCTTTGACAATAAAAGCTACAAATTCAAAGGGTGATGATTTGCCTTTCGAAGATGTTGCTATTGAAATAAAATCAGGTGATGCAACAGGTGGGACAATTACGTTTGGCGAACCTACTGAACAGCCGGAAGCCTAAAAACTTTTTGTGGTTTTTGACACCGGATATTTCCATATTCGGTTTTTTGTATTATATTTAAATCTGATAAGAGAAGGGGTTAGAGCCTTCCCTACAGTCAACTTCTGATCCCTCCCTATTTCTATAGGGAGATTCTTTTTAGAGTAAAGCGGTTAGTTACCGTTTTCATAAACTTGGTTTGTTTTAATAGTAAAGTCGAATTGTTTCTACATTTCGGCTTTTTTGTTATCTTCATATTATTAAGATTGTTTATGCTCAATAGAGCGAGTTATTTTAAAACCCTGTATTTTTATATAGGGTTTTTATTATCTTTAAATAATAACAAACAAAAAAAAACTCAAATCATGGAAACATCAACTCCAACTATTGAAATATTAATCAATGAAATAGAAAGCAGAATTTCAGAATATGAAAACGCTGCTGAAGAATGTTATCAAGAACTTGGTAACGAAGAAAGGGGGAATGAGTATTCTGCTAAAACGGAAGAATTAAGAGACCTTCTTAAATTCATCAATGGGGGATTATGATCTGTTTTAATTTCGCATCTCGGTCTCGGCCTACCAAATTCTACGAATGCTTAGATAATATCCGTCAATTCATTTCAGATAAAGATTATTTTGTACTTGCTAAACTTGATAACAACGATAGGGAAATTGAAAGTTACAGAGCAAGGTTAAACGATTATCCAGAAGTTATTCCCGTCTTTGGAATCAGTCAAAGTAAGATTCATGCGATCAACAGAGGGTTGGAAGGTGTTAAGTTTGACATTCTTTGTAATCATAGTGACGATATGTTTTTTATCAAGAAAGGATTCGACCTTGTTATTGAAGAACATTGCACAGACGATACTTTTATCCATTTTCCTGATGCTAAAACTTCTCTTTGTACTTATTCGATAATGGACTATATTTATTATTCACGAACACATTATGTTTATCATTCAGCTTACAGGAATCTTTGGTGTGATAATGAAGCTATGGAAGTTGCAAAGAGACTCGGAAGATATAAGTTTGTTGATGAGAAAATATTAGAGCATAGGCATCCGGCAAATGGATTCGGAAGGCCGGATATGCAGTATAGAAAAACAGAGGCAACTTATCATATTGACAAAAGGACTTTTGATATAAGGGAACGAAATAATTTTGGCTTACCAAAAACATTTGTATGAAACTATTTATTATTAGACTGCTTTTAATATCAATTCTTTTTTTGTTGTTTACTTATGTAGTTAAGACGGAACCTGCTTTATTGTGGGCTTTTGTGGCCACTTATATCTTAGAACCGTTAATCGTTTCTAAAATATGAGTTTTATTGATGACGATAATATGAATTTTGTTGAAAGACTTCTCTTTGTCGGGTTTAAAAGGTTTATTCCTGAATGGGAAAAGAAGAAAGGCCGCTATGATGGTGAGTTTAATACAAAAAACGGATGGATGGGCTTAACCATTTATCACCCTTATGAACGTTTCGAATTAGGTGATACAGTTGTTGAACTTGACTTAACAAGATACGGAGTAAAAGATATTCAAATTAACGGGGGATTTGTTACAGAGATTCCGGTCAATGAAAAGAAGATAACAGTAATAAAAGGTGGAAAATTAATCTACGAAAATAAGTTTGGCGTTTTGCCTAAATTTTGATTTACAAACTCGCAATATTAATTTGTTCTCTGGAAGAAAGAAAGGATAAACTTGCCCGGTTGATAGGCTCTATTCCTTCCCATCCTGATTTAATAATCATTCCTGAAGTAGATAACAGAGAAATAACCACAGGAGCAAAAAGGAATAAGTTATTAGAACGGGCTAAAAATATCGGTGCTGAATACGTTTCTTTTGTCGATGACGATGATATAATTTATCCTGAGTATGTAGGGGAGTTTATGAAAGCCATTGAACAGAAACCGGACGCAATAGGTTTTAAAGGATGGATAACTTTTGACGGAAAGAATAAAACCGAATGGAGAATTTCAGTAAGATACCCCTACGAAAAGCGGGGAAATGTTTATCTTAGATTTAATAATCATCTTTCCCCAATAAAAACAGAATTGGCTTTGCAGATTAAATATCCTGATATTACTTTTGGCGAGGATTATGATTATGCGAGGAGGTTAAAGAAAGCGGGGTTAATTAAGAAGGAAGTTTTTGTAAATAAACATCTTTACCATTACGATTATATAACTAAAAAATGAAACTTATTGATTTAACGGGGAATAATTTTGGGTTTTTAACGGTTATTAGTAGGGTATTTAAATCTACCAGAGGAACTTTTTGGGAATGCAAATGTGTTTGCGGAAATACTACAATCGTTGAGAGTTGGAAATTAAAAAGCAGCCATACTAAATCATGCGGATGTTATGTAAAAGAGTTTTGTAAAACGCATGGCGAATCTGAGGATAGAACAAAGGAATATACTGCTTGGGCTGCAATGATAAAAAGATGCAACAATAAAACCGATCCCAATTATAAACACTACGGGTTAAGGGGAATTAAGGTTTGCGATAGATGGTTAAAGTATCAAAACTTTCTTGCTGATGTAGGTCGTGCGCCTTCAAAAGAATTAACATTAGATAGAATTAATAATAACGGCAACTACGAGCCGGATAATGTGAGATGGGCAACGGTTAGCCAACAAAATTATAATAGGAGAAGTAAATATGAAGTTGAATCTTTCCTCCGTAACGTTGGTTTGCGTTGATGACATTGATCCGCATGGAGCAAAAAAAGTATTGGAATGGTGCAAGTCGATGGTTGATTTTGGAGACGTAAAATTATTAACATCTTTGCCCTGCGATTATCCGAGTATTAAAATAATGCCGCTAAGGTCTTTGGTTGCGTACTCAATATTTATGTTAACCCGTTTGCATGAATATATCGACACGCCAAATCTGCTGATCGTGCAGCGTGATGGGTTTATACTTAATCCTTCATCATGGGATAATGAGTGGTTAGAGTTGGATTATATAGGTGGGCTATTTATTCAAGAGGATAGGGTAGGTTCGGGCGGCTTTTCATTAAGGTCTAAAAGAATAATGCAAGCGGTGTCAGAAACTATTCCATATTGGGACGGGACACAAAAAGGCGCAGACGAAATACAATCTTCTCTTGGATTTTATGAAGACGGTATTCTATCTTTGGGTGACTTTGGAAGGCAATTTAAAATAGGTTCATTGGAACAGGCAGCTAAATTTAGTCAGGCGGGAAATATGAATTTAAATTACTATATTGAGAAGCCTTTTGGATTTCACAGAACGACTCAGTACATAGATTTCAACACAGGGCAGGTAAGTTCATCCTTTGAAAACTACGAACAGAATTACGAATTAGAAATCAAATGAAAATAGAAGTAAGGTATAAATCTCAGGGGAATATAAAAGGGAAAACCTATGTCTATACTACAAACAGTTTTTTTAAATTCATATCAATTTGGTGGGTTGCAAGGAGAAGCAAGGCCGAAGCGGTATTAACTTATTTCTGATGATCTATTTAGAGAAAAACGATATTCATTGCACCCTCACGACATATATCTATTGTCACATGTGGATGCTTTGGTCATTTGAGCAAAGAGGCATTAATGATGTTTATATAAGTTGGCCTGAAGGAAAATCAGTTAAATCTTACGAGGATAAAAGTTGGTTTAATGTTTGGGGCAATATGTTTGAATGGTATTTTAATCAACCAAAAGGCTGTCACGATTATTGCACGCATCCTGATGAAACTTTTACTTGGGAAAATTGGAGAGACCCCTGCCCCGTTTCTTTCATGGCTCAACCACTATCAGTTATAAAAGACTATTATAAAAAAAACCTACACTTCAATGAAGAAACTAACAAACGAGGCGAAGAACTCGTTAAAAAATACAACATTGACTTCTCAAAAACTATTGGAATTACATGGCGAGGAACTGATATCTATCTTGATGGAAGGCCAAGAATCCCGATTGAAAGATATTTCAGATTCGTGGATCAGATTATGGAAAGAAACCCAGACTTTCGAATTGCAGTCACAGCAGAAGAAGAACGGGTTATTGATCCATTGCTTGCCAAATATCCAAACGCTTTCCTTATAGAAGAATTTAAACAAGCTCCTTTTGAATCAAAGCACAATCCTGAAAGGTTTTCTCCTGTGAGTGGCTACGAGAGAGGATTACAACCCGTTTTAATGGTTTGGCTATTCAGTAAGTGTAAACATTACATTAAGAACAGAAGTTCAACAGGGGCGGTTGCAAGTTGGTTATCGGAGGGAAGGATAGTGAATATTGCACATGAGGAAACTTTATCTTATTTAAAAATGGATGACCAAGTAGAAATTGAAGGAATAAAATATAAACTTTAAAAATTAAAAAAATGTACACAATTATTTTTGTATCTATTATTTTATTGTTTTGCGCTTTCATTTGGCATTTTGTAAAAGACGATGATTTTGCTTACTGGGATTAATTATGAAAGTAGTAAACTCAAGACAGGAATTTTTAAACTCATTAGACTTAACGAATAAGTATTGCGCTGAGATCGGAGTTTTCAGGGGTGACTTTTCAAAGATGATATTAGAAAAGAATCCGCTTTATCTTTATTTGATTGACCCCTTTAGAGTAAATGAAGAAAAGTATAAAAGCGGGTTAACTACTTCTTATTCTGACAGGGAAGATTGGTTATTGGTAAAGAATAGATTCAAAGATGACAAACGGGTAGTTGTTTTAAGGGATTATTCTTATGATGCGGTTAAGACAATAAAGGATAACTATTTTGATTTTATTTATCTGGACGGATCGCATTTATATAAAGACGTTATACAAGACCTTTATCAATGGTATCCAAAAATGAAAAAAGATTCTGTTATTGCAGGTCACGACTACATAGATAACAACGATGACTTTGGAGTAATTGAGGCGGTTGATAAATTTTGCGACATTTATAAATTTGAAATGTTTCTTTTTAATAAAAATGGTGGAGACTATGCACTCAGGAGGAAATGAATAACTACTGCGTAATAACAACAATAAACAAACCAACAAAAGCTGTTGAGGCTTTGTATGAGAAGTTCGGGGAAAGGCTGATTGTTGTGGGGGATAGAAAAACTCCATCTAATTGGAACTACCAAAAGGCTAAATATGTTCTGGACGAAGGATGTTGGAATGTGTCTGGGACAATTCCTGACAACCATTATGCAAAAAAGAATGTTGGCTACTTGATTGCGATTAAAAACAATCCTGACCTAATCTACGACACAGACGATGACAACATACCCAATAAAGAATGGGGTTTAAGATTCAAAGAAACCAAAGCGAGTAAATCATTTGGCGAAGGTTGGTTTAATGCCTACGAGCCAATGACAACTAATAAAATTTGGCCTCGTGGTTTTCCATTATCAGAAGTCTTAAAAGGAAAAGAATTATTTGGCGCAAAAGAGCCTGTTGTTAGTTCAATCCAACAAGGTTTAGCAGATGGCGAGCCGGATGTGGATGCCATTTATCGTATGACTAATAATAAGCCCAATGAGTTTAAGTATGATCGTTCAATTTACTTGGATAAAAATACATGGTGTACTATAAACAGCCAGTCAACGTGGTGGTTCCCGGAAGCGTACGCATTTTTGTATTTACCAATTAACTGTACTTTCAGATGTACCGATATTTATAGGGGCTTAGTTGCGCAAAAATGCCTTTGGGCTTTGGGACAGGGCGTAACATTTCATTCGCCTTCAGAAGTTTTCCAGGAGCGAAATAAACACGACTTGATGAAAGATTTTATTGATGAAGTTCCAATGTATTTAAATGTCGAAAAAATTGCTACCTTACTACAGGATTTACAATTAAACGGTAGCCCTACTGATAACTTAATTTCTTGTTATCAGGAATTAATAAAACACGATATTTTTCCTGCTTTAGAAATAACTTCAGTCAGGGCATGGGTCAAAGACTTTAATTCTATTTATGGAAAATAGACAAAAACCAAAGGATGAAATGGGGTTTATTTATTCATTATCTCATCCAGATAAACCCGAAGAAATTAGGTATATAGGTCAAACCGAAAGAAGTCTTTATAAGAGACTTTTAAATCATAAAAATTCAGCAAAGAGTGATAAAAGATTAAGAACTCCTATTCAAGATTGGATTTTAAAATTATTGTCTGAAGGATTATTACCAATAATTAATTTATTGCATGAAGTCCCTTTAACCGAATTGAACAATAAAGAGATTGAATGTATTTCAGAACACAGAACTAAGTACAACTTGCTAAATTTATCAAATGGTGGTAAAGTAGAAGGAAGAAAAAAGGGAAGTAAAGCCTCTGAAGAAACAAAAGCTAAACTAAAAAAATCAGCAAGAAGAGGTTGGGATAATAATAAGTTTTTAGATCGTACCGGAATGAGATATGGTAAACTAACTGTAATTAAATACATTGGCAGCAAAAATGGTGTATCTAATTGGGATTGTATTTGTGATTGCGGTAAGTTTAAACAAGTAGATACTTATCAATTCAGAAGAATAACATCTTGCGGTTGTGCCAGAAAATTAAGATGGGACGAAAAGGCAAAGGCAGATTGGAAGGAAAAGTTTAATAATAAAGTTCAGCGTTCTAAAATAAATGGCAGATATGAAGCTATCAGAACTATATAAAAAGTACTACGATCAAAAAACCGGATGGCCTGATAAGGGAACGGTTCATTCCTACATTGAAGTCTATGAAGAAATCTTAGCTCCTTATCGTAAGACAGCTAAGAACATTTTAGAGATAGGTTTAATGTCAGGGGAAAGTTTAAGGATGTGGGATGAATATTTTAAAGGTGAAGTTTTTGGCATTGATTGTTCAATAAAACCCATTAACGGTAGGGCAGATTTGACCAAAGCTATTGATGACGGGTTATATATTTCAATAGGTGATGCTACTAATCCAGAGGACATAGAAAGGTATTATAAAGGGCTAAAGTTTGATGTTATCATTGAAGATGCGAATCACGATGTAATGCAACAATTTAATATCTTTAATACACTTAAACCGTATATGACTGAGGGAGGTATTTATATTATTGAAGACGCTCAAAGTTTAAGAGAAGCCGAATCATTGGCGGCTACATTAGGAGGGGAAATAATTGATCTTCGGAACAAAAAAAATAGGTATGATGATTTATTAATTATAATAAGGTTTTAAAAATGCAAGAGATTTGGAAAGATGTAATTGGTTATGAAGGTTTGTATAAAATAAGTTCGTTTGGGAGGGTAAAATCTTTCGCTCGAAATCCTTACGGAATAGTATTGTCGCAAAGCACTACAAAAAAAGGATATTCCAGATGTGATCTTTCAAGGGATAAAGTAAAGGTAGCCTTCCCTGTTCATAGATTGGTTGCTATTGCTTTCATAGATAATCCAGAAAACTTACCACAAGTAAACCATATAGACGGGGACAAGAAAAATAATTTAGTTTCTAATTTAGAATGGAATACTTGTCAGCAAAACATTAAAGCCGCTTATGATACTGGCTTAAAAGCAAACGATGCGGAAAAACATCCTCGTTCTATTTTTTCAAATGAACAAGTAATAGAAATGAGAAAAATGTTCTCAGAAAGCAAATCTATAAGACAAATAAGCAATCTGTATAATTCGAGATACGATACTGTTTGGCGAATCATTAAGCGCATAAACTATTCAACCATATAAAATGGAAAGATATTCACAGAATTTAGAACAGGACATTATATTGGGTTATTTCGGTGACTTCAAAGGGAATCTTTTAAGTATAGGAGAAAACGATGGACTTCATTTAAGTAATTGTTTGGCGTTAATAGAAAATGGTTGGTCTGCTATTTTGGTTGAGCCTTCAAAAGATGCTTTTTATAAAATGTGGCAAAGACATGGGTTTAATAATAATCCGAAAGTTTGGTGTTTTAATGTTGCTATTTCTGACTTCAATGGTGAAGCTGATTTTTACGAAAGCGGGGAGCATTTGGGCTTAGGTGATACGGCATTACTATCAACACTTAATAAGTCTGAGCTTAAAAGGTGGGAAGGGTCAAATAATACTTTTAAAGAAACGAAGTGTATTGTTTGGAATTATGCAGAATTGCAAAAGAAAGCGGCTAATACTGGAATGAGTACCAAATATGATTTTATAAGCATTGACTGTGAGGGCGAAGAACTTAAAATATTGCCTCAAATAGACCTTAGCTTTACAAAGTTGGTTTGTATTGAGTTCAACGGCAAGGACGAACAGAAGTATAACGAAATTATGTTCCCACAGGGCTTTAAATTGGTCCATAAGAACATGGAGAATTTAATTTATAGTATATTAGCATAAAAATACCATGTGCGATCCATGCGCTCCTAAATTTATACTAAGCTGTCTAACGGATGAACCAACAGACAGCTTTCTTTTTAATATATCAGGTCTGACAGCCGGAACTTATTACTGGCGAATAAGTGACGGGAACACGGTTTTAACTAAAGCATTTACTTATGTTGACGGTGATCCTTTGGAGATTCCGGTTTCAGATGTTCCCGAAGGGTTTTTTCAAAGCAAACGGACTTTCCAATTAGAGATTTTAGACCATCCAGGAGACGAACAAGGCGTTCCTTTTGTTATTTGCCATCATGTAAGACAAATTTCTTTGGACATTGAATGTAATATTTACCCTTCAAATGAGGCAGGACTTTGAGCCATTGTTGCGACCATACCGTTTTTCCTTTTACAAATACTGCTATTATGAACATAGCTTATTCGGTAAATATGCAAGGAAGGTTTGGGGTAGTTCCTCATGTAAAGGTTTATCACTTACAGGCGGGTGATTACATTGAGCCATTAATTGAAATTAAATTAGACGGAAACCCGACAACAAATATCCATATTGATAACGGCGGGGCGGCTACGGGCTACGTAAAAATATTCAGATGATTGAACTAAGTGTTTTAATTGCTTTTGCTGTGCTTTTTATAAACTCAACTACTTGGGAAGGGATGATATTTGAAGATGTAGCGAATTATTTAGATACTATTCTTCCTGAGTGGATAATTAAACCTCTATATGGTTGTCCTATTTGTATGAGTTTTTGGTGGGGATCGGCTTTTTATCTTTTGTACGAAGGATGGAATAAAGAAATGATAATAGTTGTTTTTGCTGCTGCAGGAATAAATGCGGCTATTGCTAACTTAAATAATTCAATTAAAGATGAAGTTTAAAACTATTACCGAAGCGCAACAATGGTTTGCGAAAAGTAACTTAACCGATAAAAGTGCAATCGGTTTTTATAATTGGGCAAGTAAAGAACATTCATATTTGTATGAGTGACTGCAAAGGGGTACATAAGACCCTTATGGATTTTGGGTTTAAAGATTTCGGATATTGTGCTTGTGCATCACGGATAAGGACTTATAAAAAAGGAAGATTTTCGATAAAGGTATATGGGACTAAATGTTTTTTACGACTGTTAGATAAAGAAAAAGTAATTAAAAATGGTGGAACGATTGAAGAACTTATTCAGAAGGCCTTTCAAGAACTTGAGGCTTCAGGATAAACA
>Ga0193703_1000081_pt1 | contig 11066 bp, 9 predicted proteins | sample U3a2metaG_FD_143062 | JGI IMG/M metagenome (GOLD analysis project Ga0193703, IMG submission 143062) | Soil microbial communities from a riparian zone of the East river system, Colorado, United States - U3a2 | ecosystem: Environmental > Terrestrial > Soil > Riparian zone | place: USA: East River...
TGATTTCATTATAGCAAGCGTTTTTTGAGACTTTAAAGTTCCGTATGCCTGGTTTATCCGGAGTTGATTTTTATCAAATAGTGAACTCGGTTGATAAATAATTTATCGTTGTGACCTGATCCTACTCAATGTTTCCAGTGTAATGCCTAAAAACGAGGCGATATAAGTCAGCGGCACACGTTGTACAATTTGAGGAGTTGTTTGTAATAATCGCTCATAACGTTGCTGAGCAGATTCGAATTGGATGGAATCCATTCTTACTTGTGAAAGGATCAAGGAACTGGTAACCATTTTTCGCAATAGTCGTTCTATGTCGTGATACTTATCAGCAAGCTTCATGAAATCATCATGATGGATACCCAATACTTCTGATGGTTCGATAGTTTGAATGATGAGGTGGCTAGGAGTACGCTGAAAAAAACTGGTGATCGAAAGAAAAAATTGACTATCTAAAGCGATCCATTCAGTTATTTCTTTTCCATTTTTATAATAATAAATTCTAGCGACCCCTTTTTCAATAAAATATATATAATCGGAAACCGTATTTTCTTTTAATAGAAAATGATCTTTTTTTACCGACCAATGCTTCCATGATTGGTGGAATGCCTCCATACTTTCAGCTGAAAGAGGAGAAATAGTAGTGATAGCATTTTGCAATAAGTCCACTGGCAAGATTTCTTAAGAAATTTAGGCAATTATCTTCTAAATAAAACAAGGCACCCGTAAGTGCCTTGTTTTTATTTTTTATTGTTGCATTCCGTCTGTAGCGCCGGACATGTCAGATTTCATATTCTTTCTTTTGAATAGCGACATATCCATTTTACCAAACCTGTAGGTAAAGTTCAGGCGGAACATTTGCGGATCTCTTTGCCTGCTATAATCCTGGATGAAATATTGGCTGAATGAATGTTGCTCAGATTTTCTTGTTTTGAAAATATCATTGACACTAAATGAAACTGAAGCAGCATCATTTTTCAGGAAGCTCTTTTTGAAAGCCACATCAAAGCCATAAGTTGACTTGATATAACCCTGGGCTGCACTTTGCGCTGCACCCATTGGAGGTCCCATAAAACCACCGCCCTGGCTCACTGGTAAATTTGTTTTTGATTGATAAGTAGCAGTAAGCTGTGCTGTGAATTTTAAAGGCAGTTTAAAATTACTGTTGAATTTTCCAAACCAACTCCACATAGCATCCTGCGAATAAGTTGAAACATTATCCGTATTGATCTCTGAATTGTACACGTTAATGTTTGTACTGATATCCCACCACTTTTTCAATGTATTTACTGATGTAAACTCAGTACCATAAGCACGGCTTGAGTTAGCATTAATATATGTATTGATCAATACTTCCTGGCCCGTGATAGGATGTGGGCCTTTAGTTTGGTAACGGGTGATCAGGTCAGTTGATGCTTTATAATAAGCGGATGCAAGAAATGTATTATTGCCTTTAAATGTTTTTGCATAAGAGAATTCAAAAGATGAGGTGAATTCCGGTTTCAGATCAGGATTACCCTGTGTGATATTCAAATTGTCTGTATAATCAACATACGGGATCAATTGGAAAAAATTCGGACGATTGATCCTTCTCGTTACACTTACTTGCAACTCTTGCTTATTCTTTAGTTTTTGACTTAAGAATAAAGAAGGGAAAAGACTTATAGGATAACTGTTGCTGAACTTACTGTTATCATTTAAAAGTACTCCTGTATATTCAGAACTCTCTGCTCTTAAACCAACTTTATAACCAAAATCTTTTTTGCTTCCTGTTAAAGAAACATATGCCGCATATACATTGTCATCGTTTTTATAGTTGCTGGTAGCTGAAGGTATCAATACAAATTCACCGGTAGCGGGATCAAGAATATAATTTTGGTTGTTATTGCTCAGCTTGCGAAGCTGTGCTCTTACGCCGGTTTCTAATTTTATTTTCTTGAAAGGCTTTACGTAATCAGACTGAATGGTTAGCACTTTGTTTGTACCATCGCTGATAACCTGCTGCTGATGTTCGCCGGTTTTGCCTCCTGTATTATCAAAATAGTTTGTAACATATATATTATTACCGCCATTCTTTCCGGAGAAATAATTTGCGTCAGCAGTTAATTCCTCACCTTCCTTAGGAAAAAGATGTTTCATGCCAAATGTTAATCCATTTGCATTGAACTCTCTTGTACCACTTGAGGTGCGTTCACTCATAGAGCTTATTTTCCCTGTATTGTAAATACTGTCTGTAAGGATATCTATTGTTTCTTTAGGATCAAATTGACCATGTACTTTAATCGCTCCTGCAGAAAAGGTCGTACGATTAGTTACAAAATAATCCATACCAATGCGGCCAAAAACAAACTGGCCAGATGTCTTGTTATTATTTTCCTGGCGAACTGTAGTTAACGGGTTGTCATACAAATTAACCCTGTCAGTTGTACCCGTCATTCTTGATTTGTTTTGATTGACCATTCCACTCGCTGAAAAATTTATTTTATTCTGACGCAGGTTGAAATCGCCACCGCCGTTCATTGCGCCGCGTTTATCAACACCGGCACGAAGGTTACCATTAAAACCATTCTTTTTATTTTTCTTTAAAACGATATTAAGAATACCGGCAGTACCGCCTGATGCATCATATTTGGCAGAAGGATTCGTGATCACTTCAACACTTTCAATTGCATCGGCAGGGATCTGGTCAAGTGTAAGTGTGGTTGGACGGCCATCAATATATAATTGAGGAGCCGCATTTCTTAAAGTTACATTTCCATCAATATCCACTTGTACAGAAGGTACATTACGCATTACATCTACAGCTGTTCCACCTGCACTCACAATATTTTTTTCTACATTAAAGACTTTCTTGTCAATATCGAGTTTCATAGTAGGCTTATTCGCTACCACAGTAACACCTTCCAATTGCTTTGCATCAATACTCAATTTTATATTTCCAAGATCTTTATCAAATGCATTTAACATGCTACTCATGGCGGCCATTGCCTGGGCGGGATCTGAGGAGCTATTTGGTTTCGGAGCATTTGCATCCATCTTCATTTGAAATGCAACTGTCTGCTCAACAGGTTTAAAACCCGTAGCAGAAATTTTCAATTTCATCTGGCCAAACATTGGAAGATCTGTGAAGCTGAATTCACCATTGCTTTTAGTTGTTAGTCCTTTCAGCAATACATCTTTTCTTTTTTTAGTGACGGTGTCATAACGGCTTTGGAGTAATAAAACAGATGCGCCATTTATCGCAGCACCGGTACTATCTGTAACTTTTCCATATACATGACCCATGTCCGGGGGTTTTTGACCCTTAGCATTTCCTCCGGGAAATTGGGCTTGTATCCCCAACGCAGCTATTATCATCAAAGCAGTTAGTAAAGCGATCTTTTTCATGTGTTGATTTTTTGAATCAGATGCAAAGCTACAACCGGACGATCTGCCGGAAGGTTCAAATGAGACAAGCAGCTAAAATGTATCGACGAATTTTCCGGGACTTGATTGGTGAAAAAAAAACGGGTACCAATGGCACCCGTAGCAAGAATTTACACTAACAATTGTTTATTTAGGAATTTCGAAGATCTTAGGGTCAATTGCTTTGTTCACTTCTATTTTCTCTGTTTTTTGAGACATTTGGAACATGCCCATATCTATGTTTTTAGCATATGGTAAAACAATTCCAAAATCAGTTTTCTTATGATCAGAATAAGTAGTGGTTATTTCAACTGACTGACCCATTACTTCACCTTTAATGATACTTTTGGTCAAATAATAACTTGTAGGATCAATAAAGTAATAAGTTTCATTGCCGTCCCCGGTTACTTTTATTTTAAAACTTCCGCCATCTTTCCCCATCAATTCAGCTTTATAACCTTTTGCAGCATAGTCTATCAATGCACCGCCAAGATATATTTGCGGTTTACCAGATTTGTAAGCTGCATCTGGCAATGCTTGTGCGTCAGTTCCGCCTGCCATTGGATTTACCATCCAGGCACTTTTATCTGTATAGCATTGTATGATGCTTGTTCCGTTAAAATCTAATTCATTTTTATATCCCTTTCCTTCCAGGAGGTATTCTTTTTGCGGAGCTGCATTACCCATAACATCCACTGTATTTTCTGTATAAAGAGATTTTACCTGGCTGAGTTTTTCTTTTCCGCCAATGGCTTCAACATGTTTGCTGATGACCTCATCAACAGTTTGTGATTGCGCAGCAGTAGCTAAAAATGCTGTGGCGCTAATCATAAGGGTTTTTATCAGTTTCATTTTTTAGTTTTTAGTTTGTTTTTAAAAGGACACCAAAAGTATTCAATTCATTTGTAATCCCAGTTTGATGCGACAAAATCGAAAAAAGTTGCGTCGAAACAGTAACTGGTCAAAATTTTCTCCAATTAATCCTGCCGGCCCGTTAAATTAAGTACTGCTCCCCTGAAATTTTCTCCTACGGGTAGTTCCATCTCATCGATAAAAACAGAATTCTTCCTTATTGCCGTAATATGTTCCAGAGAAACAATATATGATTTATGGATCCGCAAAAATTTAGCCACAGGCAGTTCTTCTTCAATTGCTTTCATTGCCATCCGGGTGATAATGGCCCTGGGTGTGCTTTTTAAATGGATCTTGATATAATCTTTCAGGCCTTCTATATACTTAATATCATTAAAGTTGACCTTTAGCAGGCTATAATCAACATTGACAAAAAAATAATCAGGATTTGAAACGGCTTCTTTATTTGTTCGGTTTTTTAACTCATAAAGCTCTTTTGCTTTGTTGCAGGCTTTTACAAAACGATCCAATGAAACCGGTTTTACAAGGTAATCCGTCACGTTAAGATTAAATCCTTCAAGGGCATATTTTTCATAAGCTGTGATCAGAATGATCATTGGCTTTTCAGTCATGCTTTGGATAAACTGAAGGCCGGTAAGCCCCGGCATTTGTATATCTAAAAAAATAAGATCAGCCGGTTGCTGCTGCAGCACTTTCATTGCTTCCATTGCATTACTGCATTTAGCTACTAATTGGAGATAAGGCACTTTGCTGATGTTGTCTTCCAGCAGTTCCAATGCCAGCGGTTCATCATCAACAGCGATACAACGAAGCATTACGATAAATTTAATTGAAGTGAAATATTGAACCAGCTATCTTTTTGGGAGATCACCAACTTATGTTTATTTCCGTATAATAAATTTAATCTTCTTTTTACATTGGTGAGACCAATACCTGAAGTTTTATCCTTGATCTCAATTGAGGTAGGTGCAAATTTATTCTGAACTGTAAACTTTATCACTCCTTTTTCTGCTTTTAATTGAACGCATATCATTGCATCTTCGATCATCCCGGTGCCGTGTTTAAACGCATTTTCAACAAAGGGGATCAGCAGCATCGGTTCTATTTCATAATTGCCATCCACTGCTTCAAGATCAACATTTACCTGTACATTTTTTCCAAAGCGCTGTTGCTGCAGATCGATATAACTATGGAGGTATTCAATTTCTTTTTCGAGCAACACTTTTTCTTCATCCGCCTCGTAAAGCATATAACGCATCAGGGAAGAGAATTTTAATAAGGAAGGTTCAAGGAGATCAGATTTTTTTCTTGCCAATGCTACCATATTATTCAGCACATTGAACATAAAATGAGGACTTGCCTGCGAACGCAGCAACGATAATTCTGTTTTAAGATTTTCGGTTTGTTTTTCCCTGGCGATACGGTCAGCACGGGCACGATCCATAGTCAGTTTGTATGCGGTGCTTCCTGCAAAAAAGAAAAGAAAGAAAAAGAAATTAAATAAAATATGCCCGCTTAAATTAAATCCTCTTTGATCCATTATACCGAAAATGAGCAGCCATCCAATAACCAATAACAAAAGAAATGAAATAGCAATGGCGAGTGCATATTCTTTATATTTTCTCCTGTAAATGAATTTAGGTATAAGAAGGCCGGCATTTAGATAAAAGAAGCCGATATATATAATATCGTTCAGTATATATCGCAGTATAATTGTTGCGGAATGTTGCTCTTCCGTCGATGGCTTTGGATTATTCATCGAAGGCCGCAATAAAAAAGGCAGTGAAAATAAAAAGAGCCATGCTGCAGCATGCAATAATACCGTTACCCATTTTTTTGAATACCATGATGCACCCATGCGGGCAAGATAATGAGTAAAGGGCTTTATTTTTATGAATACTGAAAATGCTGCGACGAAAACAGTTTATTCGTCTGCAAAACATTATTTATCCATTTCGCCGGCTTTTTGTTTAAATTCAGACGTAGTTGTTTCTTCAAATTTCAAACCTTCGAATGTCTTGCGGGATAATTGAACTGGCTGCATCGCAGCTATTGGTTTGCCATCTTTTATACTTACAGAAATTATTTTGGCAGATTCACCTTCGGGAACATTTGAGAAAATAACTTTATTTCCGGATACATAACCATTCATCAGCGATTTCATCTTTTCAAAAACTAGAAGTGTATAATAATTTGATGCTGTATCACCAAGGTTAACAATAAATTCGATCTTAGGACGATAATCGTTATAAAATCTATCGCAGTTGATCCAGCCGAGATTTGTTATCCTGAAATTATATTTTTTTTCCATTTTAGAGACTCTTGCATAATAAAGACTGTCTTCAGATTTTAAATCTCGTACATATTTAAGACTGTCTTTTCTGGAAATGAGCTTATATTTTAAAGCGGTTTCAAAAGGAACAAAAAGCGAATCACCGACAATAGGCCATTCTGTATTTGATGAAAGGAAAACTCTTTTTCTATTACCCCATATTCGTCTTACTTTGATCCGTCCATAATAACGCCCATATCGTTTTTCCAATTCAACTTTTACTTGTTGATTTGACAAAGGGCAATTATTTGCTATAAGATAACTTGCGGTTGTGTATCTATCATATGCGACTGAATGATGATCATCCAGCAAATTGAGGACTTGAATGAGTGGAAGTGTTCTTTGTATGTTTTGGGACTGTCCAGCAGGTACCCAATTAATTGGGTTAGCAAAACCCACAGTATCATAGCCAGGATTTTCAATTATTGATGAAGATAGCTGGGAATAATTCGTTTGATCAAGGAAGAGCTGCATTGAATCATCCAGTTTATCAGTTGGCATTTTAATTAAGATCTCTTTTTGAGCACTAACCAATTCTTTGTTGCCGGAAAAGGCCATTATGTTTAGCATACCCCCGCTGATCAATAATTTTTCGCCAGATGTAGTTGTAAGTTTGTTTGTAATGATATCTTGATAGCTATAAAATTCCTGCAAGCGGATCGTAACATTTTTATTCGGGTAAAAGCTATTGGCGTTGATATATAATTCGGTTCCTTCATTGCCTTTGATCATTGTATCTCTTTCATTGTTTATAACAAATGATTGACTTTCTTTTTCAAGATCTGCAAAGAAATCCTGCAACGCCTTTTTCTTGTCGGCATCTTGTTTTTTATTTGTTGTATCGTTCATCGGAATTGCGATCACCTCAATTTTTTTCCCTTCTGTGGTTTGTCCTTTTAATATCACAGGGACAGGAGGGTAATTTGTTTTTTCTTTTGAGGGTTCGAATTTTAAAGTGTCTCTACTCTTTTTACTGGAACCATCAGCAGCTACCCATTTAAGTTCAACTTCTTTGCCTTCTGTAGTTTTTGCTTTTACTATGAACTGCTCTTTTGTGTTTTGTTCATTTTGTGTTCTTAGTTTTATAGTGTCTTTGCTAATTATTGTTGAAGTTTCTTTTCCAGGCATCAATTTGATCGAGGGTAGAGTATCGGTTTTGGGGTTAGTGCCTGGTTTGCGTTCCCAATTATCGTTCGAAATAAATTTATCATTGTTTGCAAAAAAGAATTTATAAGATGCAAAAAGCACTATACCGACCATTGATGCTATAGCTATCCAGCGAAAGATCTTATTATTGGCTTTACTTTTTGGTATAGAAGCTTCAGGATACAATGATCTTTTCAGATCATCCCAATGCTGATCCATTTTAGAAAGATCAGGCAACGATTGGTTTTCCAGTTGCTTCAGTTTCTTATCCATATTATTATTGTCCTGTTGCATTTTTAAGCTTTTGTTTTCAAAAAGTGGTTCAGTTTTGTTTTCAACAATCTTCTTCCTTCGTTAACATGCCATTTGGATGTGCCTTCTGAAATTTCTAAAGCTTCTCCTATCTGTTTATGAGTGAAACCTTCATAAACAAAAAGATTAAAGACGGTTGCTGTTGCTTTCGGAAGTTCTTTTATCGCAAACTGAATTTCTTTTGCAGAAATTTTTTCAAAAATGTAATCGTCGACCGGGATCTCTTCTGTTATAATAGTTATTGATGCTTCTTTTATTTTGCCTGTTGTTTTTATATGATCCAAAGCACAGTTTATAACGATCGCTTTTATCCATGCTCCTAATTTCCCGTCATGTTGATACTTTTTAATGCTTTTAAAAACACGCATCATGGCATTATTGAATATGATGCCTGCTCCATCAATATCACCAGCATAACGCTGGCATATTTTTATCATTTCGGGATAAAATTGCCTGTAAAGCTGCTCCTGTGAATGCAAGTCATTTTCCCTGCATCCCCGGATGATTATATCATGTGGGTCGGTCAAAGGCTTTGGCTTAGTTAAAACTTGGATCATCTAATGTATATAACTGTTCTAAAGGGAAAAAGGGTTGGGTAAATTTTAAAAAATAATTATAACTGTAACCTTAAGGAATGGAAATGATTGAATGACTGTTTTCCGATAACTTTAAACCATGAAGCGAAAGAGTTTTATTCAATCTTCGTTCGGGGCATTCACGGCTTCTTATTTACCGGCATTACCTAAATTTCAGGCGATCGAGGATGAGGCCTTATTTGTTTCTCCTGCTTTTTTAAAAGCCGGAGATATCATTGGGATCACTGCACCGGCTGGTTATATTACCAGCGAGGAAATCCGGTCTGCCGTACAAAAAATGGAAAGTTGGGGTTATAAGATCCAGATCGGGGAAACGATAGATAAACGGGATTTCACATTTGGCGGTACGGATGAAGAAAGAACAAAGGATTTTCAGCAAATGTTGGATGATCCTAAAATAAAGGCCATTATGTGTGCCAGGGGTGGTTATGGTGTTGTCCGTATCATTGATAAATTAAACTGGGAAAAATTTAAAGCAAAGCCTAAATGGATCATAGGCTTTAGCGACGTTACTGTCTTTCATTCTCATCTCAATAAAAATTTTGGCATTGCTTCCATCCATTCAAAAATGTGTAATAGTTTTCCTGATGACTGGAGTTTGGCAGAACCTATACAAATTGAAACCATTGAAGCTATTCAACTGGCATTAAGTGGAAAGAAAATGAAATACACTGTTACACCAAATCCGCAAAATAAATTGGGAACGGCTGATGGTGTTTTAATTGGAGGCAATTTAAAAATGCTGGAAACGCTGGCTGGTACAAAATCTGACATTAATACTGCCGGAAAAATTTTATTTGTAGAAGATACAGGCGAATATATGTATAGTGTTGATCGTATGTTCTGGAATTTAAAACGAACAGGAAAATTATCGCAGCTAAAAGGATTAATTGTTGGTGGGTTTAAAATAAAAGTAGATGAAGATTCAGATGATTTCGGAAAAACGCTGCAGGATGTGGTGTTAGAAAAAGTAAAAGCGTATCATTATCCTGTTTGTTTTGATTTTCCTGTGGGTCATCAAAGAAATAATTATGCATTAAAATGCGGTGTGAAGCATAGGCTGGAAGTAAAAAATGAAAATGTTAGTTTAAAAGAAATTTAAAGAAGATACGACATGATAAAAATTCCTCCCTATTTACAGAAAGGAGACACGATTGGATTAGTCTGCCCCGCCGGTTTTATGCCGGTAGAGAAAGTTTCAGAATGCATTCGTGTAATAAATGAAGACTGGGGCTTTACTATTAAGGTCGGAACAACTATTGGACAGCAGTATCATTATTTTTCTGGAACAGATGAAGAAAGAATAGAAGATCTTCAGCATATGCTGAATGATGAAAACGTAAAAGCTATTTTATGTGCAAGGGGGGGCTATGGTCTTAGCCGGATCATTGATAAAATAGATTTTACAAATTTTAAAAAGAATCCGAAATGGATCATAGGTTTTAGTGATGTGACGATCCTTCATTCGCATATTTATCGAAATTATTCTATCTCGACACTGCATGCACCGATGGCAAATGCATTTAATGAAGATGGATTTAAAGATGAATTTGTACGATCGCTATGGCATGTGCTGGAAGGAAAAAAAATAAAATATCAATGCAAAAAACATGAGTTCAATAAAAAGGGAGAGGGGATCGGGGAATTAGTTGGCGGTAATCTTTCATTGCTGGCTCATCTTGTAGGTACAGAATCAGACATTAAAACAAAAGGCCGGATCCTTTTTATTGAAGATGTAGGTGAATACTTATATAATATTGACAGGATGATGTTCCAGTTAAAACGTAGTGGCAAACTTGATAAACTGGCTGGACTGATCGTCGGAGGATTTACCGATATGAAAGATACAGAAAGACCATTTGGACAAACTGTTCAGGAAATTATCCGCGATGCAGTTGCTGAATATAATTATCCAGTTTGTTTTGATTTTCCCGTAAGCCATGGAAAGGAGAATTATGCCTTGAAAATAGGTATTGGTTATAAGTTGAAAGTTGGAAATAATAAGGCGACGCTGGAAGAATGATGAATAGTATCAGTTTTTTGTGTAATTAGGATAAGACACAAAAACTCCATAGTCATTGATCTTATATTCCATTTCAAACTTTCTGCCAAAAAACGATAATTCAGTCTGTTGTCTTATTTTAAAATCGCTGTATAAATAAGAACGAATCTTGTGGAATTCGGATTTGTTCTTACGTAAATAATAATCGTCTGAAGCAGCGTCTAATACCGAAATATATGATCCGTCTTTTCGAGTAGTTAATAGCGACAGGTTGAAATTTAGAACACTATCGGTTTTATTTTTCTCTGCATAAAGAAATAGAATGTCAAAATCTGGATTCCTGGTTATTTTACCGGCTATATAATATTTAGTGTCGTGTTGTAAAGAACTAATGTTACCATAC
>Ga0193703_1000082_pt1 | contig 11052 bp, 9 predicted proteins | sample U3a2metaG_FD_143062 | JGI IMG/M metagenome (GOLD analysis project Ga0193703, IMG submission 143062) | Soil microbial communities from a riparian zone of the East river system, Colorado, United States - U3a2 | ecosystem: Environmental > Terrestrial > Soil > Riparian zone | place: USA: East River...
TTTTTTTTTTTTTTTTTTGTTTTTTTAATTAAGAGGTTACTTAAAACCCTAGGTGCTCCATGCAATTAGCACAAGACCACTCCACATCTAATAAAGTCCCCTAGTTGTTACCCCTAGCTGTCCTTCCTTTTTAGTAGAGTCCGTATAAGAGTCCGATTTAATTTAGTTTTTGTTTTCATCTAAATCATATATCTTATCCTTAGAATCATTTAATAAATCTAAAAATTGGCTTTTTTATTTTTAAAGCTACAAAAGAATAAAAGTCATTAGGTAAATCTGCTCAATTAGCTTTATGAAGTTTGAATTCCTCAGATAAATATAAATCCTAAATTAATAAAGTTAAATGTTTGAAACCATTACAACTAGCGTCTAATTGTATAGGTAAATTAGTTTTTGTTTTTTTTTGTTTGAAAAAGGCTTCTTTGTTTTTAATTGCTTCAAGATAAATTTTAACAATAAAAATAGAAAGAAATAATAAATTATTTTAAGCTTTATTTAGTAATATACCATTTTCAAATTTGTTTATATTTTTATATTTTCATTAGTTCAAGCTACTCTATCATTAAAAGATACTTTATCTAATTTGTTACCCAAAACAATTAGCACCGAATATTTTTAAAAATCTATTGCTGTTTCATCAGTTAATTTAACTTCTTCTTTAGAAAATTGTAATAAAGATTTAGCCAAATCAATACTTTGATACTGAAAATATTAAGAAATACAATATAATCTCCCTCTATAATCCAATCTAGTTGGAATATAAAAAGAATCTACTTCTGTAAAAATAGTAGCTAAACCTAAATTATTTTGTTCTAAGTCTTTGTTACTTTTACTATTATTATTAAAACTTTATAAATCTTCTTATTTGTTAGTGTTAGTTAGTTTAGCTTGGGGGCTTAAAAGTTGTATATAATTAGGATCAGTATAAAATTTATATTTGAGGTGATTATTTAATAAAATCTAATACATTACATTATAGTTAACTTTAATTGCTACTGAATTAATATTATTAACATTAACCATTTAAGAAATTAGATTATTAGGCAATATTTTAGTTTCAGTATTTAACTCTCAATTAGATAAAATTATACCATCAGTATATTCAACATAATTTAAATAATAACCACATAAATTATTATTATTATTATTTTTTGTTTTTTTTGGTTTTAGGTTTAACTATCCTGGGAATTTTATGAAATATATTCAAAAGAAACTGGTAAATTAGCTGATCTGGTCTGCTTTAACAGTACCGCTCTGCTTTAGCTGGTTTGTTATTATTTTTTTCAAATCAGAATAAAAAGCCGCACCGCCTAAATCAATATTACACTTTTGCCCTTGTGTTATTATTTGTACTTGTGCATTGTTCTGATTTTTACTTGTGCTTTTGCTAATTGAAGTTTTGCCTTGTTGTCTGCTTTAGCTGGAATGCCTGGGCCGTAGTAGTAAGCTACCGCTAAGCTACAGCTAAGCTACCGCTAAGCTACAGCTAAGCTACCGCTAAAACTGATGTTCCCTTGGTTCCCTCGCTTTTGACTAAGGCTATGGCTTGGTAGGCCACCGGTATTATAGAACAAAGTCTAGAGCCACCAAAGGCCAAGCCTACACAAGATGAGCAGCACCCTTGCTGATGTTGGTCTTAGACCTACCTAGTATATACAACTCTGTTGGTACCAACAGCCAGCTTTGCTTTACATCACCCTTGCCTCTTGCCCTTATGCCCTTAGTTGTCTGTTACCTACCTAGCACTCATTACCATGACAACTGTTGCCCTTTTTTCTGATTTTTAGCCAGTGCCTCGTGGCTCTTTGTACAAAACCTAGAGGTCAATCAGAATACAAACTAAGGCGTAGCGGGTATACATATAAATTCAGAATAAGAACAACAGGCAAAAGTTAATTACAAATCAAATGAAAAAGGAAAATAATCAAATAAAAACACACAAAAATAATCAAGGGAGAATTAAAAGGGGTTTAACATTTATTAATCTTATTACAAAAATATTGGTCAAAGCGTGGCGATTCACAGAGAGGTTAGCCGCCAATACTAGTATATATGACAGGATGAGTAGCCAAGTAATGTAATCCTGTTAAAATAACATATAATAGATAAACTATTCAGCCACTTAATATAATTATCTCAATAGCGATCAATTTCTTGTTAAATTTTAGATATCAGAGAATATACTTATTTGTGAAATAACTCATAAGTCTATCGCTAAAGATATTTAATATTACATTAAATAACAGAGATATAAAAAATATCAGTAATATGGCAGTTAATATAAATAATAAAAGACTTATATTTTTGATGTGATTTGACATTACATCGATAGTAAAAGTATGTTGTACTGGTTCAAAGAAATAATTTAAATAATTCACTATTTTACTTATGACTGTTTCATAAATTTTGGCGAAATCTATATCTACACCCATTATGCTCTTAGCGATGTCATCTGTTCCACCTGGAACACTTGAGCTAGAACTACCTGATCCCATAAAAATTCCACTAGTAGAACTGCCAACAGTAGACACAGGTAGACTGCTACTACTGTTATAATCTTTAGATAATTGCTCTGCCTGAGGATTAAAAAAAACACGGGTATTCTCATCACCACTTTCTAATATTGAAGGTATTAATCCATCCGTACCCTCGCAATAAATAGTCTTAAAAAATCCAAACTCTGTACCTAGCCAGAAAGAAAGAAATAATCCAGGAATAATCTTTAGAATAATTTTAACTAACTTATTACTATTAATTAATTTATTCTTCCAGAGTTTATTCTCCGTATTATCATTACTATTAATAATATTCCCCTTATCTGGTTTTATTTCCTTGCTCTGTAGCATACCTGTGATAAAAGTAAAACTAAAACTAACAAAAAATCCAAATAAGAATTTATCCCACCATGTATAACTAGCATAATCCACCAATCCAATTTTAACGATAATCACCCCCACCATCATACCCCATAAGATAAGATTAGACCATGACCATAAACCAGTTCCTGCGTTTGAGCTATTAAATTTATTATTTTTATTATTATTATTTTTATTATTGTTATTATTATTATTAAAGTTATTATTATTATTATTAAAATTTGTATTTGTATTTTTCATTTGTTTATTTGTTTTTATTTTTTTTAATAGAGATTTATTTTTAACAGCTAAAATTAAATTTAAATACAGTGTTCCTATTTCTTTGGCAATAGTGGATAGTATCCAGTTCATAATTATCATAAGTTCTTAACTACATTTAGCATTTACCTCCAAGATCTACTATTCATTGCTTACTTTTTAATATAATAACTTTCTGTTGCGCTAGAGAGGCCCGAGGCCAGATAAGCAAGTGTTTGTTTATCTTTTTTTGATGTTTTTTATATAAAATTCATAGAATATAGAATATTTATTTAGAGTAATTTTAATTTTAAAGGGGTTTTGTTTGTTTTTTTTTTTGTTTTGCATTTGCCCTTGTGCCTTGGCTTGGCTTGGTTGGTGGGAAGGTTGGTTGGTAGGTAGGTTGGTTGGTTGGCCATAGGCCTACCTACCAACCTTCCAACCATCCTTCCTACCTACCAACCTACCAAGAGGTCAATAAGAATACACGCCCTTGCTTTTGCGCAGCGGGCAACAAGGGCAAAGGGTAACATGGGAAATCAAACGTTAAAATACAAATCATAATAAAAACCCGTACCTTAAAAGCAAGGGAAGCAAGAGCAGTACTGAAACAGCAAGGACCGTAGCTCCAAAGCGAAGGAAACGAAGGAAGCGAATGTTCTTAATGTAATTCGATAGCATCTTTTAAGTAAGAACAAACTAATAATGTAAATACAAATGCTTGAATTAAAGAAACTGCTATTTCTAATCCAATTAATGCTAAAAAGATAGAAAAAGGAATTAAAGTAATAATAGCTACTAACAGGCTTCCTGAGAATAATTTAAATAAATAAGTAGATAGTATTTTTAATAAGGTATGTCCAGCGGTTATATTTGCAAATAGTCGTACTCCTAATGAGACTGCTCTAGCTAAATATGAAATTAATTCAATTAAAACTAATAAAGATAGGGGTCAGCGTATATAACAACTGCCCTCAGAACCGTACGTGATAGTTTCCCATCATACGGCTCGCCGCATTGATACGAGTCCAGTATAGAAGGAATGTTATGAACATATATAATTTTAAATAGTTGTAATGAGCAATGGAGAGAAATAGGGCTAACGCTATGGGGTTAACAGCATTCGGCTATTCTTCTTAGATTTTCTAGTTTAGCTCTCCCTGATGGAATAATTTATGATGAACTTAACATAGGGGATTTCTAAATAGAGCTCCTTTAAATTCAGCAAATGAGATTTTATCACCTTGCCTAAACTAGCTTTAACGTTCTTAACCAATCTGATATGATGAATTTATAAATCGTGGGTTGAGCCGCAGATTGCGCAGACTTTGTAAAAAGACGAATTTTAATTTACCTCTTGCCTCCCCTTGTTCTGTTTGTGTTAAGAGTTTATTGGGGAGTTTTGTTTTAGACTCAGCCTTAAAATCGTGTATGACCTTAAGAGATGAAGGCCGATATAGTTCTTTTTCAGTTTCAGAGCATTTCAGATTAGATCCGAACTTTATGAATAAACAAACCCTAGACTAATTCTGTTTGAGGCAAAACCGTAGAAGTTTAAAATACCCTGGATTTTTTAATTATAGAAGAATATAATTTAATTTCATAGTGACCATAGTGACTCAGGTTAACCATGGAAGTAAATGCCTGAGGGTAGTACTTACCCAATTTATTCTGCCTTATAAAACCGCCTTTTTGTTTTTTTTTTTATTTTTAGTTCATTTATAAGCTTAATCGTTTGAGCTTTTACCCTCAGTTTTTAAAGACCAACACCCACACCACTAAAATGTCTAACTCTTCACCTTTGCTGTTGACTATGATCTAAAAGCACAGGCAACAGTTTTTGGGGTTCTGTCTAAAATTTTTAACCTCAGCACCAAGGAAGCTTCACATCACCTTACTAAGATTGCTTATAACTGTTTTCTCCTGATTTAAGTTCCCGGCCACAGTTAGTTTTAAGAACATCTTTAATGTTTGATTGAATTAACTTAGCATCTTTAAGAGAACCGCTAACAAAGACCACGAAGTCATCAGCATATCTTATGTACTCCATTCTACGAAAATCAGGCTCAGCTATGAGGCTTCTTCTTAAATTAGTATTAGGTTTAGTAGACTACGCCTCTTCATAGGGTCCGTTTCACTACTTCTTTTCGAAGCTAAAGATTTATATTCCGGATTGATCATCCGTTTCAGCCCTTTCTTTAAACTCGTTTCGTATTTAAACATGTACTTTTCAAATTCATGGAGAACTAAGTAGGCCTGTTAAGGACTTATAAATAATCCCTGAGGAGTTCCAATGTCTTACAGCACGTTTTTACCAGTCTTCGGATCAAGGTATCCCGCTTTGAGAAAAATATTCAGTATTTCAATTAACCGAGGGTCACCAACAAATTTCTTTCTACGATTCATTATTATTCCATGTGGTATTAGGTCCAAGCATTTGGTGATTTCACCTTGAATAACCCAATTATGTTTAAGGCCAATAAGATAAACTAAACTCTAAGAAGAGCAGAGTGAACAGACTTTTTCGCCACTTAACCCCTTAACCCTTTTGAGAAGAGGAGAGGAACTTAGGTTAGAATTTGGCTGAGAGTACCGCGTGTAAGGCTTTGTGTACTATTTATTCCCCTTGGATAATTAATACCTATAGGACGTGTTTTACCGTTTGCTTTAGGAATTTAAACTCTTCGATTAGGTTGAAATACGAAGATTCCGCATTGTAGAGTTTATGATATCTTGACAAACCATTCCCAATTTAGCCCTTCAATAGAATATCATTATGATCCTGGGCTCTGGTTACCTTCTTTGTGGCTATTTCCTCATATCAGGCTACCAAGCAATATGGATCCGCAATTAATTTAATTAAATTATAGTATTTTTGTTCAGGTTTTCTATACTGTTCCAACTTTCCCAGCACAATAGTAGTAACACCGACTCGTTTAGCCACCTTTACAGGTTTGACCGCTCTAACCGGCTTTAGACTGCACTATCTAAAGTTTCGAAAGAAGGAGTATCTATGCTGCTTTCCTTTGTGTAACATGTTACACTACTATGAAAGCTCTGTTTCCGCATTACAGACATAAGTCCGTCTGAATAGGCGGTTGAATCCCGTAGTTGACTATGTGTTGTGTTTAAAGTCCAAATAGTTTTAGTCGCCTGCTTACACTTGTGGGAGCTTCCTATAGGGAAGAACGCCTAGATCTTTGACAACTTGATGAACTAGTACCATTTCACCAAGAAACTCTAGAAAAATACAGACATTTACTGCTTCATTTGCTTCCCCTGTTGCCCTGTTGCCCTGTTGCCTTATGCGAAAAAGCAAGGTACGAAACCAAGCCTAGCACTAGTTGACAGGCTATAGTTTTGACCACTGCTCTATAGGCAAGAGTTCTTAACAAAGGTTGTGAGTTGGTTGTTGGTCTTTTACCTACTATAGGTTGGCTAGGCTAGGCCTCGAGGAGGCCAAGAGGTCATTCAGAATACCAACATCGGGTTACTATCCTATTAAGGGTTGGTATAAGAACAAAGGCAACAGTTCATTTCGTTCTTATTTTTATAAGAATAAACTGCAAAAGAGGTTATTTCCCGTAACTAGAAGGCATTTATAAGTATCAGGTTTGTTATCCTCGACTTGACTATTCCTGCTTATGATAACTTATTTTCGTGACAGTCCGAAGCATTTATCACATTTGCACTCAGCTATCCATTCTCCAAAAATTATTAGCTTAAGGAGTCGTGAGTACCCGCAGCATGCAACGTTTCTTATTCGGTCAAATTTACATGAGAGATCGGACAGGATCTCATTCAACACTAGCCCTCATACGGCGCACGTACTAAAACTAAAGGAGTCCCCGAAGGAATAAAGAAAGAAAAAAATTTTATACCATGTATTTTTAGAGATAAAATAGTTACACCTATAAAAATAGTAAGACTTAACCCTAAGGAGACTATTCCACTTGCAGTTACAGCAAATGAATAAGGAACATTAGAAATTAAATTACCAATTAAAATGAAGAAAAATAAAGAATAAATGAAAGGAAAGTATTTTTCACTTTGAGATCCTATTTGTTCTCTAACCATACTACTTATGCTTGCATAGGATGTTTCTAAAGAAATAGACCAATTATTAGGAATTAAATTAGAATCATTATTTCCAAAATAGTGTAATCCTATTACAATTATAATTATTAAAAAAGTATATAAAGCTAAATTTGTAAGGTTAATATTTAATTGACCTATGATTGGTGCATATATCCCGATTAAGTTGGTTACCTCGAATTGACTAAGGGGTGAATTTATATAAAACATTTTTTGTTTTTTTTTATATTATTATTTTTGTGTGACTGTTGTATTCTTTTACTGGAGCCTTATTCTCAGCAAATTTTATAGAGTATTCATAAGATTATAACAAATTTATAACGGTTAAAATAAATAAGATTAGATATATTGATAATTCTATGTAAATAGTAGTTTTAAATTCTTTTATTCCGGCCTGACTTGTACTCATAACTTCGATTTCTTTTAATCATTTGATAACAAATTCAGGTAAAATTTCTAATATTTTTATGTTTTTATTTGAAAATTTATGTAATAAATATATACTTAATAAAAGATAACTAAATAATAAGAAAAAAATAGTATAAAATGCTAATTTTCAAAAGTATGCATCAATTAATAAAATAAAAATAAAAACTGACAAAATACTAATACCTAATAATTTTAAGACTAATATTGTTACAAATAAGATTCTAAATAATATTTTTACCCATCTTGGAATTTTGTTTTTTAAAGAACTCAAAAATAAGAGACTATTAATTGAATTAGATTTATTATTTGCTACTTGAGATTCACTCCCTATTGTTAGAGTAAACATCTCTTTCATTGGTATAGCTGTACTTGTATCTTTACCACCATTTTTTGTACTTTCATCTTCCACTAGTTTTCTAGCTGTTTGTATAGTACTCTTTTTAGAATCGGTTACTACGACATCGTCGTCGTTATCGAAAAATACCCTTTGAATTAATTCTAAACCATGTTCAACATTTGCAACAATACTTAATAATAAAATCACTATAACTGTAATTATTCTACTAGTTTTATTTACGTTCTTATTGTTTTCCCCCCTTATCCCATTTAAACTGACTAAATTTCAGACTAATAAATTTACTTATAATTAATCCTATTAGAAACCCAACAAACAAATTATATGTAAACGATTTATAAAAAAACAAACTTAAATTTTCTATAATAAATACATAGAAACAAAACATCATAATAATAAGAATCCCCATAATAAACATTCCTCAATATAATCTATCCTTAAACGAACTTATAATTAACCTTATCTCCTTAAACGCACATAGAATTAAGCTTATCACTCTATCTTTCGCTGCTTTCAATGAAGATATAAAAGTTCTAATTTGTGATATCATCCATTTCAATCCAGCTCTTAATGCTTTCATTGCAGATTCAGATATTAAACTCAATGCTTTCAATGCAGATTCAGATATTAAACTCATTCCTTTCGAGATTGATTTCAATGCTTTCAATATCTCTCTCCAGGCTATCAATCCTTTCACTTTCATTCATTGTCAAGCTATCATCAATGTCATGATTGATCTCATTCGTTTATAAGTTGATCTCATTCATTTCGAACTTGATCTCAATCCTTTCGATTTATTCCATAAAGCTATTGATATATTCCATAAAGCTATTGCAATTGTTCTCCACCATTTAGATCCTGTTAATCAGTTTCCAATTCTACCAGTAATGTTTTTTTTTTTTTTTTTTTTTTTTTTTTTTTTTATAATTTAAAATTTTTATTTTTTTTTTTTTTTTTTTTTTTTTTTTTAAATTTAATTTTTTTATAAAAATATTTAAATTTATCTATATTATTTTTATTGACTATCAAATTAGATTTCACTAATAATAACATCATAGCACCTTTTTTCATGCTTAAATGAACATCAATATAAGCATCGAGATTATTACTTAATTCTACATTAGCATATATTAGCACTAGTATATAAAATAAGATTAATATTACATTTATAATTATTAGTATTAATAAATACGTATCTCCTATAATTTATATCATTTTCTTAAATTTTTCATATTTTTCTGCTATTTTTTGACTAAATAATTTACTGATTATATTTAAACCCAAAGAAATATATAATTTGTGAAATCCTATCAAAATGATAATACCCATGTGTACTAATATTAATACACTTAAAATAATCTCATAATTTAGGATCATTTCTAAGGGACTAAGTTCTTTTTCTAATATTGAGGGTATAATAAAATATCATCACTTACACTTAGTCCTCTTTTTAAAAAAGGGTTTATTTTTAAATTTTCTTTTATTATATTTATCCCTCCAACAAAGGTAAAACGAGAATTTAAATAGAGGTTAAAGTTTCTATGCAGGAAAAATGATAGGGTGTATAGCTATGTAGTGCAAACCAGATAATAACAGATATATTATATAAAATATTCAACCGCTTAACATGATTATTTCAAATCCAATAACCTTCTTATTGAAACTTAGATATCAGAGTATATACTTATTAGTGAAGTACTTCGTTAGTTTGTCGCTAAAAGCAAATAATGCCATATTAAATAAAAGTGATAAAAAAAAGATACACAGGAAGACAGTTAAAATTCATAATAATATACTAACATTCTGAATCTGCTGTGACATAATCTCATTTGAAAAACAATGTTGTACTGGCTCGAAAATTTGTTCTAAGTAATCTGCCATTTTATTAATGATACTGTCTGAGATTTGACCTAAATCAAAATCACCACCTATCATACTTTTAGAAGCTTCAGGAGAGGAATTACCACTGCTGGCTATTCCAGTATTAACACTACCGCTATTGCTATTATTCGATAATATTTGTGTTGTTACAGGATCAACGACAACAACAGCGGTAGTGTCATTTCGTCAAATTGCTTGCCAAGTTCTAATATTTGCTAATACAGAATTCGGATCGTTTACAGTGTTTTGAAGGGCTCGACCGAAAGTATCTACCAAAATACTTCCACCTATTACAAAAGCTCTTTGAACTGGTGTACCAGAATTATTTCTAATTAACCAGAGCCGGAATCCCCCTGACCCATAAACGAATAAACTTCTGATTGTATTGCTCCAAGTTCCATCATCGTGGACTATTCTACGTTCAGTATTATATGATCCAAAAGAGTCTGTATTTCCGCCAGGTAATCCTCCAGGGCCTGGGTTTCCACCACTTCCATTTGGTATTCCAGAATTACCTTGTAAATTAGAACCAGCACCGCTACTAGAACCGGATGCACCATCTGCTCCAGGATTACCGCTCATATATAAACTACCGTCTCCATTTTGAAACATCGTCATATGATCCACTATGGATTGGCATAAATTAGTTATGTCCATTATTAGGTGCATAATAATAATTAAAAATAAAGCAAAGTCAAAGTACATTTGTAAATCCCGCGATTGCTCGTACTTTATAAAGTTCCATTTGATAACACATTTATTATAAAAAGTATTCATTGTTTTATTCATTGTTTTTTGTTTGTTTTGTTGTTTTTGTCTTGTATTTATATCAAAATATAAAATTGAAAATTAGATACTTATTCGGTATTAATTGTATAAATCTTTTTTTATCGCTAAGTCCCAATACTCTGAGACCGAGGCAAAGTTAATAATTATAAAAATAATTATATTGATTGCTTAAATTGTTTGTTTTTTGTTTTTTGTTTTTTTTTTTTTTTTTTTTTAATATAATATATATATATTTAAATTATTTTTTCATACTTTGATTTTTTGTTTTTATTTTTACACGAAACATTTAAGAAATATCTTTTTCTTCAGTATTTAGATTAATTTTTTCTATAGCGTTTACCCCTCACTAAAAAAATCCAACACCAAGTTTGTGTTATTTTTCTGAATCTC
>Ga0193703_1000083_pt1 | contig 10944 bp, 9 predicted proteins | sample U3a2metaG_FD_143062 | JGI IMG/M metagenome (GOLD analysis project Ga0193703, IMG submission 143062) | Soil microbial communities from a riparian zone of the East river system, Colorado, United States - U3a2 | ecosystem: Environmental > Terrestrial > Soil > Riparian zone | place: USA: East River...
CAATGTATTACTGAATAAATAAGGTCTTGATTTCTGGCGCAGCATATCAATGATCTCTTTTCTGCCGCTGGTAAAACCACCGCTGGCACCCCCTAATGCTTTACCAAGTGTTCCGGTAATGATATCTATCCGACCCATGACACCGCGATACTCATGTGTTCCTCTTCCGGTTTTTCCCAGGAAACCAGATGAATGACATTCATCGATCATTACGATCGCATCATATTTATCAGCGAGGTCACAAATTTTATCCAACTGTGCAATAGTTCCGTCCATGCTGAAGCTGCCATCGGTTACAATGATCCTGCTCCTGAGTTTAGCTGACTCCTGTAGTTTCATTTCAAGATCAGCCATATTGTTATGCTCATAACGGTAACGCTGAGCCTTACATAAACGAACACCGTCAATAATACTTGCATGATTCAATGCATCGGAAATAATTGCATCATCCTCGTTAAATAACGGTTCAAACACACCGCCATTTGCATCAAATGCCGCAGCATATAAAATAGTATCGTCTGTTCCCAAAAATTCAGAAAGCTTTTTTTCCAGCTCCTTATGAATATCCTGTGTACCGCAAATAAATCTTACACTGCTCATTCCGTAGCCATGCGAGTCAACAGCCCTATGAGCTGCTTCGATCACTTTTGGATGGGAAGACAGCCCGAGATAATTATTAGCGCAAAAATTCAAAACAGTCTTATTATTTACGGTAATCTCTGCGCCCTGAGAACTGGAGATTATTCTTTCTGTTTTATAAAGCCCGGAGGTTTTGATCTCCTCAACTTCTTTTGCAATTCGTTTTACAAAATTTTCGTTCATAAGAACACTGTTTAGCGGGCAAATATAATAAGAAGGCCTGTGGGTTCTGGTTGCCGGTTCCAAATCCGGTTTACAGCTCAACTCACCCTGCTTTTTCTGCATTTTGCCGGTCAAATGGCGCATTTCATCAGAATGCTCTTGTCCAAGGCTTAATGATAAATTAAATTTGCTGTAACATTTTCAGGAATACCTTCGTCAAATCAAGAAACTGACTCCTATGCAAAGGAAATATTTATTAAGGGCCGCATTGATACTTCTGCTGATCGCAGGGAGTTACCTGGTACTCTGGTCCACAACAAGGACTCATTCTCAGAAAGATGCCTGCTCAGAAAGCATGGAAGAGTGCTGCAAAAACAAGGATGACAAGGACAAATCGGGTGAAATGATCTGGGAAACCTTCTCCCGCCAGTTTATTTCCACTTCTGTTATTGAATAATGATCCTTAGGCTTTAATGCCCAAAAAAATCCATTTTAGAACTGTAACTTTTCTATTCACTGACCGTATTACTTAAAGCAGGGACGTTAAACTACCTTTGCCTGCTACCTGGACTGTTTATGACCGAAAAAGAGTATAACGAGTGTGTCACTACCTACGCAGACAATGTGTATCGATTTATCCTGAAAAACCTTAGGAATGAAGAAGATGCCCGTGATGTGGTGCAAACAGCATTTGAAAAAATGTGGATACATCGCGATGAAGTTGACGCCTCAAAAAGTAAATCTTATCTCTTTACTGTTGCCTACAGGCAAATGATAGATCATATTAGAAAAGTGAAAAGGATACAGTTAAAAGAAGAATTCAACGAAAACGCAAAAGTGCAAAACAGGCCTGCAAATAATTTAAAGAAAATATTAGATGAAGCATTAGCAAGGCTTAGCGAAACGCAAAGAACACTGGTTCTTTTAAAAGATTATGAAGGATATAGCTATGAAGAAATTGGGCAGATAACTAACTTAAGCGAAAGCCAGGTAAAAGTTTATTTGCACAGGGCCAGAGTTCAGTTAAAAGAATATTTGGTAAAAGTGGAAAACGTGATTTGAATAAAAAAGAAAACATGATCATTAACCGTCATAATTACGAAGAGTGCTTTATCCTTTACTGGGATAATGAGCTTTCTGCATCACAAAGACAGGCGGTTGAAAATTTTGTAAAAGAAAACCAGGACCTGCAGGAGGAATTCAATATCCTTGGTCAAACACGTTTTGTTCCTGATAACAATATTCAGCTTGAGAAGAAAGAGTTTTTGCTCAATAATTCATTTATAAACATTACTAATTACGAAGAACAGCTTCTCAATTATATTGATGATGAGGTAACCGCTGATCAACGAAAAGAAATTGAAAGTTTCACTGGTCAATACTCCGTCGTTAAGCAGGAATTAGCTTTACTTCAAAAAACAAAACTTCAACCTGAAGCAGAAGTTATTTTCCCGGACAAATCAATTTTATACAGAAGAGAAGAGAAAGTACGTGTGATCAGTATGACCTGGTTTAGAGTAGCTGTCGCTGCTGCTATTATTCTTATTGCCGGGTTTGCAACTTTCAGATTAATTAACAACAACAAGAGCATTGATACAACTGGAGTTGTAAAAAATGGTGAAATAAAAAATCCGCCAGCTAATAATAGTACTGTTCAACCTCCTGTTTTATCTGGTGATAAAAAACCAATTAACAATCCTTCTGATGTTGCCAATGCAAAAAAGAAAATTGAAACTAAACAACCAGGAATTAAAGATCAAGACCCTGTTATTGAAAATAAGTTAGATAACACTATTGCTTCTAATAAACGTGAGAATAAAAATAATTTACCTGAAGAAAGAAAGGTTAATGATAAATCTACACCAGATCCAATTGAAGCTACAGATGTAATTGCTGCTGTTCCAAATAATGAAGTCCAAAAAATTGAATCAGCTAAAACAAATAATCTTTTAGATAATTCTTCTGTAACAAAATCTACTTCTCCTTCGTTTGCTAATATATCAGATATATCAGATGAAAATGATCGTTTCGAAAAAGAAAAGGACAAAGGCGGCATCAAAGAATTCTTAAGAAAAACAACCCGGGTATTTGAGCGCCGTACCAGAATTCAAACCACAACCGATGACAACAAACTGCTAGTTGGAGCTTTTGCAGTATCATTAAAATAAATTTTAAACAGGAAAAACATTTTTGCATGAAAAGTATTTTACTCGTATGCGTAGCAGCTTGTCTATTCAGCACAGCTTTTGCCCAAAACGATACAACCGGAAAAAAAGAAACGGACACCACTATCAAGAAAGAAACAAATGACACGATCCGCATCGGTGGCATGATCATTATCAAAAAACCCGGAAGCGAAGATCGTGAGATCATAACCAATGACCATTATTCGGTGCATATCCCAAAAAGAAGAAAGCCTGAGAATTTAACAACCAACTGGTGGATCATCGATATTGGTTTTTCAGGTTTTAATGATAAAACAGATTATGCTTCAGCAGAAGCACAGGCTTTTGCCCCCGGAAGCACCGAGGACTGGTTTGATATTAAGAGCGGCAAATCAAGGAATATAAATATTTGGTTCCTTATGCAGCGGCTGAATTTGATCAACCATGTGGTAAATCTTAAATATGGTATTGGTCTTGAGCTGAATAATTATTTCTTTGATGATGAATCAATTCGTTTTCAGAAGAACCCAACATTGGTGGTTATGGATCCTAATATCAAGGATGCAAAAAAGAATAAGCTGGCTGCTGATTACCTGACAGTGCCGTTGATGCTGAATTTTAATTTTACTCCTGACAGGAGAAATGGCTTTGGTTTCAGCGCTGGTGTTAGTGCAGGATATCTGTACAGTGCAAGACAAAAGGTAAAGATCAGCGATGATAAGTTTAAAGTCCATAATGATTTTGACTTGCAAGACTGGAAATTGTCTTATGTGGGTGAGATAAACCTGGGACTGGTAAAGCTATATGGCAGTTACGCATTTCAAAGCATGTGGGAAAGAGGTCTTGATCAGACACCTTTTAATGCAGGTATAAGACTCAGCAACTGGTAAGAGTTCTTTAATTTCTCATGATATAACCATCCCGCCTAAGGCGGGATGGTTTTTTTATTCACAGAAAAAATAATAAGTAAGTTCTCTCGTTTACTCACATTCGTTATACATACTTTCCCAAAAAAAATTCATGGTAATTTCCATTTTGAAGCTCGCAGGAAATTCTGTTGTTTTGTAAACATATCGTTAAAAGATATCCACCCACCGTAATAAAAGGTTACGGCACGTCGTTTGAAATTCATTCCCGGACTATTGGAGGATAACGTATATGAAAACTTTTTGGGTGCTCGCATCATTCATCGCAGGTAGCAGCGTTATCGCTACGCATAATTATACTGACAACAATCCCGACAAGAACCGCAGCAAAAATTCTGCACCAGTGGGTACGGTGTACATCGTCATCGACAAATCAGATTATGAGCTAAGTCTATATGACGAGCAGGGTTGGTACGCCACCTATCCTGTAGTATTTGGCAATAGTTCTCTTTCTGATAAAAAAATGGAAGGAGATAAAAATACTCCCGAAGGAATTTTTCACATTGCCTCAAAACGTGTTCACGACAAATGGCACCGCTTTATGGCGCTTGATTATCCAACAAAAGAGAGCTGGGATAGATTTAACCAGCGAAAATCAAGTGGAGAAATCCCCGGATCTGCGAAAATTGGCGGAGGTATAGGCATTCACGGCACATGGCCGCATGAAGATTTCCAGATCGATCGTTATAAAAACTGGACGATGGGTTGCATTTCAATGAAAAATGAAGACGTGGAAGACCTGTATAAGTATACCCCGATCGGAACTAAAATTATTATTCGCCGCTAATTATCATTTAAAAAATCAGTTACCGATTTATCCCATTGCGGCCGATTGCCGGCTACCAAAGGACCATGTCCAGCTCCTGCATATATTTCGAGTTTCTTTTTTGGAGAACTGATCGAAGCAAAGATCCTTTCAATTTCTTCTTTCATAACATAATCATCACTGGTTCCCCATTGAAGCAAGACAGGACAGTTTATACTTTTCACATAGCGGGATGTTTTATGACCATAACCCCAATAACCTTGTTCAAGGCCTGTCCAGAAAGTGACAAAAAAACCAAATGGCTCCCCTGGAAAACCACTGATCCTTGCTCTTGCCCTCATATGATCCTGCATCCTGTCAAATGGCATTTCAAGAATTATTTTTTGCGGGTTTAAATCATATTGCCAGATCGCTTTGGAAATAATAACAGCACCTAAAGACATTCCCCACAACACAATATTCTTTTCGCCTTTTTGTGAAACATGATCATAAGCCAACTTTACTTCCTCCGATTCTTTGTATCCAATACTAGTAACGATGCCTTCGCTATTTCCATGAGCCCTCATGTCTACAAGTAATGTATTATAGCCAAAGGAATTAAATTTAAAAGCCTCGCCCAACACATTTCCTTTATTAGAACCCAATCCATGAAATAAAATAACTGTGCCCCTTGCTGAATCAGCTTTCATATACCATGCTTCTAACTTTTCTCCATTGGCAGTAGTTAATAGAACCGTATCATAGGGAATGTTAGGATAATACTGAATAGGTGATCTCGCTAATTTCTTTCCTGTCATCAGTCGCCAGGTACGCAGAAATGGTTTGCCTTGAGAGGGTTGTTGATTTCTTACTTTATCATCATCATAATAATGTGTGAATCTGTATGCGTGAAATGCTGCACTAATGTTGATTAGTATCAGCTGAACAAGCAGCACATTGCCGATCCATTTGAGTAAACGTACAGTCTTTTTACTAGTTTTTTTGTCTTTCATAGATTGGAAGCTGAATCAAGCAATCCGACAGTCATCGGATCAAAAATAGATTTTCATTTTAGAAATTCTTAATTAACTGTGGATATTTTCTTGATAGCTTTTCAAATTGAAAACGCGAATGAATATATTTGAAGACTAAATTCGCTGACAGTAAAACTTACTAACCCTTCAACATATTTCGAAAAACCTTTTAAAGCAGCTGACCCGGCTGCTTTATTTCTTATAACCTGTTATTCTTTATATCATCAACAACAGCAGGATCAAGTAAAGTTGTAGTATCACCAAGATTAGAAACATCACCTTCTGCGATCTTTCTTAAAATACGTCGCATGATCTTTCCGCTTCTTGTCTTTGGTAAACCGGCAACAAATTGAATTTTATCAGGCTTTGCAATTGGGCCAATTATTCTTGTTACAGTTTGTAAAATATCCTGTCGTCTCATATTTTCATCACCATGATGACCATTATAAATGACATAAGCATAAATTCCCTGTCCTTTTATATCATGCGGATAACCAACTACTGCACTTTCTACAACTCCAGCATGTGTATCGATCGCATTTTCAACTTCAGCAGTTCCGATTCGATGTCCGCTTACATTTAATACATCATCCACTCTTCCTATTATCCGGTAAAAACCATTTTCATCTTTCAATGCACCATCACCGGTGAAATATAAATTTTCATAAGTGGCAAAATAATTTTTCCGGCATCTTTCATGGTCTCCATAAGTAGTTCTTATGATACCTGGCCATGGAGCTTTGATGCAAAGATTCCCTTTTATAAAACCATGCTCATCTTTCTCAGTTGCCTCTTTTCCATTTTCATCAACCAATACCGGTTGCACACCGGGCATCGGTAATGTTGCCCACGATGGTTTTGATGGCGTCACTCCTGCTAAATTCGAAATAAGACAAGCCCCTGTTTCTGTTTGCCACCATGTATCTACTATCGGGCATTTTTTCTTACCAATATGCTCATCATACCAATGCCATGCTTCTTCATTAATAGGTTCGCCAACAGTTCCTAAAATTTTTAATGATGAAAGATCTTTTCCTTTTAATGGCTCCAAACCAAATCCCATTAAACTTCTTAATGCCGTTGGTGCAGTATATATAATATTCACTTTGTGTTTATCAACTATATCCCAAAAACGTCCTGCATCAGGGTAAGTTGGGATTCCTTCAAACATCACTGATGTAGCACCAGCGGCTAATGGTCCATAAACAATATAACTGTGTCCAGTTACCCAACCAATATCAGCTGTACAAAAATGAATAACACCGGGTTGGTATTGAAAAACATTTACAAAAGTGTAAGTGGTCCAGATCATATAACCGGCGCAGGTATGCACCACACCTTTAGGTTTACCTGTGCTACCTGAAGTATATAAAATGAACAACGGATCTTCTGCATCCATTTCTTCAGCAGGAAATGAAACGACTCCATCTTTTTCTACTTGCGTTTCTGCATGGTCCATTTCATCTTCCCACCACAAGTCCCTTCCTTTGATCATCGAAACAGGGGTTCTTGTTCTTGTATAAACAATTACCTTCTTAACTTTTTTATTCCCTATCAATGCATCATCGATCACACTTTTTAATGGAATATCTTTTCCGCCCCGATATGCACCATCGCATGTAATGATATATTCTGCTTGCGCATCTTCCAATCTATCTGCGATACTTTGTGCACTGAAGCCACCAAAGATCACACTATGTATTGCGCCAATCCTCGCACAACCTAATATTGCATATACCAACTCAGGCACCATGCCCATATAAATACAAACCCGATCGCCTTTTTTTACTCCATTATTCTTTAACATCTGCGCTACCTGGCAAACTCTTTTATGCAAGCGATTATAGGTAACTACTCTTACTCTTTCCTCAGGACTATTCGGCTCCCAAATGAAGGCGGGTTTCTCTCCCATCGTCTTTAAATGCCTGTCAATGCAATTCTCTGTAATGTTTAATTTGGCTCCCTGGAACCATTTAATATTTGGTTCTTTAAAATTCCATTCTAAAACCTTGTCCCATTTTTTCCGCCATTGAAAATTTTCAGCAACAGATGCCCAGAACTCTTCTGGCCGATCTACACTGTCACGATAAGCTTTTTTATATTGCTCTTCCGACTTTATTTGAAATGGATATGACATAGCAATTCTTTTGGGCATTAAATGTACGAAACAACAACTTTGCTATGAGTATAACTTAAAGATTTATTACCTTCTATAAACCTATTGGGAAACTAAAACCGAATCGGCTTCCGCCACCAATCTCAGATTCCACCCAAATTTTTCCTCCCTGCGTTTCAATAAATTCTTTGCAGATAGCTAGCCCAAGACCTGTTCCTTCTTTTGACCCCGGAACGCGGAAATAGCGATCAAATATTTTGTCTTTATATTCAGAGGCAATGCCTTTACCAAAATCTTTTACGCTGAATTGCATGCTGCCGTCTTTTTTATCAACATTTATAATTACCTCTGAATCTCTGGATGAATAACGAATAGCATTGGTTAAAAAATTATTGAGAACCCAAACGGTTTTGTCTGTATCAATTTTAATATCTGGAAGATTTTCCTTCACTTCTCTCTTTATAGAAATATTTTTTTCTCTTGCTACGTTCTGTACAGATTCTACAGCTCTTCTTACTAATATATCTGCCTGGATTGGCTGAAGGTTCAAATGTATCTTTCCGCTTTCTACCTGTGATAAGTCGAGCAATTCACTGAGTATCCTTAATAGTCTTTTGTTGTCATCTTTCAGGCTTTGCACCAATTCCTTTTGTTCTGCAGTTAAGGTTCCCACCCTCTCGTCTTCTAACAATTTCAAACTAAAATCTGATGATGCTAATGGTGTCTTTAATTCGTGAGAAACAGTGGCGATAAAATTTGTTTTCGCCACATCCAGCTCTTTGAATGGTGTGATATTTTTTAATACGATCACTTGTCCTGCTTTCTGATTCTCATTTGTTAGCTCAATAATTTCTTTGGTGAAATAATTTTCTTTACCATCAACAACTATCTTGAATGGAATACTATTTTGTTCGTTGATAAGAAATCGAAAAAGATCATTTCTTCTTTTTATTTCCTCCTGGTTCTGACTTATTATATCCTGCTCTTTTAAATTCAGCAGTTGCAATGCCTGTTGATTGGCAAACAGTACTGTTCCCTTGATGTCAATCCCAATACTGGCATCCTTTAATGAATTGATAACGGCTTCTGCTCTTCTTTTTTCAAATAATATCTTTGAAAGATTGCTGTGTTCATATTCATCCAGTCGTTCAGCCATTGTATTAAAAGCATTGGCAAGGTCACCAAATTCATCTTTACGATCCATATGAATTCGTTCACCATAATTTTTATTAGCTATCGCCTTGATAGCTTCAGTCAATTTTGCTAATGGGGAAGCTACCAACGAAGGGAAATTAAAAATGAAAGTAAAACCGATCAACAAACAAATTGTGAGCATGATAGTAATAATCGTCTTTGCTTTATCTGCCGATTTTTGTGCTGCCTGGTTTTTTTTGTCAATTGCCTGAAGATTTACCTGCATGATCTGGCTAATATCTTTTCTGATCAATAAAAGCAATGAATCGCTTCTTATGTCTTGCTTGAGAAAATTGAAATTCTTTCTGAGTGAAGCTGTAAGTTCTTTTTCACCAGGCTCGGTAATATTATTTTCCTGTAGCAAAAGTTTTTTTTCAAATTGCTCAAACGCTTCTGAATTTTTTGACAGACTATCCAACTCATTCAGCATTTCTCTGGAATAGTTCAGCGTTTCATAATTGGCTTTTATAATGGCTTTACTTTCTTCACTTAGCCGGTTGAGATAAAAAAAACTTACTGCTCCGACCAATATCAGCAGTGCAAAAAGGAAAATACCTCCCAGAGCAATTTTTGTTTTTAATTTTATCGCCATCAGGACAGGATAATTAGGTCTACGTCATTATTCGAAAGAGTTGTCAGTAGTTGATTAAAAATACTGGTTCGTAAAATTATCTGGAACAAATTTAAGTGCGGTTTACCGATACATACCGTAGTTATTTTCTTTTCATTTACTATTTCAATGATCGCTTTTGCAATATTCTCTTGTCTTACCTGCAATACTTCAGCACCCAATTCAGTTGCATTCTTAAAATTATTAATTAGATGACGCTGATCAGCCAAAGGTATCTTATCCATCGCTTCTTTTGCCGTTTGCACATACAAGACATACCATTTACTGTTGTAATAAGAAGCAAGTCTTGCTGTTTTACGAATAATATTCTGTGCCATTTCGTGGTTGGATGAAATGCAGGCTAAAAAATGTTCGTGTCTCCAGGCTTTTTCTTTTGAAGTTATCTCATGATCCACTTTTCTCTCCACTTGCCCAGCTACTTCTTTTAATGCCAACTCCCGCAGTTGCAAAATTTTTTCAGGTTGAAAAAAGTTTGTCAATGCCTGTTGCACTTTCCCATGATCATAAATTTTCCCTTCTTTTAAACGTGTGATCAGTTCCTGCGCAGTCAGATCAATATTCACCACTTCATCGGCCAGTTGCAATAATTTATCAGGAACCCGTTCAGCTACTTCAACACCTGTAATTTGTTTTACATCCTCATTAATACTTTCAATATGCTGAATATTTACAGCTGAGATCACATCGATGCCCGCATCAAGAATATCAATCACATCCTGCCAGCGTTTTTCATTTTTACTACCGGGAATGTTTGTATGCGCCAGTTCATCAATGATAACCATATCGGGATGTAATAACAAAACAGCCTGCACGTCTAATTCATCCAGTTCTTTTCCTTTATAAAAAACTTTTCTTCTTGGAATCACAGGCAGCCCTTCTACGAGTGCCTGCGTTTCTTTCCTGTTATGCGTTTCTATGTAGCCAACTTTAATATTTATACAATAAATTATGAGCTTCCTGCAACATGCGATAGCTTTTACCCACGCCGGCACTCATGCCAACATAGATCTTCAGTTTGCCACGGGTTGTTTTGCGGCTTAGTTCTAAGAACTGCTGAACTCTTTGCTCTTTATCATCCACACCTGGCATAAATACAATTCTACAATTTAAATCAGTTTATATAAATCTCCTTTAAAAATGAAATGCTGCTCCTAAAATAAATGACCCGGTACTCTTCGCTGTCGGAGATAATTTTTCAGAGTTTTTATAAAAGATCGGGTCCTTTGCTGAATCTAACCGGAATTCCGGAATGATCGTCAAGTTACCTATATGGACATTACCGGATAAAGTAAAATCAACTATATCAGTTCCAAATCCGGCTACTCCATCCTC
>Ga0193703_1000085_pt1 | contig 10921 bp, 13 predicted proteins | sample U3a2metaG_FD_143062 | JGI IMG/M metagenome (GOLD analysis project Ga0193703, IMG submission 143062) | Soil microbial communities from a riparian zone of the East river system, Colorado, United States - U3a2 | ecosystem: Environmental > Terrestrial > Soil > Riparian zone | place: USA: East River...
TGCCTGGGTCATATTATCTTTTTGGGGCTTACAAAAATTGTCTAAGAGATCAGGACAAGGGCACTGATCTTTCACAGCTTTCTTTAATCCTCAATTCACCGTTTCTTATCTTTGCCAGCTATGGAAGAATTGCTGAAACAAATACAGGATCATAAAACGGAGATCGAAGCTTCTACTGCAACCGATGAAAAAGCGGCGGAAGAATTTCGAATTAAATGGTTGGGCACGAAGGGGCTGGTGAAAACCATCATGGGTGAAATGAAAAATGTGCCGAATGAAAAGAAAAAAGAATTTGGACAAATACTCAATGAGTTCAAACAATTCACAGAAGCAAAGTATGAGGAGCTAAAGCAGTCAACGGGCAACGGTCAACAGTCCAGGGCATCCAATATAGATTTAACTCTTCCTGGTGATTCAATACCTGTTGGTACCAGGCATCCAATCAGTTTGATGACCAACCGTATCATTTCAATTTTTCAAAGACTCGGTTTTGCAGTTGCCGAAGGACCAGAGATCGAAGATGATTGGCACAACTTCACTGCATTGAATCTTCCCGAACATCACCCGGCAAGAGATATGCAGGATACATTCTATGTACAACAAAATCCTGATTGGTTATTAAGAACACATACCAGTAATATCCAGATACGTGAAATGCAGAAAGGTAAATTGCCGATCCGCATTATTTGTCCCGGTCGTGTGTATCGAAATGAAACCGTAAGTGCAAGAAGTCATTGCTTCTTTCACCAGGTTGAAGGTTTGTATATAGATGAAAATGTTTCTTTCGCCGACCTGAAACAAACGCTTTACTTTTTTGCAAAAGAAATGTATGGCAGTGATGTAAAGATCCGTTTCCGCCCATCTTATTTTCCCTTTACCGAACCAAGTGCAGAGATGGACATTAGTTGCATGCTTTGTAAAGGCGCTGGTTGTAATGTTTGCAAAAAGACAGGTTGGCTTGAGATCCTTGGCAGCGGCATGGTGCACCCAAATGTTTTATCCAATTGCGGCATTGATCCAAATAAATACACAGGCTTTGCCTTCGGTATGGGCATTGAAAGACCTGCATTATTGAAATACGGCATCAATGATATTCGTCTCTTCAGCGAGAATGATGTAAGGTTTTTGAAGCAGTTTACAAGTGCTGTTTAGTTGCGGGAATTTGTAGTTAGACGTAATACCTCTTGTTTCTCATTTTAAGGTTTATATATGCCAGCAAAGATGAAAGAACAAGGGCCAACCAAAATCCTGCACCGGTACTTGAGAAAATATTTCCATTGTTAAAAATACTCTCTTCTGATCCTTCCTTAGCTAAAATCAGGATGAAAACAATTATTAGTGTTGCTAAGGGGATCCATGAAAGTAGTTTCCTGCTGTAGAAATTTTTTTCCTGGCTCAATACTCCTAATAGATGGAAAAAAGTTGTCAACGGGATCGTTAATAAAAAATACTTATACGATGGTATGTGTTCTGACAATACGAAATTAAGTCCACTCATTTCAAAAGAATGCCAATAGAAAAAGGGCATAAAAAAACTGCCCAATAAAACGACAGACAAAATGGTTGTTAATATTTTTTTGTTCATATATTGATTTTCTATTGAGAGTAAAAGTAATCCTATTTAAGCAATAACTTTATCTCATGAATCCAGGTTCCATCATTTGCATTTGCGGCGCAGGTACTATGGGTAGCGGTATTGCACAAGCTGCTGCTTCATCAGGTTTTTATACTATACTTTATGAGTTAAACGATGCTGTTCTTGAAAAAGCAAAAGCATCTATCGAAAAGAATTTACAATCACTGGTAGAAAAGCGTAAGATCACCGGAAACGCAAAAGAGGAAACACTGAACAATCTTCGTTTCACAAATAACCTGCATGATTGCCTGGGAGATGTGATCATTGAAGCCATCATTGAAAAACCCGAAGCCAAGATCGCTTTATTCAATCAACTGGCCGAGATCAATCATAGCGAAACAGTTTTTGCAAGCAACACTTCGTCACTTTCTATAACACAAATTGCCAAAGGTGTAAAAAATCCTGAACGGGTTATTGGTATGCATTTCTTTAATCCTGCTACTATCATGAAACTGGTGGAAGTGGTAAAAACAGATTTTACAAATGAGCAAACAACCAATATCATCATTGAGCTTGCAAAGCAAATGAATAAAACCTCGGTGATCTGCAAAGATTCTCCGGGATTTATTGTAAACCGTGTAGCAAGACCTTTTTATATTGAATCATTAAGATTAGTTGAAGAAGGAGTAATTGATCTTGCAAAGATCGATTCACTGATGGAATCAACCGGTTTTAAAATGGGACCATTTAAACTAATGGACCTGATCGGTAATGATATTAACTATGCAGTGAGTTGCTCTGTTTATGAACAACTCGGTGACCCTGAAAGATTAAAGCCCTCTTTTATTCAAAAAGAAAAAGTTGAAAAAGGTGAGCTAGGTAAGAAAACCGGGAAAGGATATTATGAATATTAATTCGGGTTTCAGATTTATGAGCTTTATTCCTTAAATCTGAAATCTAAAATCTGAAATCTAAAATTGAACAAAGTACTTGTAACAGGCGGAACTGGCTTCATCGGTGCTTATATCATCAAAGAACTTGTTGATAAGGGTTATCATGTTCGTGCCATCCGCCGCAGTATTAAACTTCCGTTTTTTATTTCACCTGGTATTCTAAATAAAGTGGAATGGGTAACCGGCGATGTATTAGATGTTATTTCACTTAATGAAGCAATGCAGGATGTTGATGCAGTTATTCATTCTGCTGCGGTGGTTTCTTTTGATAAAAAAGAAAGAGCCCAGATGTATAATACAAATGTTGACGGTACCGCCAATGTTGTGAATCTCTCTCTTGAAAATGGAATAAAAAAGCTTGTACATATCAGTTCTATTTCCGCCTTGGGGAGAACTGCGACCGGCGAAAAGGTGAATGAAGAAAAAAAATGGTTGAATAGCAAATTGAATTCCCATTATGGCATCAGTAAAAACAAAGCAGAAATGGAAGTATGGCGTGGCATGGGTGAGGGATTGGATGCCGTGATCATAAATCCGAGTACCGTGCTTGGTTTCGGCAACTGGCACGATAGCAGTTGCGCCATATTTAAGAACTCATACAAAGGTTTTCCCTGGTACACAAAAGGAGTTAATGGATTTGTTGCTGTGGAAGATGTTGCAAAGATCGCAGTGCTATTAATGGAAAGTAATATCACCGAAGAACGTTTTATTATCAATCATGAAAATTGGGAGTTCAAGAAACTGTTCGATGCAATTGCCGATGGCTTCGGACAAAAACATCCAAAATGGCAGGCTACCCCTTTTTTAAGCAGTATTGCATGGCGAATGGAAAAAGTGAAATCTTTTTTGAAAAATGCCAAACCATTGCTTACAAAAGAAACGGCAAGGATCGCTTTAAGTAAAACTTACTGGCAAAACGATAAAATACTAAAAGCATTACCGGAATTTTCCTTTATGTCCTTAGAACCCTGCATCACAAAAGCCTGCAAAAACTACGCAGATGCAGTAATCGATATGCAACTAAAACCATAACTGCATTATCTTTATTGGGCAATTGATTATTCTATGAAAAAAATATTCCTGTTTACTCTTTTGAGCATCTCTTTTGTTTTTGGTTTTAGCCAATCAAATTTTACAGTCTCCGGAAAAGTGCTTGATTCAGCAACAAAAGAGCCATTGGCATTTGCTTCTGTTTTTTGTCAGAATACTACACAAGGCACAGCAACAAATAAAGAAGGAACCTTTTCTATGACCCTGAAAGAAGGTGGTTATGATCTTGTGATCACTTATACCGGCTTTAGATCAAGAATGATACGTATTAGCCCTGAAATGAAAACTAATGAACTGGAAATAGTAATGGTAAAAGAAGAAAAAAGTATTGAAGAAGTAGTAATACGCAGCAGTAACGAGGTAAAAGATGGCTGGACAAAATATGGCAAATTCTTTCTTGAAAATTTCATCGGCACTACTCCTTTCTCCTCACAATGTGTTTTGGTGAATCCCGAAGTATTAAAGTTTTATTATTTCAGGAAATCGGAGAAATTAAAAGTGCTTGCAGATTCCCCATTGGTCATTTTTAATAATGCGCTGGGTTATAATCTTCGTTACAATCTTGACTCATTTCTTTTTATGTACAAAACAGATATATGCAGTTACACGGGTTTGAGCTTTTATGAAGAACGTTCATCTAGTGAAGACAGCATAAAGCTTTGGGCAAAGAACAGGCAAAAAGCATATTTCGGCAGCAGACTGCATTTTATGCACAGTTATTATGATAGTTCTTTAACGCAAAGTGGTTTTGTAATTGACATGCTTGATGAAATGTATGATAAAAAATTCAATAAGATCAAGGAACCATACGACACGGCATGGTACACTCCTGCAGATAGTGTAAGCGAGATCGATATTTATTTCCCGAGAAGGATCAGCATCACGTATACAAAGAGAACTCCCGAAAATGAATATCTGAAGAAATATAAATTACCGATGAATATCGGCATGCAGATATCTTATGTCGATATGCTTAATGTTATAACCATAAAGCAAAACGGTTATTATTATGATCAAAAAGATTGGATAAATTTTGGTTACTGGAGTTGGAAAAATATTGCAGACCAGGTGCCGAATGATTACAAGCCTGATAATTAATCTTCAACTTTCTTCCCCATTACTTTTTCCCAAAGCTGTGGTATGCGTTTTATCCAGACAAACTCTTTCATTTTTTCTCTTGCGTCTTCAACCGGGGAGCCAAAATAAACTTTGCCACCATCAATTGAATCTTTGACGCCGCTTTGCGCATATACAGTGGCGCCTTTGCCGATTGTAAGCGTCTTGCTTACTCCCACTTGTCCCCAAAGAATTACATTGTCCTCAATTATTGTAGCCCCTGCAATACCTACCTGCCCTGCAAATAAGCAATTTTTACCAACTTCGGTATCATGACCGATATGTACAAGGTTATCGATCTTTGTTCCGGCACCGATCACTGTGTCGCCGCTTACTCCACGATCAATTGTACAATTAGCTCCTATCTCTACAAAGTCTTCGATCACAGTTCTGCCACAACTGTTCATTTTCTTATAATGAATATCGCGGTTGGTTTTTTTGTTATAATAAAATGCATCACTACCAATAACGGTACCCGCCTGTATAATAACATTATTGCCTATCACACAATGATCCAAAATGGTAACATTAGGATGAATAATGCAATCATTGCCGATAATTACATGATTTCCGATAAAAGCATTCGGCATAATAACAGAGTTTCGTCCGATTGAAGCAGAATCACTGATGTTTTTCGCTGATGGAGTAAAAGGACGAAAATGATTTACCAGTTTTAGATATGCTTCGAATGGGTCACCAACAATCAACAATGTTTTCCCTTGAGGGTATTCTGTTTTCTTATTAATGATAATGATAGTGGCAGCAGAATTAATACAGGTATCGTAGTATTTCGGATGATCAACAAAAACAATATCCCCTTTTTCTACTTTATGAATTTCATTGATACCAGTAGCAGATGCATTGATATTTCCAGCGATCTCAGCGCCAATGAAATCAGCAATCCATTTTACAGGAACCGGTTTATCCAATCGCATAATGTTTGAATTTGTTCAAAGGTAAACAGCTTTGCAATGCATAACATAGTTGATAATTATCAAATGGATCCACGTTTTTTCTTTTTTAAAGATTGGCGAAGTGATTTTATAAAATGTAAATGATGAAGAAAAAAAGAGAAGATGATGTGATTAAATTCAATTTATACTTCATTTACTCATTATTTGTTCTATTATCCACAAGTAAAATCGAAATGTTAATAAAATTTATTCAAAAATTTTTTTAGTTAGAAAAAAATGTTATTAATATTGTGAAGGGAAATTTATTTCCCGGTACTTACTAACCCATCCACATATTTCTCCCCCGAATCTTCGGGGGAGATCTTTTTTATAGAACTCCTGATCATCTCAAATGAAAGTTTCTATTGAAAGAACACACGGACAGCACCTTTATTAACTCATCATCGCTCAATTTTTTCCAATATCTTTACTTCACTCTAAAAAAATTTACATGCTGAAATCGATGACCGGCTTTGGAAGAGCTGAAAGATCTGTTGGTGGTAAAACATTTCTTGTTGACATAAAATCGCTCAATGGCAAACAATTTGAACTGCAATTAAAGCTTCCTGCTTTTTTAAAACCATTTGAATTTGATATTCGCCGCATTCTTTCTTCCCAGCTTGGTCGTGGCAGCGTAGATTGTACTATTAGTTTAAAAGAAACAGGCAATGCAAAACCTGTTTCCATCAATATTGAATTGGCAAAAGCCTATTATCAGCCGCTGGCGGATCTATCAAGGGAATTAAATCTTGATCCGTCTAATATATTAAGTACGCTGGTAAAATTACCGGAGGTTATTACACCTACCGGTGAAACCCTGACTGATGAAGAATGGAAAGCATTTCAAAAAGTGATCCTGTTAGCTATTGATGATCTGAATATTCATCGTGATGATGAAGGGAAATCTCTTGAGAAAGACCTGCTTCACCGGGTTCATAATATACTTGCACAATTAGAAGAAGTACAAAAGCTCGAACCACAACGCAAACAGATCATCCGGGATGATATAACCAAGTTGATGGAAGAATTTGCAGGCAAAGAAAATTATGACAAGAACAGGCTTGAACAGGAACTTATCTATTATATTGAAAAGATCGATATAAGTGAAGAGATGGTTCGTTTGAGAAACCATTGTGATTACTTCAGAGTGGTGCTTGCCGAAGCAGAAGAATCAAAAGGAAAGAAGCTGTCCTTTATTTTACAGGAAATAGGGAGAGAAATAAATACTACCGGCGCTAAGGCTTATGATTCATCCATTCAAAAATGCGTTGTGATGATGAAAGATGAACTGGAAAAAGCAAAAGAGCAAATATTAAATGTACTGTAAAGGCACAAGTGACAAGATTCAAGATACAAGTTCTACATATATCTTTGTTACATGAATGTATTAATAAGATCAATTTTCTTCCTTGTTCCCTGTGCCTTGTGCCTTTCAACTTGTACCACCGTTGATCTTTATGAGAGGACCGTTTCATTACCGGGTCACGAATGGAAAAGCACGAACAAGCCTGAATTCAATTTTACCATTTCAGATACAACTGTACTTTACCAGGTTTTCTTTGTAATAAGACATACTGAAAAATATAACTACAATAATATCTGGGTAAATTATTATTACCAGCCTCCTAATGATACGTTGCACAAAGAAGCAAGGGAATTCCAATTAGCCACCAATGAAAAAGGCTGGCTTGCTACCGGTATGGATGATATTTATGAGCATAGGATCAAGCTGGCTCCTGATGCCGGAAAACTAAAAGCAGGGAGTTATAAGTTCATTCTTGAAAATATTATGCGGGAAGACCCGCTAAAAGAAGTGTTGAATGTCGGCGTCAGGATTGAAAAAGTTAAATAACTTTCCTTATGCCAAGGTCAGCAGGAAAAAGATTCAGATTTATCACCGTTGTTTATTGGTTATTGCTTTTATATATTGTTGCCGCCCTGGTATGGTGGTTTGTTTCGTTGGAAAAACAAAATCAGCATATAACTGATCTTCGATATTCAGAGTTGAATTCCCAAAAAGCTACTCTTGATCCGCAAAACTTTGATCGGCAGCTTTATAAGATCGATAATGATTCAAAAAGGAACACTGAAAAATACATTGCTGAAGGAGTTACCTTTCTCATCTTAATACTCATTGGTGCTTTTTTTGTATATCGTTCAGTTCGAAAGCAATTCAGGGTACAACAACAGCAGCAAAATTTTATGATGGCAATCACCCATGAATTAAAAACGCCTATTTCAGTTGCTATGCTTAATCTTGAAACATTACAGAAATATCAGCTTGATGCCGAGAAACAAAAAAAACTGATACGCATGACCCTGCAGGAAACATCAAGGCTTGATACATTAATAAACAATATTCTTGTTTCCTCACAGTTGGAAGGCGGCGGTTATATTTTTTCAAAAGAAGAACTCGACTTCTCTTCTTTGTTTAAAGATTGCATAAGAGATGCCAAAACCCGTTACCCCGAAAGAAACTTTATTGAAGATCTAGAACCCGAAATTGAAATAGCCGGCGATCCGCTTTTACTCCAGTTGTTGATCAGCAACCTTATTGAGAATGCAGTTAAATATTCTCCCAAAGAAAAGCCGATCATTTGCAAACTGAATAGACCAGGGAAGGATGTGCTGATGAATATAATTGATGAGGGCATAGGGATCGCCGATACAGAGAAAACAAAAATATTTGAGAAATTTTACCGGACAGGGAATGAATCTACCCGAAAAACTCAAGGCACTGGATTGGGGCTCTATCTTTGCCGCAAGATCGCTGGCGATCATAATGCCGACATTTCGGTGACAAACAATATACCCTCCGGCAGTAATTTCGCCATCCATTTTCATATTTAGTCATGAGCAAGGAAAATACAAAGGCGTCAATATTATTAGTAGAGGATGAAGAAAATCTTCATGATGCCTTGAAATTAAATCTTGAATTAGAAGGATACGAAGTTTCTTCAGCATATGATGGCAGCAGTGCAGTAAAAGCGGTGCAAGCAGAATATTTTGATCTTATTATACTTGATGTCATGCTACCCGAAATGGATGGAATTAATGTTACTGAAACCATCCGTTTAGCAAATAATGAAGTGCCAATATTAATCCTCAGTGCTAAAAATAGCAGCGCTGATAAAGTGCTGGGGCTTAAGAAAGGTGCCGATGATTATATGACCAAGCCATTTAACCTGGAAGAATTGCTATTGAGAGTACAGAAGCTTATTGAAAAGAATAAAAAAATACTGGATAAAGAAACTATTGGCAATACTTACGCATTCGGAAATAATAATATTGACTTCAAAGCACAGGAGGCAACAACGTCCCGTGGCGAAAAGATCCAGCTAAGTAAGAAAGAAGGAATGCTTTTGAAATTACTTATTGAAAATAAAAATGAAGTAGTACCGAGAGAAAAGATCTTACAGGTTGTTTGGGGATATAATGTTTACCCAACTACAAGAACGATCGATAATTTTATTCTCAACTTCAGGAAATATTTTGAAGAAGACAGTCGCAACCCAAAATATTTTCATTCTGTTCGCGGTGTCGGTTATAAATATTCAGAATAAGGCTCATTACAAGTCGCCTAATTGAGGTCTCATTACAATATCTTCAACACAAGCACCAGGTGAAAGCTGTGATGCTGCAAAAACCATTTTAGCTATATCCCCTGCTTCCATTATACGTTTGGAAGAATTATCATAATCACCCCAGGAATCAGTGAGTACAGCACCGGGATGAATAGCAGTGACTTTTATATTGTATGGTTTCATTTCTTCACGTAAATTTTTACTAAACCCATGCATAGCATATTTGCTGATACTATATGCTCCGCCATTATGATATGCGTGAAGTGATGCAATGGAACACATGTTGAAAATATGACCTGATCTGCGTTCCATCATTTTAGGCAAAAGAGTCCTTGTTAAATGATAAGCACTATAAAGATTGATGGCAAGCTGGTTTTCTAACAATCCTTCCGGTTCGTTGTGAACGCTGCCGGGTTCAAATAAACCTGCATTATTAACGACAATATCGGGAATAGCATATTTCAAACACCAGTTTCCAAGCCCCTTTGCCTGTTGTTTATCGGATAGATCAAATGCTTTTGCTTTTATTGATACAGAAGGATACTTAGTTTGCAATTCTTCCATTGCTTTATATAAAGCCACTTCACTTCGACTGCTTAAAAAAAGACTTTTCCCATTTGCAGCAAAAATTTCCGCCATTGCTTTTCCAATTCCTCTTGATGCCCCTGTGATTAATACAGTCATTACGCTTTATTATTAATTATTTCGGTTTATTTGCAAATCTAAAATCCCAAATCTGCAATCCGAAATCAAATATCGTCATCTATTTTTCGATCTTGACCATACTCTTTGGGATTTTGAAGCAAATGCAAGAGTAACACTGCTTGAACTTTACAATACATTACAATTAGAACAGAGAGGTATCAATGATTTTGATCTTTTTCATAAAAATTACCTGGCGCATAATGAAAAGCTTTGGGAACGGTATAGAAATGGCTTTATAAAACAGGAGGAATTAAGAGTAAAAAGGATGAGACTGGCTTTGCTTGATTTTAAAATTGCCGACGAGACATTGGCAAAAAACATGAGTGACCAGTTCCTTGATCTTTTACCTACACGAACCATTCTTTTTCCTTATGCCACTGAAATATTGGAATACCTGACCAATAAAAACTATGCGCTTCATTTGATTACGAATGGTTTTGAAAAAACACAACACAGCAAATTGAAATATTCGGGGCTAGGTAAATTTTTTAAGGAAGTTATTACTTCAGAAGGCAGTAGCAGTCTTAAACCTAATAAAGAGATCTTCGATTATGCCTTTGAAAAAACCGGCGCCAGCCCATCAGAGAGCATAATGTTAGGAGACAGTATTGATGTAGATATTATCGGAGCTATGAATGCTGGCATTGACCAGGTATTTATCAATCACCTAAATCTTCCGATCGATATCAAACCAACCTATGTTGTAAGATCATTGAAAGAGTTAGAAGAGATATTTTGATGTGCCAATTAGATGATGTGCCGATATGCCGGCGATTCTTAGATTGGCATATTGTCAAATTTGCACATTGGCTAATTATTTACCATAACGCAACTACCGTCACACCGCCCTTGGCTATATCATCGATCTTCACCTGCACTTTTGCAGATAACGGCAACAAAAGATCAACCCTTGATCCGAATTTGATAAACCCCATCTCTTCGGTTTGCTTTACCTGTTGGCCTAGCTGCAAATAGTTTACAATT
>Ga0193703_1000087_pt1 | contig 10825 bp, 8 predicted proteins | sample U3a2metaG_FD_143062 | JGI IMG/M metagenome (GOLD analysis project Ga0193703, IMG submission 143062) | Soil microbial communities from a riparian zone of the East river system, Colorado, United States - U3a2 | ecosystem: Environmental > Terrestrial > Soil > Riparian zone | place: USA: East River...
CCCCATTTTTTGTCAGCGTTTTTCATAATGCTTTCAAATGCTTCATTGATCTTTTCTTTTGTAAAAACATTAATTTCCCCCTGCGATGAAATTCCAAAAGCATTAGACTGCAAAAGATGTTCAGTTAGATTTTCCGCCTGGGCATCAATTTCATTTCGTCTTTGTGTAAAAGCTTCGGTAACCCCGAGTAATACTTCTTGCCAGGAAGGACGATTGAATGCTCGTTTAGGAGGGAAATATGTACCGCCGTAAAATGGTTTTGCAGCAGGCGTAAGAAAAACATTTAATGGCCAGCCGCCGCTTCCGGTCATTGCCTGCACAGCATCCATGTAAATATGATCAAGATCAGGTCTTTCTTCCCTATCAATCTTAATATTTACAAAATGCTCATTCATGAGACGTGCTGTTTCCTCATCTTCAAAACTTTCTCTTTCCATTACATGACACCAATGGCAAGCTGAATAACCAATACTAACTAGAATAGGCTTGTTTTCTTTTCTTGCTTTATCCAATGCTTCATCACCCCAGGGAAACCAGTTTACGGGATTATGGGCATGCTGAAGCAAGTATGGACTTGTTTCATTTATAAGCTTATTCGTGAATAGATGCATGAATTAAATTGTACGTGAAGTTCGTGGTTAGAAAATAAAAAAGGCACTTCATCAGTGCCTTCAATTATTTTACCAAACTCGTTTTTACTTTTTCTTAATTGATAGGATAAATTGTTCTAAAGCAGCTACCATACTTGGAGTTTGTGGTTGCGGTGCTTTTATATCAAGTTTCAGACCTGCTTCTTCTACCGCCCTCATTGTATTACTTCCAAATGCGCCAATTACAGTTCCATTTTGCCTGTACTTCGGAAGATTATCGAAAAGGCTTTTAACACCACTTGGAGTAAAAAAACAGATCACATCATATTCTTTCTCAAGGAGGATCTTTACATCATTGCTACGGGTGCGGTACATAAAACCCAGTACAAATTCGCAGCCATTATTCTTCAACCAATTGACGATCTCATTATCCTGTTGGTTCTCTGAACATACATAAAGAAATTTTTCATTGCTTTTATGTTTGTTGATAACATCAAACAGACTTTTATTCGACCCATCAGCCCCGTAAAAAACTTTTCTTTTCCTGTAAAGAATGAACTTTTGAAGGTATAATGCTACAGCTTCTGTAATGCAGAAATACTTAGTATCCTGTGATACGCTTACTTTAAGTTCTTCACAAGTGCGGAAAAAATGATCAATGGCATTCCGGCTGGTAAAAATCACTCCCGTATAGTTCTGGATCTCTATTTTCTGCTTGCGGAATTCTTTTCCCGGAATAGCTTCAAGACGGATAAAAGGATGGAAATCGAGCTCAAGACTGTATTTTCTTGAAAGCTCATAGTACGGCGATTTATCGCTTTCAGGCTTGGGTTGGGTAACTAAAATCTTTTTCACATGCTTAGCTGAGGTATCAGCTTTCCCGTTTTTTACCATACAAGTTGCGGCTAAATTGTTTGCAAAGCTAATGAGTTTTTTTAAAAAATAATCAATAACAGCTTGTAAATCAGCAAAAGGGGTATAACCTCGAACCCAAGAATATATAAAATGAAATGAAATGAGTTGAGCTTTACCTCTTTACGCACTGCACTATACGATAAAATAAACCTATAAATGAGAAGCAAACCCAGGCCAATCCATGAAATAAGCATAGCTGAGCTATACAAAGGGTCGTTTGCAAAGGCCAATAAAAGTAAAAAAGGCAGAAGAAATATGCCCAGCATTTTATTTATGATAAAAACAATGAAAATGTAAGAATCTGTAGTATTGCTAACGTTAAATAACCAACCTGTAATTTTTAATCCAATAAACTTTACTAAATAAATAACCCCCAATGCCCCTATGCAATAAACATATTGCAACCAGAAGTTATCAGAAATTACAAGGTGAAAGTATTGAAGAAGGAAGTTTACATATAGCCCAGCCGATAATACAAAAAAACTATTCATAAACACCGAAGCCAATGACGATTGAAGCAATTGATCCTGTGTTTGTCTTTGTTTTAGAGTGGTTTTAAAAAAAACCCGGAACAGATCATAAAAATATTTTGCAAAAGCTCTTCGCAAAAGTCCAAATAAGATCAACAAAAAGATCAGGTAATAAAAAAGATACTCTTTTCCCTGAAACACCTTCTTATCACCTTCTTTTAAAATTTGAGCCGGTATTTGCTTTTCAGCTAATTTTCTTTTAAGTGAATCTGAAGCTTGTTGGAGTAATCCCAAAGAATCTATTACCCGAAGAGAATCTTTAAGATGTAAACTATCGATCTGAAACCTTGCTTTGTTAATTACTCTTGTTGAATCAGTGACTTTTTTTGGATGGGGTTTAAGCCTCAAAGAGTCTTTTCGTAAACTATCTGTTTGATTATTGGTAGAATCTGCCTGTGCAAAAATGGCTGCAGGGTACAAACAAATAAAAAGTAAAAGTAGATTGACATGCTTCATTCGAATCGCAAAAGTATTAAAGTGTTTTATCGGGATGAAAAGAAAGAAAGATTCTCTAAAAATAATTTACAAACCCAAAATGGATCTTAGACTGGCGCAAATTAAATGGGGTATCATCTCTTTTACCAACTGCCCATGCCAGGTTGAAAACTCCCGCCTTTGTTTCCAGTGCAAGCCCGAGCCCTGTACCGATATAAGTATGGGTGTAGTTTGAACTTTGGCTATTATTTCTTCCCCAGCCACCATCAACAAATCCGAAGAAAAAAGAATTTAGACCGATCAAATAACGATACTCGAAAGTACCAACAGCATACTGTGACAGATACTGACTTTCTTCATCAAAACCACGCAATAGTTTATAACCTCCGATCTGGAAAAGTTCATTCTTGTAAATATTATCGCTTAAAATGGCGCCTCCGCTAATGGCAGTTTTAAATGTGCCTTGCTTTCCAATCGGAAGATATTTTGCCACTGAACCTATCATTCTTAATTGATATGATTTCAGCTTTACAGTATCATACAATGATTCAAAATCAAATGCTGGATCGGAAGGATCTTTTAACTCGAGTATCTCATTATTTTTCTTGACCTTCTTTGAACCACCTGATCCGCCAATATTGAATTGATAACCGCTTCTTGGATTAAACCTATAATTGGTTTTGATTTTTTCAAATTCCAAACCAAGAGCCAATGAACTAACATCTGCAACATCAGGTAAGGTTTTCGAAGCGATCACCTGGGCTGTATTAATGCCTCCCTGACTGACAATAGTTTGCAAGTGCTGAAGAAAGATCTTTCCTGATTGCGATTCTGAAAGGACAACCCTGGCGCCAAGATTCAGATTAATGTTTAAGTAGCTGCTGTCTTTGCGAAGCATGTCAAAAGCAAAATCGACTCCGACCGGTGAATTGAATAAATAGGGATGACGATAAAAAATATTCAGTCGCGGTGATTTTACCTGCAATTGCTGCCAATTTAGTCCAAGAGCTTCGCCGCCGCCAAATGCATTTTGCAGGTTAATATTTGCTTCACCTGTGATCAATAACTTTTTAGACGAAAGCTGATCATTGTTTGGCAAAAAACCAATGATGGCATTTACCTGGCTACTGCGTCGTTGTTTTAAATATAAATTCAACACCGAACCAGTACCGAGCAAGCTCATAGTAGATGATTGTTCTTCTTCTACAAAACTGAGTTCCTTTATTTTTTTTGAAATGCGAATTATCTTTTCCCTGTTATAAACACTACCGTTTGGTATTTCAAGATAACGCTGTAAAAAAGAATTTGAAATTTTTGCATTACCATAAACTCGGATACTGTCAATTTTATAATTAGGTCCTTTATCTATTACTAAACTTGCAGTCACACTATCCTCAATTAAACTGATGCTATCAAGGTAAACTCTTGCAAAAGGATAGCCATTATTTTCAAGATAAGCAAGCATTCTCTCCTGGAAGCCTTTTAACTGATCAAAGTTGATCGGTTTATTTGCAAATAATTTATCATTCCAGCCTGAAACCGAAAGGATCTCCGGGTCGGCAGCTTCTGTATTTATATGAGCCCATTTATATCGCTCCCCAAGGTAGATAACCACCTTCGCTGATGCAGTATCAAAAAAAATACTATCGAGTGATGCATTTACAAACCCTTTTGCCTGCAATAATGAAGGAAGTTTATTTACGTAATCGATACATATAGGTCTTGTTGGAAATTCAGTTTGAATGCCAACTTCATTTTTCAAAAATTCAGGGGCTTTGTCAACACATTTTGCATTTAAAAAATAAGTTGTTTGTCCAAATGAAATATTTTGGATCAAAATAATAACTAAGAACAGCAATGCTGCCGGCAGATGGCTTTGTATTTTTGCGGGATTAGGCATTCAAAGGATATTCAAAAATATTTTATTTGGCCGGGATTTACATACATATTCCATTTTGCAGGCAAGCTTGTCATTATTGCAATTTTCATTTTTCTACTTCGTTGCGGTATAAAAACGAATTGCTGGGAGCTTTATTGAAAGAAACTGAGCTGCAAAAAGATTATTTAGGAAATGAACCTGTTGAGACAATTTATTTCGGTGGAGGAACGCCATCCCTATTGACGATTTTGGATCTCCGAATTCAGATTGATAAGATCAAGAAGATCTTATCAGTTTCGGATGACGCCGAAATTACTCTTGAGGCAAACCCTGATGATATTAATGAAGAAAGGCTTACTGGCTGGAAAGAAATCGGCATCAATCGCCTAAGCATTGGCGTACAAAGTTTTTTTGAAGAAGATCTTTTGTGGATGAACCGGGCACATAATGCAGAGCAGGCAATTGGCAATTTGCAGTTAGCAGTAAAATATTTTGATAATATCACCATGGATCTGATCTATGGTCATCCTCTTTTAACCAATGAAAAATGGAAGCAAAATGTCGAAAAAGCAATTGCATTAAATATCCCGCATATATCCTGCTATGCTTTAACTGTTGAGCCTAAAACTCCATTGCATAAAATGATCAAGGAGAAAAAGAAAGAAGATATTCAGCAGGAAAAACAAGCCGAACAATTTTTATTATTAATGGAATGGCTCGAAAATGCCGGTTATGAGCATTACGAAATTTCAAATTTTGCTAAACCCGGTTTTCGGAGTCGGCATAATTCATCTTATTGGCAAGGAAAAAAATATCTTGGCCTTGGTCCCTCGGCTCATTCCTTTGATGGTAAAAGCAGGCAATGGAATATTTCGAACAACAATACCTATATAGAATTGCTTGAAAAAAACGATATCCCTTTTGAAAAAGAAATGTTGACTCCTTCCCAGAAAGCAAATGAATATATCATGACTTCATTGAGAACGATGGAAGGGTTAGATATAAATAAGATACCCGAAGCCATGAGCCATGAGCTGCAATCTGCGAGCAAGAAATTCATTGAATCGGGTAAATTGACATTGAAAGAAAATAAATTAATACTGACCAAAGAAGGAAAACTTTTTGCAGATGGTATTGCGGCTGATCTTTTTATTATAATCTAAACCAATGTTTCTTCGATCAATTTAAAACCTTCCTCCGGGGACAGCTTTTCCCACAAAATTTTATAAACAGTTTCCGCTATAGGCATTTCAGCCTTTACATTATTATTAATGGTATAGATACTCTTCGAAGCATTATATCCTTCTGCAACCATGTTCAATTCCTTCTGAGCTTCTTTAACAGAAAAACCTTTACCGATCATGCTTCCAAAAGTTCTGTTGCGGCTATATAACGAGTAACATGTAACCAGCAGATCACCCAGGTAAACGGAAGCTGCATAATTTGCTTTTCTTTTATGTGTCACCGGATCTTCGCCTTCATGTTTTCCTACTTCAATATTATGGATACCAACGTTGCGAAGGAAGCCGGCCATTTCATCAGCGCTGTTAGCGATCAGCACACTTAAAAAATTATCACCATATTGCAAGCCATGTGCAATGCCAGCGCCAAGTGCATAGATATTTTTTAGAATAGCTGCGAACTGCACTCCATATATATCATCATTTATTACTGTATTCAAATAGCCGGTTTTAAAATAGGTGGCAATTTCAGCTGCCATTTCTTCATCAGCCCCCGAAAATGTGAGATAAGATAATTTCTCAGCCACTACTTCTTCGGCATGACAGGGCCCCATGATCGTGAAGTAATCAGTTAAGGCTACATCAAATTCTTTTTCGAGATAATCATTCAATAAGATATTTTGTTGCGGAATTATTCCTTTCACAGCAGAAATAACTTTCTTGCCCTCAAGATCTCTCCTCGATAAACCTTTCAACGTATCGGCTACATAAGCAGATGGTGTAGCAATAATAATATAGTCAGAAGCGGAAACAATTTTTGAAACGTTTGTATCCAGGTTAAGTAATGAAGGTTCAAAAACAGCAGCGGTTAAGTAATTAGGATTATGTTTTTGTTTGCTGATAAAATCAGCCATGGCTTCTGTTCTTACCAGCCAGTTAATTTGATGATTATTGTCTGTAAGAATCTTTGCCAATGCCGTTGCCCAACTTCCACTGCCTATAATGCCAAACATAGTGAACCGTGATTTTCTTGATTATAAGGATTAAGAGGAAATAAAATTAAGCAACTCACTTTTCTTTCAATAAATAATTTAAAAAAAGAGCCCTGTTCAACAGAGCTCTTCTAAATTTCCTTATTAATCCCTTAAATCATATAAATCGTGGTTTTAGTTCTCAAACAACTTATCCTTCGGAACCACTTTTACTACAGTACCATCTTTCAATGTCTTGCTGATGGCATTAAACGGACCCGTCACCACTTCATCGCCTTCCGCCAGTCCTTCTTTTATTTCTATGTAGTTTATATCCTGTATATCGGTTTTTACTTTTACTCTTTTTACTTTCCCGTCTTTTTGCACCACAAAAACTAGTTCTTCGAGTTCATCACTGTTTACTACAACCGTTTCGTCACCATTTCCTTCTGTTTTTTTCTTTTTTTCTTCATCTTTCTTTTTATCAGCAATCGTTTTATCGCTGCCGATCACCCTTGTTGTTACTGAATTAATAGGAACTGCGAGTACATTCTCTCTGCGCTTGGTTTTTATGTCAGCACTGGCATTCATGCCCGGACGAAATGGAAAGCTTTTTGGTCTATCAGGATTAAGAAGATCACTGTACGAATCTTTATCCAATCTTATCCTTACTTCATATTGCGTTACATCCGTACTGCTTAATGAACTTGCACCCGTGCCGCTTTTTGTACTGCTTGCGATCTGTGTTACGATCCCTTTGAATTTTCTATTATTATAAGCATCCACTTCCACATCGGCGCTGTCTCCAAGATGAACTTTTACGACATCATTTTCTCCCACATCCACTCTTACTTCAAGCACATTCATATCTGCAACACGCATCATTTCTGTGCCCAGGCTGAAGCTGTTACCTGACACTCTCTCCCCTTTTTTTACTGACAGGGAAGAGATGATACCGTTCATTGGCGCAACCAGTGTTGTTCTTCCCAGGTTTTTATTTGCGGAACTTAAACCTGTTTGTGCAGTCTGTACACCCGCTTCTAAACCTTTTATATTTTGCTTTGCTGCATTATAATTAGCCTGTGCAGATTTATAAGCGGTTTCAAATCCTTCAAATTCAGAACGGGAGATCACTTTATCATCATACAATTTTTTATTTCTGTCATATGCTTGTTTTGCCTGGTCAAGGTTGGCCTGCAATGCCTCAAGGGATGCTTTGCTATTTTCCACAGTGGCTGCTGACTGATTTACACGGGAAGCCGCTTCATCTCTTTGTAATGCATAGATATCCGCAAAGATCCTTGCAAGGATCTGTCCTTTTTTTACGCTGTCTCCTTCTTCTACATTCAGTTCGACAATTTCACCAGATATATCAGGGCTGATCTTTACTTCGATCTCAGGATATACTTTTCCGCTTGCATTTACGGTTTCTGTAATTGTGCGCCGACTTGCTTTCTCAATAGAAACTTTTAAACCTTCATCCTTATTCCCGGCCAACATTTTATAACCTACCAACAAAACAATTACGCCAAGCAAACTGAACAATATCCATTTTACTGTTTTACTCATTTTATAGAAATTTATTTTATTTACCCGAATTATTAAATCAAAGACTCAATGGTCAAAATTTCACTTAAAGTTTTATTCCTTGTCCTTTATAAAATTCCAGCAACTTCATCTTAAAGATATAATCGTACTGTGAATACAATGCTTGTATCTGGGCTCTCAAATAGTTGTTCTGGCTGTTGAGCAGATCAAAAGTTGATAACAAGTTCTGGTCATATCTTTTTTGCGCATATTCATAAGATTTTCCTGAAGTCTGAACGCTTTTTTTGTCCGCATTATATAACTGCAAGGATGACATAGCCTCATTATAGGCTCTGTAAATATTCTGCTTCAAAGTCTGATTATCCAGCTCTTTGGTCAGCTCCCATTGTCTAACCTGCAGCTTTGTTCTTTCCCAATTCGAACGGGCAGATTTTCCATTAAAAATGGGAATGTTTAAACCAATTCCAATGCTCTCACTGAGGTTTGTATTTAGCTGGTCACCAAAAGGAGTAAGTCTTTCACCGGTTTGAATAAAAGATGGAGAAAACACAGGGTAAGTGTTGGGTCCAACCGTTATATACGCATCAGTGGCTTTATCCGGGCCCGGACCTATTACTGGTCTTTTTACATTTACATAACTGGTACCAATTCCTCCAAATGCTGTTATAGATGGATACATTAATCCCTTTGCAACATCAACTTCTTTTTTTGCAGACAAGAGTCGAAGGTCAATCACTTTATTTTGCGGAAGGTTTTGTAATGCCAGCGCATAAACAGCCTCTGGCTGCAGATCCGCCAAACTTTCAATAAAAATATTACCTATCGATGGTGATTCAATATCAAAAGCAGCACCAGCATCAAGATTAAGCAATGCTTTCATTTGCAAAATAAATGTCGTTACACTTGCTTCTGCTGTTATAAGGTTTGAACTGTCCCGGCTAAGCTGCGCTTCCAGTTCAGCAGCATTTAATTCGGGTAATACGCCTGCATCAACTCTTTTCCTTGTATTATTTAATTGCTCGGTCGTAGTACCGATCTGAACTTTTGTAAGGTTTGACTGTTCTCTTGCAAGCAATATTTGCAAATAGGCAACGGCAACATTCAATGCAACATCATCCTGCACTTTTAACACCTGTGCTTTATCTGCCTCACTTGCCAGTTTGTTACTTTCAATAGTATTTCTTTTCACAAACCAATTGAACAAAGTAACTCCGGATTGAAGACTGAAACTGGAGCTTAAGAAGTTATTATCCTCCAATACGCCGGTTGCAGGGTTTTCTGAACGGCCAAAACGATAACCGGTACTATTCTGGAAATTCAACGATGGAAACTGTGCACTTTTACTTTGACTATAAGTTACATCAGAAAAACGGATTTGCAGGTCTGCTTGTTTTACAGAAATATTATTGGCTTTTGCATATTGAACACATTTCAACAAATTCCATTTTTCCTGCGCTGGTGCAGATAAAACGATTAAAAAAGCGATTAGTGATGCGGCGATACTTTTTAACATGGCGCAAAATTAGGAGAATTGGTTTTTCCCATGACTGAATTTTGACAAACGGAGGGTTAATTATTTATTCATCATTTCAAGAGCCTGATCCAAATCCTTAATTAGGTACGTATGTATCTATGCTCAGGATTCGAAGGATCAAAGTCCGAAACAGGAATTCCCGAACATTTAGAGATCACCGGACCTACATTCATGTTACAGGCTGAATTGAGTTACAATCAATTTTTTTAAACAAGATTTTTGCATTTGCCCACTCGTTAGCTGCATCAACTCCCTGGCCAGTCAAGCCTATCTTCTTTCCTTTTAATTGAAGAAATTAAGTACAGATTTTAATAAGGGAGATTAAGTTGACGGATCACTTCATTATAGTCATTAAAATTAATACTGGAAGATATCCTACCACCGAGAACCACACCGGGAATAAGTATATATCTGTATCTATTGCTATTAGAAATGGCAAGATTATTTGTTTCAATTCTTATATTGCCTACCGAGTATTTTGGATTATGATAATAAACATCTCCTCCTATTGTTTCAGTAAAAGGCAATTGTCTTACATTATTTACTGTATCTCCTGAAACTGCCCAATAAACGTGTATCGATCCGCCACTTAAAATCGCTTGAGTTAAAGAAGTAGAAGGAATATCATAAAATACCACCCCAGCGCCGCCATCAAGCGTCCATGTTGATCCATTTGTCCACCTGGAAAAAATAACATTTGCAGTGCCTGCAGGACCCTGGGAACCTGTCGAACCGGGGGCTCCTTGTGCACCTGTCCCACCGGTCGCACCAGCTGGGCCAGTTGGCCCAGTTGGACCAGCTGGTCCAGCCGGGCCTGTTTTGCTACAAGCATAAAAAATTAAAACATTGAACAAAAGAAACACGGTAAAAGTGAATGGTATTCTTTTCATACTAATTATACATTTAAAAGGTTATCATTTTATAAAAAAGATCTTAGCCGCGTCACTGTAATTTCTGTACTGAATAACAACAAAATAATTAGAAAAATTTCTAAGCCTGTATAATTGATTTAATTGAATTAAATTTTGCCCTTTTTTAATTTCTTTAGGAGCTAAAGAAATCAGAGTATTACCATAAATATCAACAACACTAATCATTGCCTGGTCATCATAACTGGCTTCTATTGATAAATTGATCGTCCCGCTAATAACGGGGTTAGGATAAACTCTTAAAACATGTTGTGTGATCTGGTTTGATATAGCTCTTTGTATACCTGTGGGCAAAGGTTGACAGTAGAAGCAA
>Ga0193703_1000089_pt1 | contig 10735 bp, 10 predicted proteins | sample U3a2metaG_FD_143062 | JGI IMG/M metagenome (GOLD analysis project Ga0193703, IMG submission 143062) | Soil microbial communities from a riparian zone of the East river system, Colorado, United States - U3a2 | ecosystem: Environmental > Terrestrial > Soil > Riparian zone | place: USA: East River...
TGTTTCTTGGCAATGAAGGGCTGCAGAATGACCAGCACGCAGCCCAACCCGATCAAGGCCGGGACGATAGCGTCGAACGCTGCCGCTGGCAGCCACAGCAGCAGCAGAGCGCCGGCAATTCCGCCCAGGAGTGAGGCGGTCCCCAACCACAGCAGGCGCCGGTGATCGCCGTTGAGCTCGCGCCTGGTGGCCCAGGCGCCGGAGAGCGATCCCGGCGCCAGTCCCACCGTATTGGAGACGTTGGCGATCACCGGTGGCACACCGAGCGCGAGCAGGGTGGGAAAGGTGATCAACGTCCCGGAGCCGACCACGGTGTTGATCAAGCCCGCAAACCCTCCGGCGCCCACGAGCGCCAAAAGGTCGAGCCAGGTCACTGCGCCAGGTTCGGCTGGCCCTCCTCCTCATACTGGCCATTCGGGATGGCGGGAGCCGATGGCTGCCCGGCGGTGCTCAAGACTGCCGGGATCTCGGGGCGCCCCGGGCGCTCCAGCTCCTGGGCCTCCTGAATTGCCTTCTCGACAGTCCGCCGCGCTGCCTCTTCCTCTGCCGCGTTCTGCCGTTCCACCTCTTGTTGCACATCGATCTTGGCGGGTGCAGTGAACTCGCCCTCAGCGCTACGTGGAATGGCACTTGAGGCGGCCTTTCCGACCACGCTACCGAGACCCTTGAGTGCATCGTTCAGCTCGCTCGGCACGACCCAGACCTTATTGGCGTCACCGCGTGCGATCGCCGGCAGCATCTGCATGTACTGATAGGCGAGCAGCGCCTGGTCCGGCTGGCCGGCGTGAATGGCGCTGAAGACCGTGGTGATCGCCTGCGCCTCGCCTTCCGCGCGGAGCATCTTGGCCTGCCGATCGGCCTGGGCCCGCAGTACTGCAGCCTCGCGATCGCCCTGTGCCCGCAAGATCGCGGATTCCTTCTCGCCGCCGGCGGACAGAATTTGTGACTGCCGTTGCCCCTCGGCGAGCAGGACCATTGCCCGCTTGTCCCGCTCTGCCCGAGCACTCTTCTCCATCGCATCCCGGATCGTGGCAGGAGGCTCGATCGCACGGAGCTCGACGCGATTGACCTTGATGCCCCACTTGCCGGTTGCCTCGTCAAGCACTACCCGCAGCTTTTGATTGATCTCCTCACGACTGGTCAGAGCCTGCTCAAGATCAAGCCCACCGATGATGTTGCGCAGAGTGGTCATCGTCAGCTGCTCGATCGCCTTGATGTAGTTCTGGGCCTCGTACGCGGCGCGTACGGGATCGATGATCTGGAAGTAGATGACCGAGTCGATGTTGACCATCAGGTTGTCCTCGGTGATCACTCCTTGCGGCGGGAACGGTACGACGTTCTCCCGCATGTCCATGTTGTAGCGGACTTTGTCAAACAGCGGCACAACCAGATGGGGCCCCGGCTCCAATGTGCGCCTGAACTTGCCGAGCCGCTCGACCACACCAACTCGTTGTTGGCGGATCACGCGGACAGCGTTGCCTATGAAGAAGATCACCGCCAGCGCGATGGCCAAGACGACGATCAACGACGCGAGATCCACGATCTTCCTTCTCTCTAGGGGAGTGCCCCGTGCTTCGGGTAGACGACAGCAATGACTCCGTCGATCTCGTATACCTCGATCTCGGTGCCTTGTTCGATGACCACGTCTGAGGAATAGGGACGTGCCGACCAGCTCTGACCGTCAACCTTGATCTCGCCGCCGGACCGGTCGATCTGCGAGGTTGCCACGCCGCTACTGCCCACCATCTTTGCTGCCGAGGACCTATAGCCGGGCATGCTCCGCACCTTGGCGAGCAGCGTCGGCCTGAGCAGCAGCAGCATCGCGAGGCTGATCAGAGTCGCGACCAAGACCTGCAGCCACCACAGTGACGGAGCGAGCACGGCAACGCCCGCTCCGGCCAGTGCTCCCACCGCAAGCATGATCAGAACCAGATCGAGCGACATGATCTCGGCGATACCCAGAAGGAAGGCGAGACTCAGCCAGATCGCCCAGGCATTGTCGCCCATCCAGTCGGTCAAGTTCACCTCCATTACGGACTCCAGACGCGATTATTTACCTGATTCCATGGTGCCAGTCGGCTAAAGTGCCCGAGCGGCCCATCGACCGTCAGCCTCGACCAGGCTCAGATCGACCTCGAAGGTCTTCGTCAGGTTATCCGCAGTCAACGTGTCGCGCAGTGGACCAACAGCCATGATCTCCCCGGCCTTGAGCAGCATGGCATGGGTGATGCCGTTGGGAATCTCCTCCACGTGATGGGTGACCAGGACCGTGGCAGGGGCGTATTGATCTTGGGCGAGTTCGCCGAGGGCCGTGACCAGAGACTCACGGCCCGCTAGATCCAGGCCGGCGGCGGGCTCGTCGAGTAGCAGCAACTCAGGATCGGTCATCAGCGCCCGTGCGATCTGCACCCGCTTGCGTTCTCCCTCGCTGAGCGTGCCGAACGTGCGATTCGCCAACCGGTCGATGCCCAGCTGGGCGAGCAGCTCGGAAGCACGCTCGTGATCGAGCTCGTCGTATTGCTCCCGCCACCGTCCCACCACGGCGTAGGAGGCCGAGACCACGACATCGTGAACCCGCTCCCCTCGTGGAATGCGCTCGGCCAGAGCGGCAGACGTCAACCCGATGCGCGGTCGGAGCTCGAAGACGTCGACGGTGCCGAGTACCTCACCGAGCAGCCCGGCAACGCCGCTCGAGGGATGGATCTGCGCCGAAATCACTTGCAGCAGGGTGGTTTTGCCTGCCCCGTTGGGACCGATTATTACCCAGCGATCGGACTCGTCGATTTCCCAGGAAATGTTGTTGATCAAGGTGGAACCGTTTCGAACGATGCTTACGCCAGCCAGTTCCACGACAGCCGCCATGAGTTCAACTTACAGTTTGGCGCAGCGCGGGGAGGGAGCAATCGCCAGACTCCGGATCGCGCAATTTAGGCACTGTCGACGGCGACGTACCTTAGTGCGATGGAGTCGCTGCCCTCGGTGCGCATGACCGCGAACCTGAATTCGATGATCAGAGGGCAGCAGTCGATTGAGCAGGCCGAGCGGGCGATTGTCGGCGACGACGTCGCCCATCACGTCATTGACCCAGAGGGGACTTTGGGCCTGGATCCACTGCAAGCGTCGACTCTCGACGACGCGTTGGAGGTGCTTCTCGCCACGGAGCGTGACGGATGGTTCCTCGCTCTGCCGGTGCCCGGATCCCTTGCGCCGCTTCGCGGGCCCTCGCATTTCAACCTCGCGGCCATCGAACAGGGCCAAGCCGTGGTGGCCAGCAGCGCATCTCTCGGCCTGGTACCGATCCGGGTCGGTCAGGCGGTGCAATGGCGGATTTTCCCGGCGGAGCTACCGCTTGCGCCGAGCAGCCCTTACGACGCGGAGCGGGCACTGAACGAGGTCGTCATCGATGCGGCCACCACCTTGTCCCGCCTCGATGTCGGGTCTGGCCTGCGGCCTCCGCCGCCAGCACCGGCCCTGCTCGCGCCCGGCTACAGCTCTTCTCAGCGGGCCACTGCCGAGCGGGCTTCTCGGCTACTGGCGGCGTGCGATGCGGCCTTGCTGCATGACGGAACAAGCATCTCCTCATTCGAGGCAGAATGCCGCGCCCATGAGCTGCGCCGAGTACGCACCAAAGCGGGCGAGACACTCGGTTCAGTCGTCAGCTGGCTGCGCTGAGCGGATCCACGCGCCGAGGATTACGCTGCCCGCATGTCCCTGCTTCCGGCTTTAACCGGCTCGTTCTCCACGCCTGCGGCCGGAAACCCGACCGTGGCGATGATGGAGGCGGCGTACGAACATCACGGCATCGACGCCCGGTACCTCAACTGTGAGGTGGCCGCCGAGCACCTTGGCGATGCCGTTCGCGGCGCGACGGCCATGGGGTGGGTCGGCTTCAACTGCTCACTGCCACACAAGGTGGCCGTCATCGAATTCCTCGACGAGCTTGCCGATTCAGCCCGCCTCATCGGTGCCGTGAATTGCGCAGTGCGGAGCAACGGCCGATGGATCGGAGAAAACACCGACGGTCAGGGCTTCCTCGCCTCCCTGCGATCCATTGCCGCACCGGGGGAAGCGCGAGCCCTCATCTTGGGAGCTGGCGGTGCCGCGCGGGCGATAGCCGTCGAGCTCGGGCTCGCCGGAGCTTCCGAGATCTGGATAGCAAACCGCAACGTCACGAAGGCATCCGACATCGCGAATCTGGTGATATCGCAGACCTCCAGCGCCTGCTCCGCCATCGAGTGGGGAACCGACCTCACGGTGCCGGAGTCGGCCACCGTCGTCGTCAACGCGACGTCGTTGGGGTTGCCAGGTTCCGGCGACGTGCAGCTTGGCTTCGACGCTATTCCGGCCGGGCTGGTGGTGTGCGACGTCATCCCAAATCCGCCCGACACACCTTTCCTGCAACGCGCGCGGCAGGCCGGTGCGACCACGGTCGACGGTCGCGGCATGCTGCTCAATCAGGCTGCGATCAACATCAAGCTTTGGACGGGTGTCGATCCGGATCACGACGTCATGGGAAAGGCGCTGGACATAGCCATCGCGGATTGGGCACACCCGTAGCGGCCATCGCCGATTGGGCACACCCTTAGCGCCTTACGTCCTCCGTATCCTGTGGACATGCAAGCACCCAATCCACCCCTGGGCACCTTGTTTGCGATCGGAGGCGCTGAAGCCAAGCTTCGGCGACGTACAGTGCTGGGTGCTTTCGTCGCGGCGGCGGGCGGCCCGGATTCACGGATTGCCGTGATTTCGCTCGGCGCGCGGGAGGTTGTTTCCCTTCGTCCTGAGAGTCGCACCCAGGCCGCGGAGTCCGATCTTGTCGAGCCGCTCGGCAAGGTCGGGGGCATCTTCATGACGGGCGGTAACCAGCTCAAGCTCAGTTCCTTGATCACCGGGACGTCGTTCGGTGATGCGATCCACGAGGCTTACCAGCGCGGTGCGGCGGTAGCCGGCACGTCGGCAGGTGCCAGCATCCTGGCCGAGCACATGGTCGCGTTCGGCGCCGGCGGCGCCACTCCGAAGCAGCGCATGAGCCAGTTGTCCGCCGGCTTGGGCCTGATTCAGGGCGTCGTCATCGACCAGCACTTCGAGCAGCGCAATCGCTATGGACGGCTGCTGTCACTGGTTGCGCAGTCCCCCTCGCTACTCGGTCTAGGCATTGATGAAGACACCGCGGCGGTGATCCATGATGGCCATCGGCTGGAGGTCGTCGGCCGGGGCGCTGTCACCGTCGTCGACGGACAGCATCTGGTTTCCAACGCGTTCGCGGCCAAGCGCACGGCTCCCTTGCTGGTCTCAGGCGCAGTGGTCCACGTACTGCCGGCCGGCAGTACGTTCGACCTCCTCAGCCGGAACCTCGTTGCCCACCAGACACCCGTTCCCGACCCGGAGGTAGTGGCGGCGCGAGCAGCCGAAGCCGACTTGCGCGACATCGCTCGAGATATCGCCGCGGAGGGTGTATCGCCGACCAACTATGCGCGTCGACTACGCCGCAACCGGCGCCGATAAGGCTAGCCGGATGCCGATCAGGCCAGGTCAGCGCTGGCTAGGTTCTCCTCCCGGCGTATTCGGGGCAACGGATGCCCGGTCTCCACCAGGGTCTTCATGCTGTCCAGAATCCACACCCAGCCGTCTCTGACGTTCTCCCAGGTCAACGGACTGTGTTCGAGGTTGCCATGCACCAGCCTCACTCGAGTGAGCCCCTCGCCGGCGTTCTCCACCGTCCATTCCACCCGGCTCGGTGGTTCATCGGCAAGCTCCGCGTCGTAGAGGGTGTGCCAGGTCTGCACGAAGCGGCCGGGGTTGCTGCCACGTGGCGGCTGCATGTCCTCGATGATGCCGTCGACGGCCGGCAGTCCGTTGGCGCCGACCGTACGATACGGGCGGCCCTGTCGCGGTGGCTCGACGAACTCGGTGGTGTGGAAGTAGCGCCTGGTCCACTCCGACTCGGTGATCGCGGACCAGACCTGCTCCGGCGTCGCGGCGATGTAGATCTGGTAGACGTGCGGGGTGAGGGTCATGCCGGTTCTGCCCTTCTCGACATGTGCGTGTTGTGATCGGCGACCACCTGCTCATCCAGCGCCACCAGAGCAGAGGTGAATCGGGCTGCGTACTTGCTGATCCACCGGTTGGCGACCTGCTCGATCGGCACCGGATTGAGGTAGTGCCGCTTGGTGCGTCCGTACCGCATGGTGATCACCAGATTGGCCTCGGCGAGTACGGAAAGGTGCTTCATCACTCCGAAGCGGGTCATCTCGGGAAACTCTCCGCACAGTTCATTGAGCGTCTGCCCGTCGCGGCTGAACAAGCTGTCCAGAAGTGCCCGCCTGGTCGGGTCGGCGAGCGCTCGAAAGACCTCGCTGCCCAGGTGCATGCGCTCACAATAGGTGACCTATTAGTCACATGTCAAAGCCATCGCGGTAGTCGGCGAAACTGTTGGACATGACTGCGTTTCTTGACCGGCTTTTCCAGGTGTGGACGGATTCCGATGGTCTGGATGAGATGAAAGATCGGCTCGCTGAGTTCTATGCCGATCCCGTCAGGGTCAATGGCTCAGATCTCTCACTGTCCGATCTCGCTACCAGGGCGCGAGCGCTTCATGCGGCGTTCTCTGATTTGCGTTCCGAGGTACTGCAGGTGGTGGATGACACTGACAGCATTGCGGTCGCCTTTTTAATTCATGGCCGGCACACCGGGCCGTACGAGACGGGGTTCGGAAGCATCCAGCCGACCGGATCGGATGTGCAGATCCGCACCATTGACCTACTGACGCTCAGCAACGGAAAGATCTCGACCATCTGGGTTATCGCCGATGATCTTGGCACGCTGCGTCAGCTGGGCTGGCAAGGAGTGGCAGCCAGCTAATGACTGCCCCAACACATCAGTGGCAGGATCGCAGCAAACCGATGCTGTCAGGAGCGTTCGTGAGCCAAAGCGTTGCCCCAACCCCACACCCGGATCTCAAGATCATCTCTAGCAGAGTCTTCCGCGGTCCGAACATCTGGCACTACGAACCCGCCATCCAGCTCGTCGTCGACCTCGGCGTGTTGGAAGATTTCCCCAGCAACGAATTGCGCGGCTTCGCCGACGCTCTGGTGGAGCGGCTACCTGGACTGATGAATCACAGCTGCAGCCGCGGCCGGCGGGGCGGTTTCGTGGAGCGGTTACACGAGGGCACCTGGGTCGGCCATGTCGCCGAACATGTGGCCCTGCAGCTGCAGCAGGCGGTGGGCCACGACATGCGCCGCGGCAAGACCCGCCAGGTGAAGGGTGAGCGTGGCCGCTACAACGTGATCTATGCCTACTACGACGAGTCGGTCGGGCTGGCCGCGGGTGAATTAGCCGTCCGGCTGATCAATCACCTGATCATCCCCGATCCTGGGTTCGACTTCGACGAGGAGCTAGAGCGATTCATCGTCCGCGGTGAACGGACCGCGTTCGGGCCGTCCACCCAGGCAATTGTCGAGGAGGCGGTCAGCCGCGACATTCCCTACCTACGGCTCAACAGCGCCTCGCTCGTGCAACTTGGCCAGGGAGTCCACCAGAAGCGGATCCGAGCCACCATGACGTCTCAAACACCGTCGGTCGCAGTGGACATTGCCAGCAACAAAGAGCTGACTCTCTCCCTGCTGTCCGCGGCGGGGCTGCCGGTTCCGCGATCACAATCGGTCCGCACCGTCGACGAGGCGGTGAGGCTGGCCAACCGCACCGGCTACCCCGTGGTCCTCAAACCGTTGGACGGCAACCACGGTCGCGGCGTCATGCTCGATCTGCGCAGTGATTCCGACGTACGCGGCGCTTTCGACATCGCCAAGTCAGAGTCACGCGGTGGGTTGGTCATCGTCGAGACTTACGTCACCGGACGCGACTACCGATGCCTGGTGATCGACGGCAAGATTGCCGCGATTGCCGAGCGGGTGCCGGCGCACGTCATCAGCGACGGCGTGCTGACGATTACTCAGCTGGTCGCCAAGACCAACGCCGATCCCCGCCGCGGCGTCGGTCACGAAAAGGTGCTGACCCGGATCAAGATCGACCAGACAGCGATCGACCTGGTGGCGACTCAGGGCTTCAGCCTGGACGACATACCGCCGAACGGCACCATGGTGAAGCTGACCCTTACCGGAAATATGTCCACCGGCGGCATTTCGATCGACCGGACCTTCGAAGCCCATCCGGAGAACATCGAGATCGCAGAAGAGGCAGCGCAGGTCGTCGGACTGGACATTGCGGGCATCGACTTCATCGCACCCGATATAACCCAGCCGGTACGCGAGACCGGCGGAGGTATTTGCGAGGTCAACGCGGCGCCTGGTTTTCGGATGCACACCCATCCGACGATCGGGGATCCGCAGTACGTGGCGAAGCCGGTGATCGACATGCTGTTCCCGCCGAGTACACCGAGCCGAATACCGATCGTCGCCGTCACTGGCACCAACGGCAAGACCACGACCTCGCGGATGATCGCCCACATCTTCAAAGGCATCGGCAAGAAAGTTGGCATGACCTCGACAGACGGCGTGGTCATCGACGAGCGGCTGGTCATCCGCTCAGACGCCTCGGGGCCGAGGTCGGCGAAGATGGTGCTGCAGAATCCGCGAGTCGACTTCGCAGTCTTCGAAGTCGCACGTGGTGGCATCTTGCGCGAAGGCCTGGGCTACGAGCGCAACGACGTCGGCGTCGTCTTGAACGTACAGGCCGATCATCTGGGCCTGCGCGGCATCGACACACTCGAGCAGCTTGCCGACGTGAAGGCCGTCATCGTGGAGGCTGTGCCCCGTAACGGCTTTGCGGTGCTCAACGCCGATGATCCGCTGGTTCGCGCGATGCGGCGGCGCTGCTCGGGCCGGATTGTGTGGTTCAGCATGGCCGAGCCCGGTAGCGACATCCGGGATTCGGTCGATGATCACTGCCGGCGGGGTGGTCGAGCGGTCGTACTGGAGCACAGCGATCTTGGTGACATGATCATGGTCAAGGAAGGTCGGCGTGCCATGCAGCTGGCGTGGACCCACCTACTGCCGGCGACCTTCGGCGGCCGCGCCACGATGAACGTGCAGAACGCCATGGCGGCCGCTGCGGCGGCGTTCGCGGCAGGTGCCTCGTTACATGACATCCGGCAGGGCCTGCGGACATTTTCGACCAACTACTATCTCGCCCCAGGCCGGCTCAACGAGGTCAGCGTCGAAGGCCGTACGGTGATCGTCGACTACTGCCACAACGTCCCCGGGATGGTCATGCTCGGTGATTTCGTGGACAAAACCGGCGATGCGCTGGAGAGCACGAATGATCTGGGACGTGTGTCGCGCATCGGTGTGATCGCCACCGCGGGCGATCGCCGAGACGATGACATGCACTCCCTGGGACGCGAAGCGGCTCAGCATTTCGACGTGGTGATCGTGCGAGAGGACGCAAATCTGCGCGGCCGCGCAGCTGGTGAAGTCGCCGAGCTCGTGGTACGAGGAGCGCGCGAGGCCAGGGCGGAAGGAGCACGCTGCAAGCAGATCGAGATCGTGCTCGAAGAGCTCGCCAGCGTCCGGCACGCGATGTCGCGCTCTAATCCCGGGGACCTCGTGGTGATCTGCGTCGAGCAGCACGCGGCGGTGATGGCTCAGTTGGAGTCCTACGGTCATCACGCGCAGCCGGGCGCACGACCCGACGATGATCGGGAATTCAGCAATGCTGTGCCCGACCCGGACTTCGCGCCAGAGGCGACCCATGACCCGGAGCCGGCGGCTTCGCAGACTCTTCTCTAGACAGCGACCTTGGCGCGCAGCGCGTCGGCATCATCGCGGGTCGCCTGGTGATCGACCAGCCAACGATCCAGTTCCTCACGATCTTGATGCGTCATGATCGCGACGACGTCGCCGTGCTGCGCTTGATCAGCCAGCGATACCAGACCGTCCAGTTCGCTGTCGTGCCAGCGCTGAATTTTCATGCCGGCATGGGCAGCGCCTGCGGTGATCAAGTCGTTGATCTCCGCCATGCTTCGGCCGCGCAGATAGTTCCGCTTATGAACGATCTCGACGAGGTCGGCTCCCACGGCGGCAGTCTCACCGAGGCGTACGAAGACCTCATCGCCGCGGTCACCTGCGGTACCCAGACCCAGCAACAACCGACCGTTCGGCGGCCGGATCCCGCTCATGATCTCAAGCAGCGCCTCGAGCCCAGCCTCGTTGTGGGCCAGGTCGATCACCACGCTGATCGTTCCGCCGGCGACCGGGAGGGTCCAGATGTTCATCCGGCCCGGGTTGCTCTGGTTCGGATCGAACGATCGCAGACCGGCGGCGACCTGCTCAACGGAGAACGCCAACGCCAGTGTTGCCGACGTGACCGCAAGAACGTTCTCGACGTTCACTCGGCTCAATCCGGCGAGAGTCATCGGCACATCGATCACCTCGACGACCTGGAGAGGGTCGGCACGCGGCGCGAGCACACATACCCAGCCGCCGAGCAGCGTGGTCATCCGACCGCCCTCGGAAAGCACACTGCGTCCCGCCGGCGAATCGGGATCGCGCGTGAAGACCCAGATCTGCGCTTTGGTGCCGAGCCGCATCGCGAACGTCCGAGGGTCGTCGGCGTTCAGCACGCACCAGCCGTCCGACTTGGTGATCTTGGTGATAACTGCCTTGACCTCGGCGAGCTGGTCGAGGGTGTCAATGCCCCCGAGTCCCAGATGATCGGCGCTGATGTTGGTCACCACCGAGACGTCGTTGTATGCGACTCCTACGCCAAGACGCCG
>Ga0193703_1000090_pt1 | contig 10621 bp, 7 predicted proteins | sample U3a2metaG_FD_143062 | JGI IMG/M metagenome (GOLD analysis project Ga0193703, IMG submission 143062) | Soil microbial communities from a riparian zone of the East river system, Colorado, United States - U3a2 | ecosystem: Environmental > Terrestrial > Soil > Riparian zone | place: USA: East River...
ATTGGCGGAAACCTTTGCCAGTTCTCGCTTATTGCAAAGCATATTGATCAAAGAAGATTTCCCCACATTACTGCGACCGAGAAATGCATATTCAGGCTTATCAGGCTTTGGGCATTTATCTACGGACGGGCTGCTGATGATGTATTTCGCTTCTTTGATCTCCATTGAAGTGCAAGATATGGCTATATATTTTTGATAAATAAATTACAAATCTGATAAACGAACTGAAACGTGAAGAGTGCGACGCAACAAAAGCTAAATAGAATTACAAAAGCTGGATACAAAAACTACAAACAATAAAACTGCTTCTGGCTTACCTTCACGGCCGAATGAAGTCTCAATTTCCTCATGATGAAATAAAACCTTTTGCTTCGGATAAGGCAAAAAAGCAGCAGGTAGAAGAAATGTTTGATGGCATTGCTGCCCGTTACGACCTGATGAACCGCCTGTTTTCCGCCGGTATTGATATGAAATGGCGGAAAAAAACGATTGGCCTTCTTAAAAAACTTGACCCTAAAACAGTGTTAGATATAGCTACCGGTACAGCCGACATGGCGATATTAGCTTGCCGTCTGTTAGATCCTGATAAAATAACTGGGCTCGATCTTTCGGCCGAAATGTTGGAGCTTGGAAGGAAAAAGGTTGAAAAAGAAGGGCTTGCGGATAAAATTGAATTGGTAAAAGGCGACGGAGAGGCAATAAGTTTTCCTGATAATTCGTTTGATGCGGTGATGGTGGCTTTTGGGGTCAGGAATTTTGAAAACCTGGAAAATGGATTAAGAGAAATGCTCAGGGTATTAAAGCCCGGTGGCAAACTTGTGATACTGGAATTTTCCAAACCAAATTGGGGATTCAAGAACCTATATAATCTATACATGGGGATAGTGGCGCCGGAAGTGGCCCGCTGGTTCAGGCAAAATAAAGATGCTTACCGTTACCTGAACAGGTCGTCGAATGCCTTTCCTGACCGAAATGATTTCACCGCCATTTTAAACCGTGTTGGATTTTCCAATACCGAATGTAAACCGTTAAGCTTTGGAATATGTTGCATATACAGCGGAAGAAAGTTATAAAGCCTGTTACCTTATTCGCATTTGTTTTGCTGATCTGTTCATCTGCATGGTCGCAGAAGGAGCTATATCAAACTGATCATGATGCCAAGCCATACTATTTTGGAATTACAATTGGCGCTAACATTACCCGTTTCCAGATAGAACAACATCCCCGTTTTCTACAATATGACAGCGTATTGGAAATTTTGCCGTTGAACTCACCGGGGTTTCAATTGGGATTAAATGCCACGGGAAAACTGAGCAACAGGTTTGAAGTAAGATTCAACCCAATGTTGATGTTTACTGACCGCAGCGTTACTTACAAGCTAAAATATAAAGACCCGATCGATGGATATGAACCAACGAAAAAAATTGAATCGGTAATTTTTTCTTTCCCCTTTCAATTAAAATTTAATAGCGACCGTATCGGCAACTTCCGTGTTTATATGCTGGGTGGCGCCTTTACCCAACTGGACCTTGCTGCCAATGCCCGTGCAAGACGTGCAGAAGACCTCGTAAAACTGCAGAAATCAGATTATGGAGTAGAACTAGGAATGGGATTTAATTTTTATTTCCAGAGCTTTATTTTTTCTCCGGAAATAAAATTGAGCAACGGACTTCGCAATGTTCACAGCCGTGATGAAACTTTGAAATACTCTAATGTGATCGATCGAATTAATTCGAGAATGATCGTGATCTCAATTCATTTGGAAGGATAGAATTACAATCCTAATTCTGTCTTCCTCCATCTACAAATATTCTTTTCAGATCTTTATCGCTATTAATTATTTTGTAAAAGTCTTCAACGTAGCTCACAGACTTCGATTTTTCTTTTGAACTCAAATATTCATTGCTTTTTATCATTCCAATTATTTTTTCCTTTTTATCGTTGTATAGCTTAACGGCAACTTTCAATTCTTCCATCGTTCTTGGAAAACCACGGTTCAGTCTTTCTCTTACACTGCTGATCTGCTCCTGTAATTGTTCATCAATTGTAGCATAAGGTGGATCTACAAATCCGCAAATATCAAAATCGTAAGCAACCACATAAGGTCTTGAACCTGTTACGTCTTTTGGTCCAATAAGTTTTACATTATGATAAGCCGGTACGGACCAGTCCGTATTTGCAATCAGGTATTCGAATAAAGTAACGATCGTCATTTGATCCCTGTTGGTTTGCTCTGTATTATATGCAGTGCCTTCTATTTCCACCATATTGTTCCTTTTGGCCATCTCATCTACATCTTCTATCAAAAAAGCATACTGAGTGTAAGGTTTTTTCTTTCCTGAAACATCTTTAAAGGAAACATTCATAAATCTTACCCGCAGGCTCATGTCGGTAAGCTGGTTATAAATTTTATAAGCTAAAAATTCCTTTACAACTAATTGCCCAGACTCATCACCAGTGTTACAGCCATTTGAAAGTTTTAATTCTTTGAATTTATATAAACTTGAATTGCTGTCTTTTTTGAAATTTAGTTTGAGACCGGGCATAAAGCAAGTCTCCCTTCTGAAATTACCCCTTACCGAAGCTTCGATCTTTTCTGTGATCGTTGTACCATCCTTGGTGGTAAACGATATGGTAGCAGGTAAAAATCTGTCTGGAGCCTTTTTAGCAAGGAGATCTTTAAGATCCATTTCGAGTGTAGCATTCACTGTTGATTCTTCTTCAAAGAATTTTACTTTATCAACTTTCTGTGCTGATACAGGCAGATAAAATAGAGTGGCAGTAAATAAGAGTAGTGAAAAAAACTTTTTCATAATTAATAGCTTGTAGTGAAAAAAATCGAAAGTTCGTATATAAATATAAAATGTTTTTCTCATTCAGCCTTTTCGCTATTTCATTACTTCAACAATTACTTTTCCAATGCTTCCTCCTGGCATTTGAATATGTAACAGCGCCGCCAATGTCGGAGCAATATCTGTCATGTACGTTTCTCTGTTCGTTTTACCTGCTTTGATCCCCCAACCATACCAAAGCAAAGGAATATGTGCATCATAAGGATTCCACATGCCATGCGTTGTACCGCTGGTAAGAAAATTCTCTATATAATTTGGTTTCAGTATAATTTGAATATCACCAGCACGGGCAGGATAGTAACCATTTACCATCATTTCCTTTATTTTAGCAGGCAATGCTGTTTCATCTAATTGGTGCAGGTCAAACACACGAGCAACTGCTAATTGTTTTGAAAGAAAATCAATAGTAACATCTACGATCTCATCTCTTTTCAATTTCTTTTCATTGATCAAATTATTATTTAAAACAACCTGGTAATTAGAAAAAGCGAGTGCAAGATTTCCCTGGCCAAATTTATCTTTGAGTTGCTGATTGAGTTGTTCTAACACTGCCCCTTCATTAAAATTACCGGCAGGTATTTTATTTTCTTTCATAAATGCCGGCACATTTGCCACACCATGATCTGCTGAAAGAAAAACAGTGTATTGCCCCTGCCCTATCTTACTGTCAAGATAATTCAAAAACTCACCAAGGTCTTTATCAAGACGATAAAAATCATCTTCCTGTTCTATCGAGTTAGGACCGTATCCATGACCAATATAATCAGGTGATGAGAAGCTTACTGCAAGGATATCTGTGATTGCATCAGCGCCGAGCTTCTCTCCTTCAATGGCAGCTTTTGCCATATCGATCGTAAAACTATTACCGTATGGTGTAGCTGATATCACACCATAATTTTTACCGATATACTTTTTTAGATCGTAAGGAAACCCGGTACCAACACCTTTAGTTTCGTAAGATTTTTCATCCGCAGTGCTTTGTGAATACGTATTTACAGGATACAAAGTGGCCCAGCCTTTCTCATAATATTTATCTACCAATTTCTTTGCATTTATATCTTTTGCCCATTGTGGCAACTCTGTCATGTAATAAGTGGATGTGATCCATTTGCCTTCCTGGCTATCATACCAAAAGGCTGCATTGGCACTATGACCGGCGGGCAAAATACCACCACGATCTTTTATCGCAATGCCAATTACCTTTCCTTGAAAATTTGTAGCAAGACGTAATTCGTCGCAAATGGTTGTTACCAATAAATTTCGTGGACTTTGTAATCCCATATTTGTTGCACTGCCTACAGTTTGAACGGTTTTATCTTCTGTGCAATAGACATTACGCTGTTCTGCATTGTCCCACCAAAAATTACCAGCAATACCATGAATAGCAGGAACAGAACCTGTATATATACATGTATGACCTGGCGCAGTAATAGTTGGCGCATAAGGGATCAACGTATTTTCACAACTAAAACCCTGGTTAAGCATTCTTTTAAAACCGCCATTTGCTGCATAGCGATCATAATAACGATAGAGATAATCCCAACGCATTTGATCTATTGTGATTCCGACTACAAGCTTGGGTCTTTGAAGGGTTTCTCCTGGAGTTCCGGATTGAGCAAATGAGGAAATGAAAATAAACAGGCATAGGGTAATCGAATAAATCCGCTGCATAAATCTTTGTTTTTATAAAGATAGGGGAAATGAAAATATGGTTGCAGACGGTTGGTTACGTGAAATAGTTGGCTTTTGTAGAACTTATTTTCTTAAAACTCAAACACCCTTTGATGCATATTCCACCTGATACCAAATGAAACATTTGTTGTGGAAGTGGATTGGGTTGTATTTGACGGCACATCAAATTTTCGATTACTCACCGATCCTTCAATAAATAAATTTTCTTTTAGCTCATAAGAAAGCAAAAATGATAAGAAAGTTGTAGTTGATTCAATGCCGGAAACTATTTCATATCCATAATCTCCTTGTCTTGGAGGGATAGTGTTCGGTAAAAATATATTGCTTCCAAAACTGCGGCCACCGGTATCTAATCCCTGTTTCCAATACATTGCTTTTGCAAGTAAGGTCCATTTTGGTGCAGGCTGATAACGAAGTATTCCAATCGTTTCACTAAAATTAGCCCCAAGCGGATGTGCCATTGGCTGGTTATAATGCGTATAGTTGGCTACCGAATCACCGTGCGAATAAGTAAATGGCCTTACCCGGTTATGTTCCAGTTGCAAGTCAAGATTTTTTATCCCAAATGCATTGATGTATTTAGCGCCAAGTTGCAATCCCCATTTATTGGCCCACCAGCCATTACCACTTTTTATTTGTTCTAAATTAAATTCATCCAGCAGGAATTGCCCGTAAAACTGTACCTGTTTTAATATGTTCAATTTAAAATCAATTCCTGCAACAGAATTATCATAGCTTCCATTTTGCTGTTCAATAGAACGATAAAAAATGATCGGGTTCAGGTAACTAAATTCAAAATGATCGGTTCGGCCAAACATGACACCTTCAAATAAACCGATATTTAATTTCTTTGTCACATTCACATCGAGATGGTGGAAGGCTGCATATTTTTTTCTGAGTAAACGATCAGGCCCGCGAGGCTCGGTTTGTTGCAGCTCCATGAATAAGTTCTGATAGTTGATCTTCCAGATCCTTGTATTCAATTTTAGAAAAAGGTTGCTGTTACCAAAATCACTTAAGAATAAACTGCGATACCCATTGCCAATGAAATTGCGGTCATAACCAAAAGCAACATCAATATACTTGGTGACATTAAAAGTGAAATAACCTCTTGCATCGAAATAATCATAGCCAGTTCCTTTGAAGTTTTTATAATATCCTGCACCTGGCACTGATTGAAATTTATCTTCCCATGCTTGTACATACAATGGATCTCTTTCCTGGTTATCCAGGATAGATGCAGCAAAGCCAATTTTATTTGCAATACGGCCACGAAGATCCACGCCTCTTGAATTCAGAAAAAGAGTTTCATCATTATCACTTTCCTTCATGTATTTAAATTGGATGATCGGGTTGATGATAAGATCAAAATCTTTTACATGAACTTCATACAAATTTGCCGGGGTCCTGTAAAACGGTCCAATGCGTTTCTTACTTTTTATTGAGATGCGTTGTGAGTCGGGTAAGTATTCAATACTCATCTGTTTTAGACAACACAACGCCCGGGTGATTTTGTTTAAAACCCGTTACACCTCTTACAACCTGGAAGCGATTAAATGGTTTTGTTTTGGAAAAGTTGAGAATGGAATCTTTTTGACCGAGAATTTCCAACCGGTCAATCAAAACATATTCCTTTGATCCAAATGGTACATAGGTGGATTGAGACATTGCGAAGACTGGAAATAGAATAAAGATTAGTCTTGCAAGGGTTTGTTTAAATTGCATGGGTATTGGTTTTTCAACGATAAATCAGAGAACAAGATATGCAAAATTACCTGATAAAGAATGTACAGGTTGTAAATGAAGGAAGAATAATTGTATCAGATGTATTAATAAAAAATGGTCGCATTGAAAAAATCGGGGAACTAATTACTCAGGTAGATTCTTCTGTGAAAGATATAAATGGTGAAGGAAAATATCTTTTGCCCGGGGCTATTGATGACCAGGTTCATTTTCGTGAGCCGGGACTTACACATAAGGCAACCATTTATACAGAAGCAAAAGCTGCTGTAGCCGGCGGTGTTACCAGTTTTATGGAAATGCCAAATACAATTCCAAATGCACTTACACAGGATTTATTAGAAGACAAATATTCGATCGCTTCAAAAACTTCTTTAGCCAACTATTCTTTTTTTATGGGCACCAGCAATAACAATGCTGATGAAGTTTTAAAAACAAATGATAAACGAAAAGATGTTTGTGGTATAAAAATTTTCATGGGGTCTTCTACTGGTAATATGTTAGTAGATAGCCCGAACACATTGGATAAAATTTTTCGGGAAAGCGAAGTGCTGATCGCTACGCATTGTGAAGACGAGCGGATCATAAAAGAAAATTTAGAAAAGATCAGGAAAGAGAACCGGGAACTTACGGCAGCCGATCACCCGGTAATAAGAAATGAGGATGCCTGCTATGAATCATCTTTGCTCGCAATACAGATCGCAAAAAAATATAACACACGGTTACACATCCTGCATATTTCCACTGAAAAAGAATTGATACTTTTCACAAACAAGTTTCCTTTAAAAGAAAAAAGAATTACGGCTGAAGTTTGTGTACATCATCTTCATTTCACCAGTGATGATTATGCAAGGCTTGGCAATAAAATAAAATGCAATCCCGCTATTAAGGCTCCGCATAATCGTGAAGGTCTTTGGAAAGCATTATTGGATGATCGTCTTGATGTGATCGCCACCGACCATGCCCCGCATACGCTGGAAGAAAAGAATGAGCCTTATGAAAAAGCACATGCGGGTTTACCACTGGTTCAGCATTCAGTACTATTGATGCTTCATTATTATAAACAGGGAAAGATCAGTTTGGAAAAAATTGCTGAAAAAATGAGTCATGCAGTGGCTGATTGTTTTCAAATAAAAGACAGGGGTTATATTCGTGAAGGATATTTTGCCGATCTTGTTTTAATAGATATGAAGCAGCAAACTAAAGTTTCAAAAGAGAATATTTTATACAAATGCGGGTGGAGCCCGTTGGAAGGGTTTGAATTTCCTGCAACCATTACACACACTTTTGTGAATGGGCATTTGGTTTATGGAAACGGGATATGGGATGAATCTAACAAAGGCATGCGTCTGTCTTTTAACAGGTAAAAAATATTCAATGCTCAATACTCAATTATCAATGTTCAATTTTAAATTTCTTATTCACAACTCACCATTCACTATTCATATTCATGCATCTTGACGCAACAACATACAATGACATTTCCGTCTTTCACCAGGAAGAAGAATTCTCTATTTTTCATAAACTTAATTTTACAAGAACCGTTTACGGCAAAGAATGGTTACGTCATTTTTTTTCAGAGCCGCATCATGACCTGAAAAAGATCCTGGGCACGCAAAAAATAATCCGGACATTGAATGAACACCTGGATGATTGGCCAACTGAAATTACCAATGGTACTTTATTAGTAATTGAAAAATATCTTGATTATAATGTAGATCCTCTTCCCCGTGATCCTAATGCTTTTAATACATGGACATATAAAACTTTTCATATAGAAGATTACAGAATGGTTAAATATTCTGTAGGTCATTGTGCTGATTTTTTCAGGGGAATTAAAAAGCTTGTAACCCTTTTCAGCGAGCAGGAACTTCCTCCTTTTTTTAAAATTTACATTGAAAGAGCAGAACAATTATTAAGGGAAACACCGCTTGCAAAAATTTCTTCATTAAGGCCTGGTGAAAAACCAACTCCAATACAAAATCTTTATTTCGGTTATCATATTCGCAATCGGTATAAAAACGACACGACCGAATTGCTGGAAATATTTGGAAGACTGGATGCATGGTATTCAATGGCGATGGCGATGAAAAATTTTGATCTTCGCTTTCCTGAATTTATTGAAAGAGACAGACCAACCGTAAATGCAAAAGGGCTTTATCATTTATTATTGAAACAACCGGTATCTTATGATCTTTTGTTAAACCCCGATCATAATTTTCTTTTTCTTACCGGCGCAAATATGGCGGGCAAAAGCACGTTGATAAAATCTGTTGGTTCAGCAGTATTTCTTGCTCATCTTGGCATGGGGGTACCAGCACAAGAAATGAAATTGACTTTATTTGATGGTCTACTTACTAATATCAATGTAGTTGACAACATCGCAAAAGGAGAAAGCTATTTCTTTAACGAAGTGCAAAGAGTAAAAAATACCGTTGAGAAAATTAACAATGGAAAAAAATGGCTTGTTCTGATCGATGAATTATTTAAAGGAACCAATGTGCAGGATGCGATGAAATGTTCACTAACAGTTATCAAAGGTTTGATCAAAATAAAAAATTCTTTGTTCATTCTTTCAACACATCTTTACGAGATCAGTGATGAATTGAAACAATATTCCAATATTAGCTTCCGCTATTTTGAAACCACGGCAAATGATGACCAACTTGAATTCAGTTACCAATTAAAAGAAGGAGTAAGCAACGACCGGCTGGGTTATCTTATCCTGAAGAGGGAGAAAGTAGTGGACATGCTGGAGAAACTTTGAACCGCGATTTGCAGGATTAAATTAGATTTGGAGGAAATCTGGAAAACTTCTTTATGCGAATAATATCTCTTTTAGTTTTTATTTTTTGTTTTCAAGTTTTATGCTTTGCTCAAAACAATATTGATGTATTACATTATAAATTCAATATTGGATTAAATGATGTGAATGACAATATTATCGGAGTAGCTGAAATAACTCTTGCTATTCCAAAATATGAAAGCGTTTATCTTGATCTTCATGGATTAGACGCAAATGGCAAAGGCATGAGTATTGATTCAGTTCTTGTTAATAGGCATGGTCGTAATTTTTTTATTCCGAATTCTGATACAATAAATATTTTTTACAAACATGCTGGCAACAAATTATCCATCATTTCCAGGCGTGATAAAATAGATGCTGCACAAGAAAGATTAAGGTTAAAAGATACATTTAAAGTATTGATCCATTATCATGGTATTCCCACTGATGGTCTTATCATTTCGAAAACAAAATACGGTCATCGAAGTTTTTTTGCTGACAACTGGCCCAATCGTGGTCATAACTGGATACCTTGTCATGATGACCCGGCTGATAAGGCAACTGTTGAATTTGTTGTAACGGCACCAGAGCATTACCAGGTTGTTGCGAATGGTGTACAGATCGAGGAAACTTCTCTTGGTAATAGTTTTAAACTTACACATTGGAAAGAAGATACACCGATCTCAACCAAAGTAATGGTGATCGGTGCAGCCGATTTTGCTGTTAATCTTGCTGGTGTTGTAAATGGAAATATCCCTGTTTATAGTTGGGTGTATCCCGAAGATAAAGACAAAGGTTTTTATGATTATGCACTGGCAAATGGGATACTTGAATATTATATTAGTCATGTGGGCCCTTATGGTTATAAAAAATTAGCCAACGTACAATCGAAAACAAGATTTGGCGGGCTTGAAAATGCAAATACAATTTTTTATTCTGAGAATTCTGTAAGCGGTACGAGAAAAAGCGAAGGATTACTGGCACATGAAATAGCGCATCAATGGTTTGGCAATATGGCCACCGAAAAAAGCTTTGGACATTTATGGTTGAGTGAAGGATTCGCCACCTATTTTACCATTCTTTATTTTGAAAATAAATATGGAAAGGATACTGCAATCAAAATGCTGAAGGAAGATAGGGATCAGGTAATTGCTTATTCTAAAGAAAGTAAAAGGGCAGTTGTTGATACCGAAGAAACAGATTACATGAAATTGCTGAATCCAAATTCATACCCAAAAGGTGGTTGGGTATTACATATGCTGCGTAGTGAATTGGGCGATTCTGTTTTCTGGAGATCGATAAGAAAGTATTATGCAACCTATGCAGGCGGTGTTGCCGATACAAGAGATCTTCAAAAAGTATTTGAGGATGTTTCTGGCAAAAACTTAAAACAGTTTTTTGATCAATGGCTTTATACAACGGGCCAACCTCAGCTTGACATAACATGGAGTTATGACGCAACAGGGAAGTTTATAAACGTGAATATAAAACAGCAGCAAAAAAATATTTTCAATTTCCCATTGTCATTAAAAATAAATTCTTCCGGGGCAGG
>Ga0193703_1000092_pt1 | contig 10574 bp, 8 predicted proteins | sample U3a2metaG_FD_143062 | JGI IMG/M metagenome (GOLD analysis project Ga0193703, IMG submission 143062) | Soil microbial communities from a riparian zone of the East river system, Colorado, United States - U3a2 | ecosystem: Environmental > Terrestrial > Soil > Riparian zone | place: USA: East River...
TGTTGTTGCGTGGATCGAAGGTCCACCAGCGATCACCCAGATAGACCTCCATCCAGGCCGCGAAATCCATCGGCAGATCAAGTGGTGGTATATCGATCTCTGGCAAGTAACCGAAAACGTAGCGAGCGGGAATGTTCAGCGCGCGGCAGAACGACACCGCCAGGTGGGTGAAGTCCCGGCAAACCCCGTAACCGGTCGTGTGGGCATCAGCGGCTGTGGTCATCGGGTTGCTCGCGCCATATTCGAACTGCAGGTGGCCGTGCACGTAGTCGCAAATCGCCTGCACTCGGCGGTAGCCGGGCGGCGTGCTGCCGAAACGGTTCCATGCCTCGGCCCCCAACACATCTGGAAGACAGAAGCGGCTGGGCAGCGTATAGATCAACACCTCGTCGGGCAGCTGATCGGGCGTCAGCTCTGGTGCTTCCTCGTCGACATCTTCCACCGCATCAGCTACCACCACACTCGCCCGGTAGCTGATCACCGAGCGCCCGGCAGGGACGATCAAACGGCGGCAGGGATTGCCATACAGGTCGGTGTAGATACGAGTTGGCAGGTCAGGTTGCAGCGACCAACGAGCATCGATCACGTCAACCTTCTGATCACTCAGCGGCTCGACCTGGAACACGGCGGGAATGTCGATGCCGGACTGGTGCACGAATTCGCAGCCGACCGTGACACGACGCGTCACCGCGACCAACCTTGCTTCTCCTGAACCAGCACGAAGGTCTCCTCTCGCCATCGAGCCTAAAGCTCAGCCCGGCAGTTGTGACGCGCAATCCTAGTCAAGTCCGTACCCGCGCTTCCGCTGCCCAATCCCAGTTGCCGGTGATCGCGGCTCGCTGACTCGAACGTCTCACATCGTGAAGCGCCATCCTTGGCTCCCTGGATCTCTATATTCTCTAGCGACCTAGTAGAGATAGAGGATTTTCCTCTCGACCGAAGGCGATAAACATGTCCATACGCCAACTCGCCCGCCTACGCGCCGTGGCAGCACTGATCGCAGCGGCCAGCACTGCCCTGCTTACCGGTTGCGTCGGCGGCGCAGCCACAGCGCCGGACGATGCCGGCACAACGACTTTGCACCTCGTCGGCTACGCGGTACCGAAGGAAGCCAACAACGCGATCCAGAAAAAGTTTGCCGAGACCCCGGAAGGCAAGGACGTCACCTGGCAGGAGTCATACGGACCCTCAGGTGATCAAAGCCGGGCAGTCCTGAACGGCCTCAAGGCCGACTACGTGAACTTCTCACTGGAAGGTGATGTGACCCGACTCGTCAAGGCCGGGTTGGTTGCCGAAGACTGGAAGTCGGCGCCCACCAAGGGCATTGTGTCTGACTCTGCCGTCGTCATCGTTGTCCAGAAGGGCAACCCGCTCGGCATCAAGGACTGGTCGGACCTCACCAAGCCGGGCGTCAAGATCGTTACTCCGAACCCCGCGTCGTCGGGTTCTGCACGGTGGAACATTCTGGCGGCCTACCAGCAGGTGATCGCGAACGGCGGCACCGACGCTGAGGCGAAGGCATACCTCACCAAGTTCTTCAATCATGTGGCCGCGCTGCCTGGCAGCGGGCGCGACGCCACCAACGCCTTCTTGCAAGGCGCGGCCAACGTGTTGATCTCTTACGAGAACGAAGCCATCCTCGCGCGGCAAGCCGGTGAAGACTTCGACTACATCCTTCCCGACGCCACCATCAAGATCGAGAACCCGGGCGCGGTGCTCAAGGATGCCAACCCCAAGGCCGACGCTTACCTCGATTTCGTGCTCAGCACGGCCGGCCAGGAGGAGTTCGTCAAGAAGGGCTTCCGGCCCGTCATTGCAGCCACTCCGATCGGCGAAGTGGTCGGCGCCAATAACCCGGCTAGCCCATTCCCGGTGCCGCCCAAGCTGTTCACGATCAGCGACCTGGGTGGCTGGGATGCCGTGAATGCCAAGTTCTTTGACGACGGTGGCCTAGTGCCCGCGATTCAGAAGGCGACCGGCAGGTCCCAGTGACACCGAGCGCCGGAACGGTCGAGGCTCAGCAGCTCGCGCCCACATCCGCAGCAGAGGGGGCCACCAGTGTTGGTGGCCCCCGCAATCGACACCGCCTGCCGCGCGCCAAGAGTGCTACCACGCTTACGCCGATATCCGGGCTTGGGCTCGGTATTGCACTGACCTGGTTCAGCCTGCTCGTCCTGATCCCGCTGACGGCAGTGCTCGTTCAGGCTTCTGCCGGCGGCTGGCAGGCCTACTGGGATGCCTTGACTAGCCCCCAGACCCTGGCGGCACTCAAATTGACCGTCGGCCAGGCCGTGCTGGTCACCGGGGTGAACATCATCATGGGCACGGCGATCGCGTGGGTGTTGGTCCGTGATCAATTCGTCGGCAAGCGACTGCTCGAGGTCGTGATCGACATCCCCTTTGCGCTGCCGACCATCGTTGCCGGCCTGGTGTTGCTCAGCCTGTACGGGCCGTCGAGCCCGCTCGGCGTGAACTGGGCCAATACGCGCATCGCGGTGTTCCTCGCCTTCTTGTTCGTCACCCTGCCGTTCATCGTGCGTACCGTGCAGCCGGTACTTCTTGAGCTTGAACAAGAGGTCGAGGAGGCCGCCGCATCGCTTGGCGCCCGTCGGTCCACTACCTTCCGGCTCGTGATCCTTCCCAGTCTGGCCCCGGCGATCACCTCCGGAGCTGCGCTGTCGTTCTGCCGCGCAATCAGTGAGTACGGATCATTGGTCTTGCTTTCTGGCAACTTGCCTTACTCAACCGAGGTGGCGTCAGTGCGCATCCTTTCCTCCGTCGAGGGTGACAAGCTGACGGAGGCGGCAGCGCTGGCCTCGATCTTGCTTGTCGTCGCGCTGATCGTGATCATCACACTCGATCTGATCTCGCGGAGGGTCGCCCGCTATGCATGACACTGCTGCCCATCGACTAACGCGCTGGGCGTTGCGGCTCATCGTCGTTGGATACCTGTTCTTCCTGGTGATCTGGCCGGTCGCCTTGGTTGCAGCCAAGACCTTCTCGAACGGTTTGGCACCAGTGATCAACGCGCTGCGCCAGCCAGAAGTGATCTTCGCCTTCGAGCTCACGCTCTCGGCCGCGTGGTGGGCGGTGGTGATCAACACGATCTTCGGCGTCGGCATCTCGTTGCTGCTGGTGCGCTACACCTTCCCAGGACGCAGGGCGCTGAATGCGATGGTGGACGTGCCACTGTCCGTCTCACCGATCGTCGTCGGCCTGGCACTCGTGCTGGTTTACAGCGGGCGTACCGGCTGGCTGGGTGGCGGCCTGGAGCGGGCCGGACTGCAGGTCATCTACGCACCGCCTGGAATCATCATGGCCACTGCATTCGTCAGTATGCCGCTGGTGATCAGGGAGATCGTGCCAGTACTGCAGGAGATCGGAACCGAGCAGGAGCAGGCCGCCCGGAGTCTCGGGGCTCCGAGCCTGCAGACCTTCGGTCGCATCACCCTGCCTGCCATCCGATGGGCCCTGCTCTATGGCGTCGTGCTGAGCCTGGCTAGATCTCTGGGTGAGTTCGGGGCAGTCAAGATCGTCTCTGGTGGCGTGGCGATGCGCACTCAAACGGCAACACTGCTTGTCGAGGAGCGATATCAGCAGTTCGGGGTGGTGAACTCGATCACCGCATACACAGCAGCCTTCATTCTCGCCCTGATTGCAGTGCTCGCCTTGATCATCATTACCAGCCTTCGACCCAGCAAGGGACTGACCCCATGAGCATCAAGATCGCAGGCGTCGGCAAGAGATTCGGCAACTTCGTTGCGCTCGACAAAATCGATCTCGACATCGCGACAGGCGAGCTCACCGCTCTCCTTGGGCCGAGTGGCGGGGGCAAGTCGACGCTGTTGAGGATCATCGCCGGTCTCGAGGTCGCTGACAGCGGGTCTGTGCAGATCCAGGGAGTCGATGCCACCGGATTGCCGGCGCAGAAACGCAATGTCGGTTTCGTTTTCCAGCACTACGCCGCCTTCCGGCATCTCAGCGTTGCCAACAACGTCGGCTTCGGGCTGAAGGTTCGCAAGCGGCCGCGCAAGGAGATTGCCGCGCGCGTTTCAGAACTGCTCGACCTCGTGCACTTATCGCAGTTCGCCGACCGGTTGCCGGCTCAGCTTTCGGGTGGCCAACGGCAACGCATGGCATTGGCTCGGGCACTGGCGATCGAGCCTAGCGTGCTATTGCTGGACGAGCCGTTCGGCGCCTTGGACGCCAACGTCCGCAAAGAGCTGCGGGCCTGGCTACGGCGGCTGCACGACGAAGTACATGTCACCACGGTCTTCGTCACGCATGATCAGGAAGAGGCACTGGACGTGGCCGACCAAATAGTCGTGATCAACCAGGGACGGATCGAGCAGGTCGGCCCGCCTGATGAGCTTTATGATCATCCGACGTCGGAGTTCGTGATGAGCTTCCTCGGCCCGGTAACCACACTCGACGGTCACCTGGTACGCCCGCACGACCTGGAGATCGAGACCCACCCCTTCGACAACGCGTATCCGGGCCGAATCGAGCGCTTCAACCGGGTCGGCTTCGAGGTGCGTCTCGACGTTCGGTTAGCTGAGGACCACGAAGCGCCTCCCGTGCTTGTGACGTTGACGCGGGCGGAAGCGACAGCTAAGGCCCTGGGACTGGGCGTACCGGTGTGGCTCACACCCGTGACCAACGCCTCCAAGGTCCGCATCAGCACAGCTGTGCCGACGAGCGCAATCTCCGACAACGCGGTGCCGCAACCTAGCTTTTGGTGATCACTCCCGCAATCCGACGCTCGCAATCACCCGGAAAGGCGCACTTAGCGTGCGACAGATCTCCGTCCCGCAAGGCGTAGAAGTCAGGGATCGTCATTCCAGCGCGGGTCGTTGTCGTACTCCTCGTTGCGCTCTTCTACCCGTTCGAGTGCGCGTTCGGCATCCTCGCGAGTCTTGTACGGACCGAGCCGGTCAGTGACCTTCGTGTCGTTGTTGTCGGCTACCACCTGATGGGTCTTGAGATCAAACCACCAATCGCCCTCAGCCATCTCACACCCTCCTTCGGGCCCTACACTTCCAGCAGCTTTGACGTTACTCCTGACGCTAAGAGCCGTCTTGGACCCATCCCGTCGCGCTCCCGGCCCGTAAGATCGCGAAGTGACCATCCAGCCCGCGACCGTCTCGGCACCGCGTGAGGTGCCAGCCAGCATCCCTCGGCCGCATTATGTGGGGAGGCTCGCGCCCGATCCCTACACCGGCGATGACGTCCAATCTGAGGAGACCATCGAGAAAATGCGGCTCGCAAGCCGGCTCGCCGCACAAGCTATGCATGCCGCCGCCGCCGTGATCCAGCCCGGCGTAACCACCGATGATCTTGACCAAGTGGTTCATGAGTTCCTGATCGAGCACCGCGCGTATCCCTCGACGCTTGGCTATCGCGGGTTTCCCAAGTCGTGCTGCACCTCGGTCAATGAGGTTATCTGCCATGGCATCCCTGATGGCCGCCCACTCCAGGCCGGTGACATCGTCAAGATCGACGTCACCGCCTACGTCGGCGGTGTACATGGGGATACCTGCGCAACCTTCTGCTGCGGCGAGGTCGACGAGGCGAGCCGCCTGCTGATCGAGCGCAGCCACGAGGCGCTGGTCCGCGCGATCAAGGCCGTCAGGCCAGGACGGCAGGTCAATGTGGTCGGACGGGTGATCGAAAGCTACGCCAGGCGTTTCGGCTACGGCGTGGTCCGCGAGTACACCGGACATGGCGTCCACATTGCCTTCCACTCCGGGCTGGTCATCCCGCACTATGACGAGCCGGCTTACGACACGGTGATCAAACCCGGGATGACCTTCACCATCGAGCCCATGATCACCCTCGGCAGCGCCGAGTGGTACATGTGGGACGACGGCTGGACCGTGCTCACCGCTGACGGCAGCCGATGCGCTCAGTTCGAGCACACCCTGGTGGTCTCGGAGAACGGTGCGGAAGTCCTCACCCGGCCGTAGCGTTACTGGCTAGGCTGAACAGTGGACGAGTCGGTCAGGCGATCGCGGCGGCGCGGATGCGTCGTCGAGGAAAGTCCGGACTCCACAGAGCAAGGTGGTGGGTAACGCCCACCCGGGGTGACCCGCGGGACAGTGCCACAGAAAACAGACCGCCTCTGACTCAGATGAGGTGCATGCATCTCATGGATACGGAGGTAAGGGTGAAACGGCGGTGTAAGAGACCACCAGCATCCCAGGCGACTGGGATGGCTTGGTAAACCCCACCCGGAGCAAGATCAAGAGGATGCGTACGCGCATCTGCGGAGGCGCTCGAGGGCTGCTCGCCCGAGCCTCCGGGTAGATCGCACCAGGCCGTTGGTAACAGCGGTCGCAGATGGATGATCGCCCGGTCGGAAACGACCGACAGAATCCGGCTTACCGACCGACTCGTCCCTCAGCACCACGTCCACACCTCGTTCGCGATCGGCACCGATTCTTCCCGCGGCGAGTCGTGGGCGATAGCGTGCACTCAGGCATGCCTGTCCGCCGACGACCACCGATTGACCGCGACCTTCGATCCGGGTCGCGTACCGAGGAAGGTTGACCATGACCCAGACCGCAAGCACCGAATTCCCTGCTCTGGACAGAGAGCCCATCGAGAAGCTCGCGATCGACACGATCCGTACGCTGTGCATCGATGCCGTCCAGGCAGCCAACTCCGGCCACCCTGGCACGCCAATGGCACTCGCGCCGGTGATGTATTCAGTCTGGAAAAAGCTACGCTTCGACCCCGACCATCCCATCTGGAGCGATCGCGATCGGTTTGTGCTGTCCGCTGGCCATGCCTCGACCTTGCTCTACTCGACACTCCATCTGGCAGGGGTCAAGTCGGTCAATCCGCAGTACGAGGTCCTCGGCGAACTAGCCGTTCCGCTGGAAGACCTGAAGAAGTTCCGCCAACTGGATTCCAAGTGCCCGGGACATCCGGAATACCGTTGGACTGCTGGCATTGAATGCACCACCGGTCCACTCGGCACGGGCATCGCAACCAGCGTCGGCATGGCCATGGCTGGCCTGTGGCAGGCGGCGACGTTCAATCGACCCGGCTACGAGCTGTTCAACTACAACGTCTACGCAATTGCTGGTGACGGCTGCATGATGGAAGGCATCGGCTCCGAGGCAGCCTCACTGGCTGGTCATCAGAAGCTCTCCAACCTCTGCTGGCTCTACGACAGCAACAAGATCACCATCGAAGGCAGCACCGATCTGGCCTTCACCGAGGATGTCGCGACGCGGTTCGAGGGCTATGGCTGGGCGATCCAGCGCGTCGACGACGCCAATGATCTTGACGCGCTGGCTCGAGCGCTCGATGCGTTCGAGGCTGAGCAAGATCGGCCGACCTTGATCGTCGTCCAAAGCATCATCGGCTACGGCGCGCCCACCAAGCAGGGCAGCCACTCCGCACACGGTGAGCCCTTGGGCGTGGAGGAAGTCCGCGGCACGAAGCGGAACTACGGCTGGCCTGAGGACGAGAGCTTCCTGGTTCCCGACAAGGTGCGCAGCCACTTCGCCGATCTCGGCAAGCGTGGTGCCGATCTACGCGGGAAGTGGGACGAGCTGTTTGCCAAGTACGGTGAGGAGCATCCCGAGCTCGCCGACCAGCTCGACAAGATGCAACGTCGTCAGCTACCTGAGGACTGGGATGCCGACCTGCCCGAGTATCCGGCCGATCCTAAGGGTGCTGCCGGCCGGGATACCAACCAGAAGGTGCTCAATGTCGTCGCGCAGCGCGTCCCGTGGCTGATCGGCGGTTCTTCCGATCTCGCGCCCTCCAACAAGTCACGACTCACCTTCGAGGGCGCGGGAGACTTCCAGCCGGACAACCGCGAGGGTCGCAACCTGCACTTCGGGGTCCGCGAGCACGCGGCCGGTGCCATCAGCAACGGGCTGGCGCTCAGCAAGCTCAGGCCGTACCAGGCCGGATTCTTGATCTTCTCCGACTTCCAGCGCGGTGCGCTGCGGCTCTCGGCGCTGATGGAGCTGCCGGTGATCCATATGTTCACCCACGACTCGATCGGCGTTGGAGAAGACGGTCCGACGCACCAGCCGGTCGAGCAACTCGCTTCGTTGCGGGCAATGCCGGGCATGATCGACATGCGTCCAGCTGATGCCAACGAGGTCGTGGAAGCCTGGCGGGTGATCATGCCGCTACGGCACGACCCTGTTGCGATGATCTTGTCCAGGCAGGCGCTGCCCACTCTGGACCGGAGCAAGTACGCCTCCGCGAGCGGCGTCGCCAAGGGCGCGTACGTGCTGGCCGGCGATCCGGACGAAGTACCAGAGGTCATCCTGATAGCCAGCGGCAGCGAGGTCTCACTGGCAGTCTCGTCCTACGAGCAACTGGTGGATGAAGGCATCAAGGCGCGGGTGGTCAGCATGCCGTCGTGGGAGCTGTTCGACCGGCAGAGCGAGGACTATCGCGACAGCGTGCTGCCCCCGGATGTGACTGCACGCGTAGTGATCGAGCAAGCCTCCTCATTTGGGTGGCATCGCTGGGCCGGCTACAACGGCGCGATCATCGCCATGAGCACCTTTGGTGCCTCAGCCCCGCTCAAGGCGCTGCAGTCGAAGTTCGGCTTCACACCTGAGGCGGTCGTTGCAGCAGCCAAACATCAGATGGGCCGCTGATCGTCTCGCGCGATCTCGAAGACCGGCGCGCCTGTGGCGTAGTCGGCGGATGTCAAGCGGGCTAGGACTTCCTGGCCAAGGCGCAGTCGATCGCCGGTCACGCTGGCTTCGATGGCCGGTTCGGCGATCATCAGCGTGCCGTGCTGCTTGTCGCGATCAACATCGATCACAGTGCCGGTGAACCTCTGGCCTACCCGGTCGGAGAGTAGGTAGACCTCGAGCAGATCGATGATTGCCTTCTCGTACTTCTTCGCTCGCCGCTCCGCCGCCGTCATCTGCTCAGGTAGGCCATCAAGATCACGCAGGACCCATGCCGGGACTGGCTGATCGGCACAGAGTGCGACACAGATTTCACCGGAGTAGCGATCGACGAGTCGGCGGATGGGCGCCGTTGTATGGGCGTAATCGCTGGCAAGTGCGGCGTGGGTGGCATCTTCGGGGATGCCCCCGCTGAAGCTTCGATAGCCGGCGCCTCTGAACAACCTCGTCGAGGCATTGAGCATTGCGGCCTGATCAGGCCGATTGGGGCTGATCGAACGCACGAAGTCGGTGTAGTCCATCTCCCGTGGCCAGACGATGCGCAGCGCCTTGGCGACCTGGCGGAGCCGGCTCAATGAAGAGGCATCCGCCGGCGGCAGGGTGCGCAGGATGCCCACCTGTCCGTACAGCATGATGTGTGCGGCCGCCATGCCGGTGAGCAGCGAGATCTGCGCATTCCACCCCTCTACGGGCTCTGGTGCGCGGAAACCGAGAGTCCAGCCATTCTTGCGGGGCTGGATCTCCTGCTGGGGGATCTTGAGGCTCACTCCGCCGCGATCACGTTCTCGGATCTCGCGCCATTGGCCGACCAGCTTCAGTAGGCCGAGAGTCTCGCGGGGGGCAGTAGTGTCGATTTCCGCCTGGGCATCGCGATAGCTGAGCTGGGCGCGGCTGCGAACCTTGGCCCGCACCACTTCTGCCGACATCGTCTGACCTCGATGATTCAGCGTGATCGTCCACAGCAGAGCCGGTCGGACTTCATTCGGCAGCAAACTGGCGGCCCCTTCGCTGAGCACCTGCGGATGCAGCAGTGTGCGACAGTCCGGCGCATAGAGCGTGGTCCCCCGGCGGCGTGCCTCACGATCGACTGGATCGCCTGATCGCACGAAGGCTGCCACGTCGGCGATCGCGTAGGACACCACGAACTCACCACCCAGGCCGCGAGCGATGTGCAACGCCTGATCAAGATCACGAGAACCGGCTGGATCGATGGTGATCAACTCCAGATCGGTTCGATCAAGATCAGGAAGGTGCGGTTCAGCAGCAGCCTTCTCCGCGGCTACCTCGACCTCGACCGGAAAGGCGGTCGGTACTTCCGCAGCTTCCCGGATAGCCGTCAGGCCCTTGGCCAACTCCTCAGGTACGGCCGGCGGCAGTCCGAGCTGGGGGGCGGGCATGACCGCAGCTTAACCGTGTTTGATTGCTCCGCTCGCTGACGCTCGCTGTGTCTAATTGCTCGCTCCGCTCGCTGCAATGTTCGCCGCGCAGCCGCCGACTTCGTCGTCGCTCGGCGACGAAAAGCATGTCGCCTCACTCCTCCTCAGCACGGCGGCCGCGCGATCCGGTTCTGACCAGTCGGTCAGTCAGCGGGGTCGATCGACCGGGTACTGTCGCGGAACGGGATCGCCATCCAAGGCGCGATTGACCAGAGCGTCGGCGGCTTTGTTCTTTTCGCGTGGCACCCACGTCCAGGTCACTGAAGGCGGCCGCAGCCGGGTTGCCTGCAGCGCCAGCGGCTTCATGTCGGGATGTTTGATCTTCCACCGGCCCGCCATCTGCTCGATCACCAGCTTGGAGTCCATTCGCACATCGAGTGCCGCCGTCGGATCGAGATCGCGGGCCATCTCGAGTCCGGCGATCAGCCCGCGATATTCGGCAACATTGTTGGTCGCCCTACCGATG
>Ga0193703_1000095_pt1 | contig 10524 bp, 10 predicted proteins | sample U3a2metaG_FD_143062 | JGI IMG/M metagenome (GOLD analysis project Ga0193703, IMG submission 143062) | Soil microbial communities from a riparian zone of the East river system, Colorado, United States - U3a2 | ecosystem: Environmental > Terrestrial > Soil > Riparian zone | place: USA: East River...
TTCCTACTGATGTAGCTATTGATGCTAACCTTACAGATTTAGATCAGAAGTATGATAATCGAATTCTTGACTATTGTCATGCTATGGGACGCCAATTAGACGGTGATTTACAGGGATATGTCATGTTTATGCAGCGATTTGAGGGTAAAGTTCAAAATACCTTAGATGATGAGTTTGAAATGCAGCAAAGTTCTCATTATCCGTATATTTCGGTATCTGCGCGTGATGCTGATGAGTTCGGGGTGATTTAATGACTCTAAGAGGTAAGAATTTAGTCTTAGTTGGGCCTTGGCCTGGCGGAGTTAATAAGAGAGATGAATTAATTGCTCCTATGACGGTAAATCCAAAGCAACTTCGATTTTTAAAGAATTTTGATGTACTTGACTCGGGTGTTTTACAGTCTAGATTAGGCTGTCGTAAAGTTTTATCTACTGCTCCTATTTATGGTGGTACTGGAGTTATAGATTTAATTACTAGCGTTACTGATGCTGCTACTAGATCATTATATGCGGTTGTTGGTAAAAGAATAGCTGGACCTCAGACTTTATTTTACTACACCAGAGACCCTGAGACTCCTCTTACGGGATGGACTCTTATAGCTACTGGTCAAAATGGTACTTTTACTGATGGAGTTCAGTATAATAGCGTAATTTATTTTGTTCAAGCTGTTGGTGGTGCTGGTACTGGTCAAAGTAGAACTTCTTTATCTGCTGGTGGTTGGACTGCTCAGCCTAATATTCCAAAGGGTGACCAGTGCTTCGTAGTTAAAGATAGAATGTTTGTTGTTGACTGGGTTGCTTCTAAAGTTTATTGGAGTAAAGCTACTGATCCGACTACTTGGCTTGCTCCTGATGGTGGAAATGTATTAGTTTCTCCTGGTGATGGTGAGAATATTACTAAGGTAGTATTCATTAACAACTCTATTTACATCTTTAAGCGTAATAAGACTTTCCTATTTACTTTCACTACTGATCCTGCTATTGATGGTCAGTTAGTTCCTCTTTCTACTTTCCGTGGTGCTCACGATGCAATTGTTTATAATAACGAAATCTACATCGTTAATGACCAGTCAGTATTCAAGCTTATTAACAACTTCTTCTCTGATCTTGGTATCTTACCTGATTTCTATAATACGGTAGGACCAGACCAGCTATTCGATCCATTATGTAGGCTTTTTATTGAAGCTGGTGATAGATTAGTTGTAGGACCAGTTAATATTATCTATCCAGGACAGTTATTTAGTCATTATGCTATGAATCTTAAGACTGGTGCTTGGTCTTATAGATTATATGATGATCCTATTATTCAACCTCAAGCAGATGTTGGTAAGAAATGTCTCCTGTGGAGAGATTCACAAACTTCTGCAGGAGCTTCCACAGGGAATATTTATGTGAGTGCTGGTGGAATAGTCTCTTATACTCGATTCAAGGCTTGGAATATTGCAGATATTGCTAGTAATACTTTAGATGTGAACAATGCTGAACACACTATCTCACCCGAGTATTCTATGGTTACTCATGAAATTACTCCTGAGAATAGCTATGGTGAATGGAAGCGTTGTTTCTTCCTTATGGGTAGATGGTATGTAAATCTTGATACATTTACTGACACGCTTCCTTCAATGGATTATAGAGTGGGACCAGATTTATATACTGCAATTCAATCAGTTGCTGTCCCTGTCAGTTCAAACTTCTTCACTATTGAAATGGAAGGTAAGATTCCTTTTAACTCTTTTAAGTTTAAGTCAGTAGCATTTGCCTTCTCAAAACCTACAAGAGATTTAGGCACTGTAGTTGCTAAAAATCCGGACAGTACTTCTCTTGTTAGAGTACAGAATTTACAAGTTGTGCTAGCTGGTAATCGACAGCAAATTAGTGAGGCTGTCAATGCCTAATAATCAACCGTATCTAACTGGTAACAATGTTTATCGTGGTGGTTCCAACGTAGCTACTATGGGTAAAGTAGATCCTATGGGTTATGTAAATCGTGAATTAAATAACCGTAGGTCTCAATTAGCTCAAGGTATGTTACAAAATCTAGGTGGCGTAAAACCTCAGCAGGGTGGAAATCCGTTCCAGTTAGACCCTAAGAATGTAAGCCTATTAGCTATAAGAATGTTGGGAGCAGGTGGAATGTAGATGGCTGTTGCTTCTCCATACACTTGGAATGCTTTACAGGCATTGTATAAGCAACAAGATGCAGCACAAGCTAATGCTAATCACTTTGAATCTTTATTTAGGGCTGGTAATAAATCTGGCGGCATAATGATGAACCGCCAGAAGTGGGCTAATTTAGCTAATCAACTTCATAAGAATGAAATTTCTTTTGGTTCTCAATGGTTAAAGGCTGGACGTCCTGGTGCTGCTGAGGCTGTTGCTGCTAGATATACAACTCCAGAAGCAGTTGCTGCTAAATTAGGTGTATTTGATCCTCAAGGTGGAGTTGACGCATTAGCAGCTAAGCGTACTTTAGATCAGAATTTAATTAACTTAACTAATCAACAGAATATGTTGGAGCAACAATATGGAACGTCGAAGAGGGATTTCGAGCAGAAGATTCCGGAATTGGCTAGGCAACTTCTTAGTGGGTATTCTGGGCGTGGGATGGCATATTCATCCGGATATGGTACGGCTGTTGGTGAGCAGCAAGCTGATATAGCTCGTGGTTTATCCGGATTAGATTTACAACGCCAGCAACAACTCTCTGATATTACTTCTCAGCGTGGTTTAGCTAATACTGGTTATCAGAATGATTTAGCTATGGGTATGGTTGGTACTGTTAATCGACTTAGTGCTAGAGCAGGTACATTAGGTTATCAGCCTAAGGGTAGAGACATTTATAACGACCCGACTCTATTAACTGCTCTTGCTAAGAAACTCTTGGCTAAGTAGGAGGGTTAATGCCTTATTATGGCAGTATGTATGTTCCTAATGCTTATAAAGCACCTGCTAAGCCCAGAGGAATTTATACTAAAGGGCCCATTAGAGTAACAGTAGGTAAACCTAGAGGAATTTATACTAAAGGACCTATTACCTCTCAAGGTACTAGGATTGGTAGTGTTGCTACTCCTAAAGCTAAGCCAAAAACTTCTTATAGTGTTCCTCAGCCTAAATTAGCTGCTCCTAAAACTAGGGCTCCTGCTACTGGTGGTGGAGGAATTTTACAATTACCTGGTACTGGTTCTAGTAGTATTGCTAGTATTTATGCGAGAACTAGTGCTCAATTAAAGCAGATGGCTAGTGAAGCTGTCCACTTAGAAGTTGATCCACAAGTTAGTGGTTTACAACATGGATATAACGTAGAGAATTCGAACTATGGCTATCTTATTAATAGCCTTCGTAAGCAATTAGGTTTATCCAAAGGTGATATTAATCAACTGTATGGTGCTTTAGATGTTCAGTTAGCTGTAAATGCAAAGAAGCAAGGCGAAATTAACACTGATACTAAAGCTAAAATGGGTGCTGTTTATGACCAACTAGGTACTTCTCTTGGGCAGAATTATGGTAAAGCTCAGGCTGCTACTAGTGCTGAGCTTAGTAGAATGGGAATGCAGAATCCCCAGGCTAATGATAGATTAACTTCAGATGAAGCTTTCTTAAAAGGTACTGCTACTACTTCTAAAGCTAACTCTCAGGCTCTGTTAGATGCTATAAATGCCTCTACTCAGGGAATGATGCAAGGGTTACGTAGCGGAAATGCTGCAACTAGTGCAATGTTACAGACTGGTTTACAACAGCAGTTTGATAAGGAATCTGGTGACGCTTTACAGAAGCACTTACAGAAGCTCGGTGAGATTAAACTTCAGATTGGTACGTTAAAGAAGTCTATGCCTGGTAAGATCAATCAGACTTATGCAGCCTTATTAGATCAGCAGTATCAGCGTGAAATGGATGCTGCACAGAAGCTATTCGATAATCAAATTAAGCTTGGTAATTTCCAGATTAGCCAGTCTAACGCTGCATCTACTCAAGCATATCGTCAGAATCAATTAGCTTTGGAAGCTCAGCGAATTGCCTTATCTAAGAAGCCTGCGGCTGCTAAGCCTGCGGCTTTAAAGGGTATGGATAAATCACTAGCTTATTTACAGAGCATTTCTAAGTCTTCTCATGTTCCTTACAAAGATTTAGAGAATCTTCTTATTGAAGCTATTAATGGTGATCCTGGTCGAATTCCTGCTTATGATGCTGGACAACGCGGTGCTTATTCCTCTGATATTGCTAACTTTGCTAGAAGTAAGGGCTATCCTCAATTAACTCCTGATCTTGTTCGTGCAATGAATTACTGGTTCGGTGCATAATGCATACTCCCTGTGGGGGCACTTATGGTTATTAACATAGGCTTCACCCCTGATTTTCAAAGGGTATTAGCCAGCTTAGGTATTGATTTTAATAAGATGCGTGCTGCTGCTGATACTCATTTAGCTGCTCCTAGTCCATTTCCTCCTATGACCTTTGATCCTAGAAGTTTAGGATCTGATCCATACTTTAGATTAAAAGCACAAGGTATTGATCCTCGTGGTCAAAATATTACTCAGTCAGGTGATATTCAACAAGCATTACAACAGAGGATTCATAAAGGCGGAGTAGTTAACGCTGATGTTCAGAAGCTTTATGATTCAGTTATGAGTATGCGTCAAGTTGAACGTGATCGTGGTGCTCCTGATACTTCTCCTCATAAGAATTGGTTTAGTAAGATTCTTGATATTGTTAGTCGTCCTGGTCGTGGTGTTACGACTGGTATGTATGAAGGTCAAACTGATGTTAATCAGGCTAAAGCACAAGGTAAATCTTTTGCTGGATTCCGCGGATTTGATAAGTTTGCATCAGGTTTTGCTAAGGGATTTACTGGTAAAGAGCAGAAAACTGGTTCTGATTATATTAGTGATAAGTTAGGTGTTCATAATAAGGTAGGTAAGTTTATTGGTGGATTAGGTATTGATATTGCTGCTGATCCACTTTCTTATGTTGGATTTGGTGTTGGTAAGAAAGCTGCTGATGTAATTACTAAGACAGCAGATGCTCGTAAAGCTGCTGAGGGAGTTACTGCTACTTTAAATGCTGGTCCTAAAATTAGTAAGGGAATGGTAGTACCTTCCACAGAGGAATTAACTGGTCATCTTGGTGGTAATATAACTAAAGTTTTAACTCCTTCTGCTAAAGCTCAGGCAGCTAGAGTTGGTGCTATTAATATTGATAAAATCTCTTCTATGTTAGGTGCTCAGGCAGGTAGAACTGCTCAAATTAGTATTGCTCAAGACTTAACTAAATTAGGATTCTCTGCTAAGGATGCTAAGAATAGTGCTGTTAGATGGTTAGATCCTAAGAAAGTTACCGATCCTGCTATTATTAATGAGAAGAATTTCTATAGTCAGTTAGTTAAGACTCTTCCTGGTTTACAGTCTACTAAATTCCTTGATAAGACTCTTCCTGATATTGTTAAAGATTCTAGAGAGACTGCATCTAGTCAATTAACTGAGATTCTTAATGCTAACTTAGAACAGGAAGTTAAGAGGACTTTACAGGTAACTGGTGGTGGATTTAGAGTTCCTATTGCTCCTATTCCTGATGTTACTATTAGAGCATTAGATAGGGTTGCTAAAGCTCCCATCCTTGGTAGAGCTATTCAGGCATTTGATAAGACTTTCAATACAGGTTCTGGATTCGATCATGACTTATATATCACTAAATCTCGTGCTGCTGGTAAGTCTGAACAACGTATTCAAATAGGTCAGCAGAAATTAGTTGAGGGATTTAAGGGTATTTCTAAGGCTCGACGTATTGGTTATATGAAAGCTCTCGTTACTCAGCCTAATACTTATGGTCGTGGTGTAGTTACTCTCAATGATGGCAGAGATATGGCTGATTTAGCTCAAGAAGTTTTTGGCTATCTTGGCAAGTATATTGACTGGTCTAACAAGGGATTAGGTGTTGTTAGCCTTGGTAAGTTGAATGCTTATCTTCCTGAGAAATATAAGCTAGATACTTCTATTCTTAAGAGTCAAGCTCATGCTTTTAATCCTGATTCTGGTAAAGGTAGTCAGAATTTTCTTAATCTCTTAGCTAATCAGAAGGATACATTTGCTAATGTGGATCCTCAAGACTTCATGTTCCATGCTTATATTGGTGTAGAAAAAGTCCTTGCTAGGGATCAATTTTTACGTGCTATTGGCGATATGGGAGTTCCTCTTAAATCAGCTAATATTACTGGTGCTCCTGTATTAAAACAAGGTGATTCTGTAGCTCATCAATTAGCTGGAAAACATGGCTATGAGACTATTATATCTAAAGGTGCAGATAGAGAAATAGATCCTTCATGGGCTCGTTATATGGAAGGTAAAGTATTTCATCCTGAGATTAAACAAGGCTTAACTAAGATGATTGATATTATGGATGATGGACAGAATATGAAAGATTTAGCTCGTAATTATGATAAGGTAATGAGTTACTTTAAGAAATCTGTTACTCTTCCTGTTCCTTCATATCATATTCGTAACTCCGTAGGTGACTTCTTTACTAGCTATGTTGATGGGGTTACTGGACTTAGAGGTTCTGCATCTTACGCACAAGCTGCTAAGGTGATGCGATTCTTTAATCCAAAGAGTAAAGGTCAAGAAATTCAAGATATTTTAACTGCTCCCGTCTCTACTGCGGGGACTGTTGAAGACCCGTTAAAGCAAATTGCTGCATTATTAAATGGCCGGGATAGTATGTCTGGTAGTTTAATAATGAAGAAGAATCCGAGATGGAAAGACGTACCTGGTAAATACGTAAGTGCAGAACAATTCATGGCTGCGTATCAGCATACGGGTCTTAAACGCGGATTCATTGCCGGTGACTTAGAACGAGAATTACGCGGTAATCCTAACTTATTCATGCAAGCTCTGCATTTACCTATGGACCAGATTACGAAACTTTCTCAACAACGTGAAGATTATTTCAGGATGGCACATTTTATTGACCGTATTAAGAGGTCAAAAGCGCCTACCTTTGAGGAAGCTGCTAAAGAAGCTGCATTCTATGTTAAGAAATTTCATTTCGATTATACTGATGTGACTCACACAGAGAGAGCAGTATTTGCTAGAGCTATCCCATTCTATAAATTCCAAGATTCGCTACTCCGTTTAATGCTTCAAATGTTCTTCGCTCATCCAGGTAAGATTCTTAATGCTCAGAAGGTATTAAATAACGCAGCTTATGCTCAAGGCTATTCAAATGATGGTGGCTTTCTTCCCACAGCAGATATGATTCTTCCTGAGTATATGCGTGATTCTATGATGGTTCCTTTATTTGAACAAGCTGGTAATACAGTATTTGGTGGTGCTGGTTTACTTCCATCTACTTCTATTTTCGCTCAAACTTTAGGTGGTTCTGGTACTAATCCACAGCAAGTTGTTGGTGCTGCTGGACGTAATATAGTTCAGAGCCTTACTCCTGCTGCTCAGATTCCCGCTGAATTATACTTTGGACATAGAGTTCTTGGTAAGGGTCAAATTCCTATCACTGATAAATCAGAGTATTGGGCTTCTAAGAATCCGTTAATTAACTTAGGACAAGGTCTTTCTGGCGATGCTCCTGGTAGTGAGAAGCTTACTAGATTATACAATATCTTAACTGGTCTTGGATTAAGTGAGAACACTCCTGCTAGACAAAAGAGTGAACTCTATCGTGAGAAAGATGTTATTACTGCTAATCGTAAGAAGACTGGTTATAAGGCTCCCCCGAAGACACAATTTAGAGCTAGGAGGGTGAGAAACTAATGGCTGCACCCTATACTAATCAACTAATTAATAGAGTCAGACAAGACATTGCTTACTCTCAGGCAAGAAATGCCAGAGTAGCGGCTTTAGGTAGAACTTTACAGTCAATGCCTATGCCTTCTAATAGTAGTTTACCAGCTGGAATGTCTAGAACTGCTCTTGGTCCAACTTTTAAGGGTCAAGGCGGGAATATGTTAACGACTATTAAAACTCCTTGGGGATCTAGCGTAACTGTTGATGCTGCTCATGCTGGTACATTTGCCAAGTTATTCCAAGGACTTAATGCCTTAGGTTATCATCCGAAGTCTGTTGGTGGCTATAATTATAGGAATATTGCAGGTACTAACACACTATCTAAGCACGCATATGGTTTAGCTGTCGACTTAGATCCTCAGCAAAACAGAGGCGGTAGATTAGGTGGTGGAGGTACTCGTTATGGTTACTTCGATCCTGGTTCAGTAATGAAATTAGCTCGTAGTTTAGGAATGTCTTGGGGCGCTTCATTTGGTAATCCTGATCCAATGCACTTCAGTTTTGGAGAGGGATAATGACTTCTCCTATGAGGTTAAGTGTTCCAAGGCCTAGGTCTATTATGCCTACGGGTGGAATTACTCCTCCTTCTGCTTTGGTTAATTTACAACGCCCTGTGGGAAATGTCACAGATCCTACCGATTATATCGGCGAACTATCTAAGCGAATTACAGGTGATATTGCTTCTGCTAGGGCTAACGCTAATACTGATATTAATGCTCTGATGGCTAGAATTAAGGCTCAGAATGCTAATTGGAAACCTACTGCTCAATTAGGTCCTTTACGAATTTCGGTAAGACCAGGTACTCCTTCTCGTGGTGGACCAGTTGCAGGAGTTAAAATTGGTGGAGGAGTAGATCAGTGGATTGCAGCAGCATATAGAGCATTAGGTATTCCACTTACTTCTACTGCATTAGCTCATGAACGTTATCTTATTCAGCATGAATCTGGTGGTAATCCCAGAGCAGTAAACAACTGGGATAGTAATGCTAAACGTGGAACTCCCTCTATGGGATTAGCACAAACTATCATGCCGACCTTCAAAGCTTACATGCTTCCTGGTCATGGTGATATTTGGAATCCAGTTGATAACTTAATAGCCTCTCTTAGATATCGCAAGAGTCGTTACAAGACATATGATATCGGTAATTACAAGGGTGGATACTAAGAGTGGCAACAGATAAAATACTGCTGTTAATAGCTGGGATAACTGCATTTGGTGCTCTTATTGCAGCTGCTACACCGTTAATCTTATGGAAGTTAAATCAAAATTTGGTTAAAGATACTAAGAAATTAGAAGCTAACACTAAGAAGTTACAGTCTAATGCTGAAAAATTAGATTTAGTTCATGAAGCAGTTAATAGTAACTTCACAGCATTAACCCGTAGGGTAGATCAATTAACAGCTACCTTACAAGCAAAAGGTATAGAAGTTCCTGATCAATTCAATGGAAATACAGGTAGTAGTACGAGTGGCTCTACCTAGGAGGTTTTATGACTACGGGATACTATCTTTTAGATCATCCGAATCCTAATGGGAGACATTACTATACAGTTCGAGCCAAGCGTCTAATTGCTCAGATTATCCACATTACTGCCGGATTAGAAGACATTGATTTACGTGGTCCAGATAGTACAGCAGAAGGTGAAGCAAGGTACGCGGCTACTACAAGTCGTGAAGTTTCTTGGCATTCTGGCTCTGATACCGATAGTGGCATCTATCTTCTTCCTTATCAATATACTGGTTTTCAATGCGTCAATTATAACTCTTCTACTGCCGGTCATGAGATTTCTAAATTAGAGACTAACTGGAAAGACGATAGTCCTAAGGTAGTCGAAGCTAGATTAAGACAAGCTGCTAAAACTATCCGGCCTAAGATGGTTCAATTTAGAATTCCATTTAGGAAGGCTTCTAAGGCAGAAGTAGATAATGCAATTAGTCGACAAAGTTCCCCTGTGGGAATGATTGGGCATGGTGAATTAGATCCTGACAGGAGAACTGATCCAGGAACTGTAATGGTTGGTGGAAAGAGAATTGAAACTTTCCCCTGGAAGCAGTTTATCGAAATTCTTAATGATGATGTTACTCCCGGAGAGGACTTGAGTATCGTGGATGCAGCGACTAAGGAATATTTAGACAGGCAGTTCTCGCTTAATATGCATGGTGATTCTACTCACACTGGTAATTTAGATAATGCTGTTGCTAAGGCTGAGGCTGCTTATAATATGGCAGCTTCTGCCAAGCAAGATACTGAGAAGATTTTAGAGCTTCTGAATAAGACTCCTTAATTTAGGCACGACAAAGCCCCCGGTCCTAATGGATTCGGGGGCTTTGCCTTGTCCTAATGTATTTATCTAAATAATTTCTCTCTAGTTTCTTGAGTCATCCTAGGCTTACCATAGACGATACCAATAGATTTATCGTAAGGCACTAATCCAGCTTCCTGTGGGGAAAGGCAATGACGACTTGTTGTATAACCATCACTACCTCTTCGATGCTTATCAAAAGATGATTCACCACTAAAAGTTAAGTGACAATCAGTACAATGACAGTAATTAGAGCCTTCTGGTAGTAATGCAGGACAACTTTTAGTACAATAACTCATCTAATTATCTCCGTATCACTAATGAGGCTCGGCTGTCAGGCTGCTCATGAGACATCTTTAAGGGCCTATTTAGGAAGGTCAGTGGTGCACACCGGAGAAGCTGTCAGAAGCCTCAGATCCGGCATGAGACAGC
>Ga0193703_1000097_pt1 | contig 10433 bp, 10 predicted proteins | sample U3a2metaG_FD_143062 | JGI IMG/M metagenome (GOLD analysis project Ga0193703, IMG submission 143062) | Soil microbial communities from a riparian zone of the East river system, Colorado, United States - U3a2 | ecosystem: Environmental > Terrestrial > Soil > Riparian zone | place: USA: East River...
CGAGGAACACAGGATAAGACACGTATTTCTCATGACTGGTGCCGTTCCGAATACTCGTTGGCTGAATGACTGCGTTGTGTTGGACGCTAAGGGCTTCATTAAGACGGGTACCGATCTGTCGGCAGAAAATCTTAGCTCCGCAAGATGGCCTCTTGCACGTCCTCCTTACTTACTCGAAACCAGTTTGCCAGGCGTTTTCGCGGTGGGCGACGTCAGGAGCGGCAGCATTAAGCGCGTTGCTTCTGCGGTCGGCGAAGGATCGATTACAGTATCATTTGTTCACAAAGTACTCCAAGAATAAGAAACAGATCCAATTCTGCAAAAAATGAACCGTTATTATTTGAAGTAGTATGAATGGTTGGTTATAATGGAATGGTAACCCTTAAAGATGTAGATAAAATGATAGCATCATTTGAGGTTCTTTTTGTAAATATTTTTTAAGATTCTAGGAGATAACAACCATCGAAGCTCACCTCTAGGTATGTTACTTTTGGTTAGTAATCTTAACCTCACAACTCCTCCTTTTTTCAAGATCAAATTACATGGGCTTGATTTTCCCTTATGAATCATATCATTAACTATTTCTCCAAGCAAAGGTTGATGTCCAACAACGAGAACTTCATATTCCTCTCTAAGTTGGGATATTTTCCCATATATCTCTGTCCGTTGCCCTTCAGGAGCTAACTCCTTCCATACTTGAACTCTATTACCAATCTTGAAGATATCGGATACAATCATTGCTGTGTCATATGCCCTTTTGAGTGGGCTCGTGACAACCAGATCAAATTTTAATCCCATTACTTTTAAGGCTTTACCAATTTCTAAGATCTCCACTTTTCCAGCTGATGTCAACGGTCTTACTCGGTCACTAGCCTGTGTAGATCTTTGCCCGGCCTCACCATGTCGTAAGATAAATAGTTCCATTGATTTCTTATAAATCTCCTCACAAATAAATCATTTTCTGCAAAGCTTTTTTCTAATTAGAGGACAAATGTAGATTAAATCTTCCGATAATTGCATTGTGGATTGGAACTTACGACTATTTATGTTTAAATTAAATGTTGTAGTAAATTAAGCTATGGCAAAATTCGTTGAAATGGATGAAAGCAATACTCTTAAAGACCAGATGGAAAGCCAAGTGACAGGAGCAGTAATTTTGATAAATAAATTCAATGTGGAGTCTGATGAAGTGGAACAGTTTTTAAAAGCATGGGAAGAAGATGCTATTCAGTTCAAAAACCAAGAAGGCTTTATTTCTGCACAATTACATAAAGGTATTGGCAGGAGCACTGTATTTATCAATTATGCGGTTTGGGAATCCTTGAAACATTTTAAGAATGCAGTTGACAAGGTCATGGGTCCTGACCCGCAATCTCGGCTAAACATGTATCCTAAAAGTTTGGTAGTTTCTCCACATTTATTCAAAAAGGTTTCCGTTCTTGGTATTTGTGGCGACTAACACTATTTTTTGCTATTGAAACAATCTGGAAAAACTAATGGTAACCAAGAGAATATAAAATAGACATGAGGGCAAAAATCAATGTAAAGCGTATAAATTAGCGGGAGAAAATCATATCATGAAAATTGGAATACTAGGATCCGGAGATGTAGGACGAAAACTAGCAGATGGTTTTATTGAGCTTGGGCACCAAGTTAAAATAGGATCACGTGATCCGAATCAGCCTAAGCTTACTGAATGGATAGGCAAACACGATAATGAAAAAGCATCATCGGGAACCTTTGCTGATGCGGCAAGTTTTGGTGAACTAGTTGTCTTAGCGACTTTGTGGACGGGAACAGCTGATGCAATACAACTGGCAGATTCTAGAAATTTTGCCAAGAAGATCGTTATTGATGTAACTAATCCATTAGACTTTTCTAAAGGTATGCCACCAAGATTAGCTTTAGGCCACACAGATTCTGCTGGAGAGACCGTTCAAAGAATGCTGCCTGATTCCAAAGTTGTAAAGGCTTTTAACATTGTTGGAAATCCTCATCTGATACATCCCGATTTCCCGGGTGGAAAGCCTACTATGTTTATATGTGGTAACGATGACGGAGCTAAAAAGATTGTAACAGAGGATATACTTTCAAAGTTTGGCTGGGAAACAATTGACACAGGAGGGATAGAAGGTTCTAGACTTCTAGAACCACTTGCACTTCTATGGATATTACACTACTTTAGAACAGGTAATGGCAACCATGCCTTTAAATTATTACAGGCTAGAAAGCAACAAGGCGCGTTCACTGAACGAATGAAGGATATTACACAAGAACGGTCAAGACAAAAAGAATCGGAGAAGGGCTTGGAATAACTGCCAAATTGTTTGAAAATCTTTATTTCATCATTCAGTCTACATAGAATTGTGTCCAAGTATACCGTTGCAGAAAGGCAGACTGTAAAATCTATTATCACCAGTTTGTCAATAAAGAGAATACCAACTAGAATAATCTGGATAATAGGCCTAACCCTATTCTTTCTAGGAATTGGATTGCTTACCTATGTATTTGCTTAATTACTTACGAACGATATGATGATCTTCACTTTCTGCCTATTCCTCATGATATGATATTACTGTAATACCACCTCTTTCTATATCGGCTATTAGATCCGGATCATTGATGATATTTGGTATTGATTATATGACTACAAAATATATTTAGCCAATAATTTATGATTCCCTACAAAGGTAACCTCGTACAATAGCATGATTTATGACACCACCACCAGGACTGACGTCTATCGTAATTCTTATTCCTGATGAAACTACAAAACCGGATGTCATTGCCTCACTTGCCCCTCCACTACCTTGATGGTTTAATATTACAGTGGATTCAAAAACCGTCCTATCATCATTAATAAAGATTCGAAATGTTTGCCTTGACTCTGGAGGTCCAGCATTATACTGCCAATCAACATCAGTTACAACAAGGACCTTGCCTGAGGGAGGCCTGAAGTCCTCATCCGCTGGAGTACCATCTGGATTGATTCTAACAAAATCCAATCCTTGTCCGGTACCTACGGACTCTAGAGTAACGTGGTTCTTTGGCGGTTGTCCCATATGAGTATTAGCCATTAAATTAATCTCTTTATCTGTGGTTTAAATCAGTTACGGAGATCGTTAATATCTTATGGCTCACTTGGCTGATTTTCCAGCCCCTTGTATTTTTTTATTCTATTTAATATTATAGCCCTTCAAACTTTTTTATTTATTTACGAACGATATGATGATGTTTTTCTTCACCTTCATCTGATTTTTATTCATCGTATCTAATGACTGTGATATTACCTCTTTCTATATCTTGGATTAACTCTGGGTCTGTAATTAAATTCTATTCATAAATTCAGATTTATCGTAGTGGAGAAGACTCTGTTCTTTTTTTAGCACTTGTTCTTACTCAATCTACTTATACTTTGTTTAGTATCATTTTGCGATTACAAATCATGTACACAAAAAACATGCTAATGTTTGTAGTACTGTCTGCAGGAATGTTGACAGCGCTAACAGCAACAATGATCTCACAAGCAGCACCAGCATATGCTGATACAAAGGATTGTAAAGACAATAACAACGACAACTGTAACGACGACAGAAGCCAGTATGTACAACAATGACATCACCCCTGGCGATCAGATTCTTAATTGCCAGAATGTCGGTGCGGGACGCGATAATTTCGGATCTAACAACCCATAGGATAGAGTGGATTACAAATAACTGGGATGCGGATCTAACTACCCACTACTTTTTTTCTTTATTTAATAAACAGATAGATACGCCGAATAATTAATTTATTTTATATCGTAACCTTTCAAACTGAGTCTTAATGCGTTTGCATATGCTGTAAGTCATGTTTTTCTTTTTTTATTGATAATTAGCCTATCATCACCGCTCTTTTCTTCATGATAATTATAGACAGTAGCACCTCTTTCTATATCGGCTATTAGATCCGGATCATTGATGATATTACCCTGTTTATCATAGTATTTCTTTTTCTTCTTGGCTGAAATGATTCTAGTTTGATTCGACTGCCCTTTGAACTTGCTATTAAATAGATTCTAATGAGCAAATCCTCATTTTTTAATTTGATACTTGTACTAAAGTCTTTTTATAATAATTCCAAATAACATACGCTACTTTTGAAAATTATCATATTATTAATTTTTATAATTTGTCTGTCTTTGGTTAATGTGGTTTTTTTTGGTGTCCAGTTTTTACCGATCGTCTTGGGATCTGCCGTTGAGTCATCATCAATAGGGCTTCCTGCTACAAACTTTAACATGTCAAAAACCTTACGGATTGCAGTGGTCGGTGATGTTGACTCGAATCAAGGTTTAACGACACAGTTGGAACTCGCCAATCACTATAATGTCCAGGCATTGATACTTACGGGTGACTTCGAATACTCGAACGGGAACAAAGTTTTATCGGATCTTCAATCTCATGGATTCACCAAAGAAAATACTGACATTGTCGTAGGAAATCATGATTCGGAACCGGATGTGAAAACATGGCTAAATGAAAAGGAGCCATTTGGACAAGTTAGTTTTGCTTTTGCTGCTGATAGACTGGCTTTGTTCAACATAGATGCAAATACAAGATTCGATTGTTCTAGTCCTCAGTTTGAAGATTTGAAATCACAAATTGAATCAAGTCAGGCATTGTACAAATTTGTCGTAATTCATCAGCCGTTCGTTACTGTAAAAAGTCATCATCCAGATAATGGACAATTCAATTGTTATGATCCTGTGTTTAGAGCAGGAGGAATTGATGGAGTACTGCAAGCGCATAATCACAACTATCAGAGATTCAACATAAATGGGCTCATGTACGGAGTATTTGGTACGGGAACACACGACACAGGATCTAGCATGTATCCTTTAGATTCTAATACTTGGGAAGGAAATAATTGTTTAAAATGCATTACGGGTAAAAACGGGATTACGATTATAGATCTTCATTTTGACAATAAAAATCCCAAAGATTTTATTGGATGGTTCATCGGTATGAATCGTGAAGTCCTAGACGCCTTCGAGTCTTTTTTTTAATCGATATTGATAACTTTGATCGCCTGACCTTTCCTCTGATACTTATAGACGGTAGCACCTCTAGCAATATCATTTAGAAGAGTTTCATCCGTTATTTCATTACCGTTTTTATCAAAATAGCGTTTCTTTTTCTTCTTGGCTAATATAATTTGAGATTTCTGATTTGGTCCTTTGAACTTACCCTTAATATCTTCGTCTGTTGCAGTATCCTTTTCTGAATATCGCATTCCACATTCAGGACACCATAATACGCCTGGCTCATCCCGTTTTGATATTAGTGGAGTACCATAATGGATAACGCATGTTTTTGTAGGAATATATGGATCCGAAGAATTAAAATTGAAACCAATTAAATTAAACTTCTTTTCCTTGATCATCGCTTTCCATCCATTTGGTACATCTTTAACGCTAACCTAGCAGAATCAAAAACATCATAGGTATTATTACCAGTTGTCTGGTCTTTATCTAAATTTCCATTATCTTGATAGCGGGTCATCTCATATCGTTCCAGATAATTTCGTCATTATTTTTTCAATATTTTCATCAATTCCTATTTCCATTCCCATACTTTAGATGAGCAGTTTCCTTGTTCATCGCTGTCAAATTTGAACCGCGAAAACTTACTATTCTACCTGTAGATTGCCCTAGACATTGTCCTGTCCAAGTTACCATTTCCTGGCTATCTTCAGTTGTTATTACACCTTGTCCTTATCCATACATTACTCCTCCTTACCTTGGTAGCGACAAGTAAGTTGCAGAAGTGGAATAAGACCTAAAGTCAATTGATCAACGGATTACGCGAAAGTATTCTATAGAAATCTTAGTTCTAAATGAAGACAGTAGTTCCCTAACAATCGTAGAATTGTCATACGCTAATTTAGATCTATAGAAAGACATGCGAGTATCCTTTTGGTTCAGAAATCTTAAGTTGGACATGAAAGATTGATTTCAACCAATAAAAGGTCGATACCGTTGCTATATGCAGCCTTCCCTGTCTTGTTTCTTGTTTTCTTACTTCAATTCATACCTGTTCAGGCCGAAAAAACGAAGGAATCTGATTTTAATTTTGTGGCAGCAGGAGATTGGGGATGCGGGCATGAGGCGCTTTACACCTTTACTATGATGAAAAGCATGAACCCAGAGTTGTATCTTGGCCTAGGTGATTATTCATATCAGAACTCAATAGATTGTTGGGCTAACATTGTGAAATCTGTAGGTAATGCCTTCAAGATCACATTAGGGAATCATGACACAGCAGGTCAGTTATTAAAAGCTTATATGGATAAATTTGGACTTGAAAAACAATACTATTCATTTAACTATCGTAACGCTCATTTTGTTGCGCTGTCTACAGAGCTAGATGAAGGGGGTGAAATAGAACAATTGAAATTCCTAAAAAACGATCTTTTGATAACTAAAGCTAATAAAAATATCGACTGGACAATCGTTTTTTTTCACAGACCATTTTATTCTGCTGCTGTCTCAGACACTACAAATATGAGGAGAACTTATCATCCATTGTTTGATAAGTTAGGCGTAGATTTAGTATTACAAGGTCACTCACACAATTATCAGCGATCTTATCCACTACATTATAATGATGTGAGACATTCTGAACCGATAATATCTGACAAGGAACAATTTCAGTACCATGATCCATTAGGGACTATCTTTGTGATTGTAGGAACAGGCGGAGAGTCAGTTAAGTCTCTAAACAAGAAACCCTTTCTTGTCAGTACCTATCAAGGATATGGATGTATAAACGTAGATATAAAGGGTAAGTCAATGAATGTGGAATATTATTCTGATACAAATAATACGATTGATAAATTTTCGATTTCAAAAAATCAACATAATTCGAATAGAGCCGATTTAAAAACTGAGATTCAACGAATAGAGTATTATAAACATTCAAAATGAGACAAACTTTACCGGTAAGGTTCAACATCTAATAACATGCTGCAGAGTTGGTCGAAGTGATACACGAGGATTTTCAAGGATCACTGTTACAGAACCAATGAGACATAGTAAACCACTTTAAGAATTGGTATTACCTTATTCCCGCCCAACATTAATTGATATAAGATCTTATCATTAGTTGCTAGATACCGCCCATAACTCTCCTTCCCTAAAAAACGCATCCGCTCTGTTTGTTCTTTCCCATAGAAACAATTTATGTTTTGCCGAGCTCGGTTGATTAGATTATTTGGTGATCAAATTCTATGACTTGCAATATTTGATCACTTTTGTATCACAGTATGATGTAGTGGTACCATTCATGACTATATAGATCCATCGAACAATGTATAGTCGACAAGAAGTCCGATTGGCTCGTAAATGTTTATAATATTCGGGAATGACCCTATCACTATGTCAAAACCTGACATTGCCCAAGGACTGGAAAAGTAATACAGATATGCAACTAGAAGATAGATACATCAGTTCTTCTCCATGGATAACGCTTGCAATCCTGAGCAGCCTTGGTATTATAGCCATGTCTGCAGAGACCATGGTACTTCCAGCAATTCCAGATATTATCGATGAACTCGCTATATCCTATGAAAATTCGTCATGGATATTAGCTGCGTTACTAGTTATGGGAGCAGTTATGACGCCTATTGCTGGTAAGCTGTCCGATATTTATGGTAAGAAGAGAATACTACTGATAATTTTAGGAGTCTATATAATGGGACTCTTATTAGGTTCGCTGGCATTTAATTTTCTTACACTTGTTACTGCTAGGATAATACAAGGTATAGGAATTTCAATGTTCCCTATAGCTTTCAGTATTCTCAGAGACAAGTTTCCATCGGCCAAACTTGCAATAGCTCAGGGCATATTTAGTTCTACATTATCTGGAGGTGCAGTAATAGGTTTGATTATTGGTGGAGTCATAGTCGATGGTTTTGGATGGCGGGCAACCTTCTTGCTTGTTACTCCTATCGCAATAATTCTCTTTTTAATAATTGTTAGGTTTGTTTGGGTTGGAAAAGAACAACAGTATGTCTCAAACAAGGCCTCTGAATTTTGTTGTAGGTTTACTCATGTAAGGCAAGATATACTATTAACAGAGAATACGAATGTTATCAGTATTAGTAATAATGGTACGACACTAAGCAAGAGTATAGATCTAAAGGGAGCAATAACTCTCTCGTTTGTAATAGTCTCATTCTTAGTTACCCTTCAATTTTTGGAAAAGCCCATAACATTTAGTAATTTAAGTCAGATTGTGTTATTTTCAATTGCATCGGTTATCTCTCTTGTATTATTTGTAAGAATAGAGCAGAAAACAAATTTTCCATTAATTGATTTTAAGATCTTAAAAAATAGGATCATACTATCCGCAAATATAATTAACATGATTGTAGGACTCACTGCGTTAATGGTGGTGTATCAGACTCTTCCTATCTTGATACGAAGCCCACCTCCAGCTGGATTCGGAGGAGATGCATCAAGTATAGCAAATGTCCAACTGCCATACATGATAGTGTCGTTGATATTCTCGATAGCTTCTGGTTTTATGGTATCTAGATTTGGGAATCTAAGACCTACTACGGTAGGAACTATCATTACTACGATAGGCTTCTTTATCCTTTTCATATTTCATTCAACTGAAGCTACGATTGCTGCGGTTCTCGTATTAATAGCAGTTGGATTAGCCCTAATGCAAATTGGTTCGGTGAATGTCGTGTTGACCTCAACCCCGAAACGGTTCAGTGGAATATCATTAGGAATGAATCTTCTAATTTACCTTATCGGATCCTCAGTAGGGCCAGTGATTGCAGGAATATATTTGCAGGCAAATCAGATATTTGTAAAATCAGAAGCTGGCGGCATTTCGGCTTCGTTTCCATCCCCAGAATCGTATAGCCTAATTTTTCTTACGGCTGCCTTAGTTTCAGTATCATCTATCGCTTTTGCAATTCTTCTACATAAAAGTACGTCGAACCGGAACCGAGAGGTTAAAGAAACAGGGCTTCCAACTTGAGGGAAGTTGCAAGAGATGATTTGCATTGTTATCCCAACAAGAAACAATAATCTGCGGGGGGTAAATCTACATGTATAGCAAGTCTTCAAAATTCTTGCTAGATGAACAAACGCTCAAGTTATTTCTAAACCTTAAAGTATTTGCAAGAGAATTTTGGATTTATTTTTTGATTCCAAATGTTATCCCAAGTCCTCTACTTTGAGAATAGCCGTACCTGTAAGAATCATTGGGAGATATAGGAAAGCTGGATAGTTGGTCTTGATTGCAGACAGGACAAGTGTGTTCCGTTTCAGATATTTCAGATAGTTCCTCCAGATATTTTTTGGAAAGACAGGTTACTGTCCATAGACACCGGTCACACAACAAGAATATTCTCTCATTAATTTTAGGATTGATTTCATTTATTTCGCTTTCTGTTGCAGCCATGGCTCTTGTTTTGATTCTCTCTATTATTTAGCTTTCTATTCTTCATTTATGCAAATTACTTCCATGACGGGAAGCATAAAATTCGGTTTTATCTTTCTCCACCATTACAGAACCTGCCCACGCTCTGCTATAATAGTATGATGGGTACATTGCCTATGAAACGGATGAATATTCATACGTCTTTTCTCTCCTTATATTTTCCGCATTTTCATATTTATATCTAATAACAGGACAGGAATAGCCATGTCAAACAACGCGCCCATCCTTGTTACTGGAGCGGCAGGGAATGTTGGTTCCGTAGGGCGAGGTATCGTCAAACTTCTTCGAGAGCACGACCTTGCAGTCAGGGCACTTGTACACCGCCTCGACGAACGATCTAAAGTGTTGAGGGAAATGGGAGCCGAACTTGTCGTCGCCGACCTCACAAATGGTGCGGACGTAGTAAGAGCATTGCGCGGTTGCAGGCGGATGTATTTTGGCATGAGTATCTCGTCGCCATATCTTCAAGCGACGGCTATTGCAGCAGCCGCAGCAAAAGAAATTCCTGACTTCGAGATTCTCGTGAACATCTCGCAAATGACAGTTTCACAGATGAGTCTAACTGAAATGACTGAATCACCTCAGCAGCAGCAACATTGGCTGGGAGAGCAAATTCTTAACTGGTCTGGAGTGCCTGTAGCACATGTGAGGTCGACAATCTTCCTGGAACCTTTTTTCTCTAGCATGGCGGCCTCATCAATCGCCAAAGATGGGACAATTAGATTGCCATTTGGCTCGGCGCGAACTTCACCAATTTCCGCTAGCGATGTGGCAAGAGTCGTTTCCACAATTTTGGAAGATCCCACCGGTCACCGAGGAAAGGTCTATGAACTGACTGGTCCTCGATCAGAAGACATGAACGAGATCGCAAAAGAATACGCGATCGCACTAAATCGCCCAGTGAAATATTTGGATACGCCATACGACAAGTGG
>Ga0193703_1000100_pt1 | contig 10364 bp, 6 predicted proteins | sample U3a2metaG_FD_143062 | JGI IMG/M metagenome (GOLD analysis project Ga0193703, IMG submission 143062) | Soil microbial communities from a riparian zone of the East river system, Colorado, United States - U3a2 | ecosystem: Environmental > Terrestrial > Soil > Riparian zone | place: USA: East River...
AACCGGATACTTACTTATGTTTATTTATACACTGCTAAATTAAATCTTTGTTTTCTACAGGGCAATTTTACAAAAGGCTTGAAACTGGTTCCCTTTCTTGAAAAAATGTTGAAGGAATACGGGCTATATCTTGACAAGCATCGGGTGCTGGTCTTTTATTATAAGATCGCCAGTCTTTATTTCGGAAGTGGTGATAATGAAAGGGCGATCGATTACCTCAATAAGATCATTAATGAAAAAGCTGATCTGCGAACAGACCTGCAATGCTATGCAAGATTGTTACATCTGATCGCACATTATGAATTGGGAAATTTTGAATTGCTTGAGTATTTAATTAAATCTGTTTATAGGTACATGGCGAAAATGCAAAACCTCAGCAAAGTGGAGGAAGAAGTATTTTCATTTCTTCGTCGTTCTTTCCGCGTCGGTGCTCATGCATTAAAACCAGAGTTTGAGAAATTATTAGAGACGCTGAAAAAATATGAACGGAACCCACTCGAAACACGGGCCTTTAGTTATCTCGACATTATCTCATGGCTTGAAAGTAAGATCAATAATGTGAATGTACAGGATGTAATAAGAGAAAAGTATAAACAAAGTGTGGCGGCCAAAGCCAAGCCTACACTTTAACGGCCAAAAAATGAATTGAAAAGGGTTTCTCCATAAACATAGTTTTAATATCTTTATTTCAACCAAAACTGTTTTATATGAGAAAAGTACTGCTGCTTTTTATCATTACCATATTGTCTCACAGTTTTATTTTAGCTAAAGAGCCAGGGGACTCAACCCAAAAAAAGTTGCCAGATTCGCTGCGAATAATGTTGGAAAAGCAACTGAAGATCATGGACTCCGTTGAAAAAACACTTCACTACAAAACAGGTGTTATTGAATTGGCTGGTGGCATCGCAACCATAAATGTCAATAACGGATTCAGATTCCTTGAAAGCGATGAAGCAGAATATGTTTTAACCGAAGTATGGGGTAACCTGAAAGGAACAAAACCACTCGGCTTGCTGTTTCCTCCTAGCAGCAGTGCAACAGGATTTAGCTCTTATGCTTACCTGTTGGAATATGAAGATATAGGCTATGTGAAGGATAAAGATGCAGATGAAATAAACTATGACGACTTAATGAAGGATATGAAAGAAGGTGAGAAAAAATCTAATGAAGAGAGATCAAAACTAGGACTTAATACAATGGAGATGATTGGATGGGCCGAAAAACCGCATTATGATAAAGAGAAGAAACATCTTTATTGGGCTAAAGAATTCAGAGTTTCGGGTGAAGATGAAAATACTTTGAATTACGATATCAGAATTTTAGGTCGTAAAGGGGTATTGAACTTGTCTGCAATTGCAAGCATGGAACAATTAGACAGTGTAAATGAAAATTTGAATAATGTATTGTCGATGGTTTCATTTAATAAAGGGAACACATATTCCGATTTTGATTCGAAGACAGATAATATTGCTGCGTGGACGATTGGCGGATTGGTTGCGGGTAAAATTTTGGCTAAAGTTGGCTTTTTTGCTCTTATTCTGAAAAACATAAAACTTATAGGGCTAGCGATTGTGGCTTTTGGCGGAGCCGCGTGGCGGTTTATTACGGGTAGAAGGAAAAAAGAAGAGGAGTTTGTATATGAATCACAACCTTCACATGGTGATACAGGAGAAAGTAACCCACAATAATTTTTCTGATTCGTGAATAAATTAGTCCTGCCATCAGGCGGGACTTCTTTATTTTTGCGCAATTTATTTTTTTCAAACTATGCCAGAAAAACAACAACCCGCAATTCTATTGCTTGAAGATGGTACTCTTTGTCACGGATTAGCTTTCGGAGCAATTGGTACTGCTACCGGTGAGATTTGTTTTAATACCGGGATGACCGGTTACCAGGAAGTGTTTACTGATCCAAGTTATTACGGGCAGATACTGATCATGAACTCAGTTCATATTGGTAATTATGGTGTGAAGGATGAGGATGTTGAATCTGATTCAGTGAAAATTCGCGGCTTGATCGGGAGGAATTTGGAGGAAACCTATTCGAGAAAACAGGCAAAGGGCAATTTGGATGAATATTTAAAAAAGAATAAGATAGTTTGCATTGAAGGCGTTGATACCCGTGCATTGGTAAGTCATGTTCGCCAAAAGGGTGCAATGAATTGCATTATTTCTTCGGAAGTGCTTGAAGTGGAAGAGTTGAAAAAGATGCTGGCAAAAGTTCCTTCAATGGATGGTTTGGAATTAGCATCTTATGTAAGTACAGATAAAGAGTATGAAATGGGTGATGCTTCATCGCCTGTTAGAATTGCAGTGATGGATTATGGATGCAAAAAACATATTCTGGAATGTATGACTGAACGTGGAGCTTATGTAAAAGTATTTCCGGCAAAAACCTCTCCTGCCAAATTGAAAGAGTTTAACCCAAGTGGTTATTTTATTTCAAATGGTCCCGGTGATCCGGCAGCAATGGATTATGCAATTGAAACTGTGAAAGAGATATTGAAAGAGAATAAACCAACATTTGGTATTTGTCTTGGTCACCAGTTGCTTGCTTTAGCCAATGGCGTAGAAACGTATAAACTTCATCATGGTCATCGCGGCTTAAATCACCCCGTAAAAAATTTAGTAACGGGAAGATCTGAGATCACTACCCAGAATCATGGGTTTGGTGTAGATCCGGAGTCAGTAAAAAAAGCACCGCATATCGAAGTGACACATGTCAATCTAAATGATAAATCAATTGAAGGTTTTCGGGTAAAAGGGAAACCAGCATTTTCAGTGCAATATCACCCCGAAAGCACTCCGGGTCCACATGATAGCCGTTATCTTTTCGATCAGTTTATTGATATGATAAAAAAGAGCTAGTGTTTTAAAACGCTTATCCAAAAATAATTACTCCAGGAATAAAAAAGATTATCAGCAGTTTTGCATTTCATCTATGCTTTCAGATATTTTTTAAATATTTGTTTACATTCGTTAAATGAAGATCGCAATTATCAATGGTCCGAATCTCAACCTGCTCGGTAAAAGAGAAACTGATATTTATGGTAATAAGCCATTCGATGTTTTTTTTAGTGAGCTACAACAAAAGTATCCGCACATTCATTTACATTATTTTCAAAGTAATGTAGAAGGTGAATTGATAAATGAATTACAAAGGATCGGTTTCGAGTATGACGGAATTATTTTTAACCCGGGAGGATATACGCATACTTCTGTTGCAATTGGCGATGCAATTGCTGCAATTAAAACAACTGTTATTGAAGTACATATTTCTAATGTTCATGCACGGGAAGATTTCAGAAAACTTTCTCATGTTTCAGGAAAATCAACAGGAAGTATTTTTGGTTTGGGTCTGAAAGGATATGAATTAGCCCTGGAGTGGTTTGTTGCTACTACTTCAAAATAAATAAGTACTTACTTTATTCTTTATTTACTAACGCTTAGTAGCTGATTTATATCAATTGATGTAAACACTAATGTCATTTCTTAAGTTAACGCCGTTTGTAGATTTGCCTTAATATGAAAATCCCAATTGTTTATAAAACACCAGAAGAAGCACTTTCGATCATTGAATCAAATAACCGTGTTTACTTACACGGAAGTGCTCAAACGCCAACATGTTTATTGCGGGCTTTGACGAAACATGCTCATCGATTAAAAAACGTTGAGTTGGTTTCTATTACTGTGTATGGTGATCTGCATGTTGACAAACCTGAGTATGCAGGCATATTTAATTTTAATTCTCTTTTTGTTTCTGCAAGTGTTCGCAATGCCGTGAACCAGGGTTTGGCCGATTATGTACCGGTCTTTTTGAGTGAGATACCAGAATTATTCAAGCGAAAAATTTTAGCTCTTGATGTTGCTTTGATACAAGTATCGCCACCAGATGTTCATGGTTATTGTTCAATGGGAGTTTCGGTTGATATTGCCCGGTCAGCTGTAAATACAGCCCAGCACATTATTGCTTTAGTAAATCCGAACGTACCAAGAACGCATGGTGATGGATTGATACACAGCAGCCGGTTTGACAGTATGGTATACTGTGATGAGCCATTATATGAAATGGATTTTAGCACCAAGGCAACTCCTGCTGATGCTAAAATAGGAGAATATGTGGCTGAGCTGATCGAGGATCGAAGCACAATACAAATGGGAATTGGTTCAATACCTGATGCAGTTTTGAAATCCCTTACGAATCATAAAGATCTTGGTGTACACACTGAAATGTGTTCTGATGGTATTATAGATCTTTTTGAAAAAGATGTCATCAATAATAAATACAAACAGATACATCCTAATAAAGTGGTGACTGCTTTTGCACTCGGTACAAAACGATTGTATAATTATGTAAATGATAACCCCGCATTCCAGTTTCTCGATATTGATTATGTGAATGATCCACATGTTATTCGCCGTAATAATAAAATGGTAGCGATCAACAGTGCAATTGAAATTGATATTACAGGACAGGTCTGCGCTGATTCGATTGGTACTTATCAATATTCCGGAGTAGGAGGGCAGATGGATTTTATTCGCGGCTCGTCTTTGAGTGAAGGTGGGAAACCGATCATTGCGCTGCCGTCACGTACTGCAAAAGGAATTTCAAGAATTGTATCTACCCTAAAACCTGGTGCCGGCGTGGTTACTACCCGTGCTCATGTGCATTATGTGGTTACTGAATATGGTGTTGCTTATTTGTTTGGTAAAAATTTAAGGCAAAGAGCAAAGGCATTGATCAATATTGCTCACCCGGATGATCGTGAGACCTTGGAAAAAAGCTGTCACGAGCGGTTCAAAATTTTTTAAAAAGTTTGAAGCATAAAAAAGCCCCCGATCAAATCGGGGGCTTTTTATTATTGAACAATTCTATTATTCTTAGCTTAATCTACATCCCAGAAAAGTCGTGTAGCAAAAACATCGATAGTGCCCTGTGCTTTTATATTTTCTCCATTTGAAGCAACTTCTCCTGATGGATAAAATAACCTTACTGGACGTGGTGCATTTGCAGCAGTGGAAGCTGAAGCAGGAGTAACAGGGAAATTGTTTTTCCTGTATTCGCTCCATGATTCCAGACCACTATAATTTGTAAGCGCTAACCACTTTTGCATCCAGATAGCTTTCAATTTATCCGGAGAAGCTGTCCAGTCAGAAAGATCAATTCCGCTTGTGAGCAATGTAGTAGCTGCAGAAGCTGCAGTACCTGTAATGCGGAAAGCTTCTTTTACGCCTTGCTCATAATATGCTTGCGCTGTAGATGGCAGAGTAACTCCTGCATAACGTTGCTTTGCCTCTGCAAGTAAGAATTGCGACTCGGCATTTGTCATCAGTAGCATTGGCCTGGCATAATCACCTTTTTTGATCTGGGAAGGACCAATATAAGATGTGTTTTGCGACAAATAGCCTGATGAAACGCCAAATGGCACGCCAAGATAATTTGGGGTTATTTCAGGCATAGCACCCTCCCCACCATTAGGGTAAGCAAGGCGTTTCATTCTGAAAGTATCATTAGCTGCTTTTAATGTAGTAAACAAATATTCAGTTGGGCGTGGATAACGGGCCAATGCCTGTGCTCCACCTGATGCATTATATCCCCAGGTCTCATAGAAAGGATTCAGTTTTCCAGCGCTTGCAACATACCCTGGATTTGCCGTTACATCCAATCCATTTGGTAAAAAGCCTTCAGTTGTTGCAGCAGCCTTGTTGATCTCAGCAGTTATATAGGCATCACGACCAGTCATCCTGCTTTGGCGAATCAGGATTCTCAATTTCAAACTATTTGCAAATTGGATCCATTTAGTGGCTGCTGTAGCCGCTCCGCCACCACCAAACACAATATCAGATCCGGTGGCATTTGGGGGAAGTGGATTTGCTTTTAAAATTGTGATAGCTGTATCCAACACTTTTATCAGGTCTTCGTAGATCGCTTTTTGATCGTCAAATTTCGGAGCTAGCGAGCTGGAGCCTTTTAGTGCATCTGTATAAGGAATGTTTCCATAAAGATCAACCATTATTTGATAGGTATAAGCTTTCAAAATTCTGGCCGTACCTCCAAAATAAGCTAGTGTTCCGGTTGCACCTTTAGCGGCATAATCAAGGTCCTGCAGTATGTCATAATACCCACTCCAATAGTCAAAGTTGGTATTATTGAACTCGTATTTAAAAATGGTAGGGCTAAGAATATAAGTGCTGGACTGTGTCCAATGGCCAGACCAATATTCACCTAACTCATTAGGCCCTAAATTGGAAGCTATTCGATTAGCACCAGCTGCAAACGTATAGTCTGGTGTGGAGCTGGGAAGTGCGTTGGGATTAGTATTTACATCCAGCCAGTCCTTTTGACAGCTGAACAGTGCAAATAATAAACACGCAGGAATAATTAAAAATTTTCTAAGTTTCATATCTGTAATTTTTTTGTATTTATTATTTAAAATTCAGATTCAAATTAATACCCAATTGTCTTACTGGCGGAGTTTGATCTGTATTGTTAATACCAATTCCATTACCAGTTGTAAAACTAAATTCAGGGTCTGCAAACTGGTTTGCTTTATCTACAATTGCAATCAGGTTACGACCATAAATAGCGATAGATGCTCCAGAGAATATTTTAGTTTTTGAAACCAGGTTGTTGGAAAAACTATATGAAAGATTTATATCCCTCATTTTTATGAACCATGCTGGTGCAACAAAGTTTTCGTTGATATTACGATATGCAGTAACCCACAATTCATATTCAGCTTCTCTTGTCATGATCGTTGTATTTGGCACATACTTTCCTGACGCAGCATCGAGATAAGAAGAATTAGGGAAAATATGAGGTTCCCTGTTTTCTGTCCATTTACCAGAACCAGTAAATGTCATTTGTTTGGCCAGATCGCTAAACATTACATTTCCGCCCCTGTATTCCCAGTTAGTCGTCAAAGTAAAATTGGCAAAGCTTACAGAAGTACCAGCACCTAACATATATTTAGGAGTAACACGTCCAAATTCTTTCAGCGGGCCTGTTGTAATTGGATGGCCCTGTGATGGACTATTGGCAGCAGCATTAATAATAACCCGTCCTTGATCGTCCCTTGTATAGGATGTAGCTTTCAGCATTGGGTATGTCTGGTTCTCCATAACATAAGTACCGCCATAAGTATATCCACTTACAAAAAATTCTTTTACGCCGGGATATAACTTAATAACTTTATTATCATTGATCGATCCACGCAAATTCAGGTCCCAGTTTACTTTTGATGTACGTAATAATTGAATTTTTACATCAGCTTCATAACCCCAGTTCTTAGTCTGACCAACATTTAATGCAAGGTTACTAAAACCAGTTGAGGTTGGAATCTGTACTGTCAGGAGTTGTCCTTCGCTTTTTTGGGTGTAGTAGGCGAAATCAACATTTATCTTATTATTTAAAAATTGAAGCTCCGTACCAAACTCAAGTGTTCTTACGAATTCAGGCATTAACCCAGCATCTGGTAGGGTATTTCCGACACTGATACCAACCGTATTGCCGTAAGGGAAGTTAGCGGCATTACCAAAAGAAGGATCGAGGCCATAAAGTGCGAGGTTATCATTACCATTTTTGTTATAACCTGCCCTGAGTTTTATATATGACAACAAATCAGTCTTTAAAACCGGGAGCAATTCTGTTATAACTGCTGAGGCATCCACACCTGCATAGGTATATGCATATTGTGAATAGTCCCTGTATGACTTATAAAACCTTGAAGATGCATCATGTCTTACAGTACCATGGAGAAATATCTTGTCTCTCCATCCAACCTGTGCATCTGCATAGTAACCATATTTTCTTTCTTCTGTGTTACTTTCACCACCACCCAGTTCACCACGGCGGTTACTTACGTTATATATATTGGGAACCACAATGGAACTTGAGCTTACATTCGTATTCTTTGTTTTACGCATGTAGCCGTTAATACCAAGAATGCTTTTCAGCGTAAAATCTTTAAATTCCTTATTTACCAGGAATTGAAATTCATTGTTTATAAGATTTTCAGTGTTTGAAATGTCAGTAACACTTCCTTGCAGGTCAGTCAAAGCTCTTGTAATACCTGCTCCATCTCCCTGATCCCATGGAGCCGGAACTACTGCTGAATTTTTTGCCCATGCACTATGGAAAAATTGGCCTACGGTAGCTTTCTCCGTACGTGTATTGTTCATGCCTGAAAACTTATTATAGGCAGTTAACCATGGAGTAAGTTTATAAGTCAATTCAAAAGTGCCATTGAAATTGGCGTCCTGGTATTTTCTTCTATCATTATCCAGTCTGAAATATGGATTTGTATAATAATCGTTATAATATTCATTTGGATGAGCAAACTTAGTGGTACGCCAGTCCCTGTATTTATTCAAAGGGATGTAAGCAGCCTGGTTTATACTTTCATTGTAGAAATTGAAAGATGTACGATCATATCTCACCTGGACATAGTTAGCACTAAACCCTACTTTTAATTTGCCGTATTCTTGTGAAGCTGAAAAACGAGCACCTGTTCTAACTGTTTATCACCGGGTACGATTCCTTCAGTTGTATTATTCTCCCCGGAAAAGTAAAAGGTAGAGGTCTCACCACCACCGGAAAATGAAACCTGGTTGTTTAATGTATAACCTGTGTTCCAGATGTCTTCCCTGATACCAGGTATTGCAGCGTAAGTAAGCATATTTACACTGCCATCCTGTAAAGTTCTTCCTGCCGGGCGAACAGAACCATCATAAGCATCACCATACTGCTGGTTCTCGTAAGAACGCCAGTTATCTTTCATCCTGTCTAAATAGTTTGCTTTATAGCCGGCACCTCCGTAACTGGTGGCATAATGCGAGCCGCTTCCATATTTATCCTGGAACTCGGCCATAATATTTATTTTCTCAGTATTGAATGAACTGCTGAAAGAAACTTTCATTTTTCCTTTTTGTCCTTTTTTCATAGTCACTACAATGGCACCATTAACCCCCTGGGAGCCGTACAATGTTGCGGCCTGTCCGCCTTTCAAAACGGTAATACTTTCAACATCATTTGGGTTCAGAGAATTGAACATTGTAGATGAGCCGGGAGGCTGAGGCAATCCATCGATAACGATCAAAGCGTCATTGTTACCAGACATAGAGCGGTAACCACGAAGATTGAATTTAACTGCAGGATCGACTGAGGCATTTGCATTGATGATGACCAATCCAGAAACTTTACCCGAAAGACCGGCAGCAATTTGTGGAGCACGGCCTACTGTAAGTTCAGCATTGGAAACTTTTGCAACTGCATAACCAATTTCTTTTGGCCTGCGGCGAATACCTTGTGCCGTAACAACTACCTCACTTAAGGTTTTGTTCTCTTCTACCAATGTTACCGTTAAATTGTCTGCAGCGGTTACCTCTGTTTCTTTGTAACCGGCGGCAGATACAATTAGTTTGGTTCCGGGAGCTACACTCAGGGTAAAGCTACCGTCATTGTCGGCAATAGCGCCGGCCTTTGAGTCTTTGATTTTAATGGAAGCGTTAGGAATAGTAATTCCTTTAGCATCTGTAACCCTACCAATGATGGTAGTTTTTTGTGCGATCAAGCCCGTTAATAAAAATAACAGGCTCGGTACAAGTAGTACAAGCTTTCTCATGTGCTGGCTAATTTTAGTTTTAAAAGTGGCCAAGATAGGGGAAACTTGGATATGCATTAACAAAACCTTGTATATTTTTTTAAATTCTTAAGCGCAATTTATTTTTTATCAAAAAGAATATTTTCAAGCAGCAAAAACACGCAAAAGCGAGTCCGATAGCGGTTTCCTTTGAAAATCAAGGGACTGAATTTAAAGGCAAAAACTTTAAAGCCTGGCACTTTTTGTTTTTTTCCGGAGAAATACAAAGAGTCGAATTTAATAACGCACTTGAGTTACTTTTTCCCGATTTTAAGGATCGTCATCCTTCTCAACCAATCTTTTAACATACTTTATTCAAACTGTTGCCTGCTGTTTGCAATCTGTGATATAGACGATCAAAAAAAGATCGTATGACCTAAAATCTAAAAAGTATGAAAAAGATATTTACGTTATCAATTATCACAATTGGGCTGGCTATATTTTTTACAGGCTGTGTAAAAAATCGTGAGTATATAGATGAAAGTTATTGGCTGACTAAAGAAAGGGGAGAAGTGGTGCTTAGTGATCCTTATTGCCAGTATTTTGTAGTAGAAACAAATAATGGTTATTCTATTCTTCGCTCCTATAATGGATACAAGCCGTATGAAGGCGCAATTGTGTATGGCAACTTCAGCAATTATGGTACAAGAGATTTTTATGATAGATCAAGCGGGTTAGTTTATACTTCCGAAGTAATAGAATTTTGGTTGACTTATTATGATG